>ENA-OOZA01000298-OOZA01000298.1-human-gut-metagenome-genome-assembly--contig:-NODE-298-length-28635-cov-2.974633_pt1 | contig 28635 bp, 25 predicted proteins | sample MGYA00241703_ERZ501378 | MGnify/ENA primary metagenome ERZ501378 (study PRJEB25962, sample SAMEA2042916) | human gut metagenome | biome: human gut; feature: human-associated habitat; material: faeces...
TCAGCCAACCGGACAACTCCAGTCGGCTTTTCCTAAACAAGCACTAAAGATACGACAAAGTAACGATATATCAGCATAGAAAAGCTTGTTTTTCGTTTCAGAAGAAAATAAATATTTTCTTATAGTGCTTTTCCTTTTAAAACAGAAAAATTCAATCAAAACATAAAATAAAAAAAGCTGAATAAAAATTAATAAGAATAATTTTTAGGAGGCTCTTTATGACAAGAAATAACAAAATAAAATATTACAAACCAACAAAAGAAAAAAACAACAAAAAAACAAAAATAATATTAATAATAGGACTAATAGCAATAATAATATCCACAACAATTATTATCACAAAAAATAAAAACAATACGACTAAAATTTCAAAAATTGGAAAGAATAGTACTAGTCAAGAAATTGTAGATTATATTTTAAATATTAGCTCATATGAAACCCAAATAGATGTAGAAATAAAAAGCAACAAAAATTCGAATAAATATAAATTAAGTCAAAGCTATATAAAAGATGAAAAAAGCATACAAGAAGTAATAGAACCAGAAAATATACAAGGAGTAAAAATAATAAAAGAAAAAAATAATCTAAAAATAGAAAATACAAAATTAAGTCTAACAAAAATAATAGAAAATTATCAAGACATAACACAAAATACATTAGATTTAAGTGCATTTATAGAAAATTATAAAAATAACAAAAATTCAAAATATACAGAACAAAATAATCAAATAATAATGGAAACAACAGCATTAGCAGAAAATAAATATCAAAAATATGAAAAACTATACATATCAAAAGAAACTGGAAAACCTGAAAAAATGGAGATAAAAGATACTAACCAAAACACTATAATTTACATAATATATAATGAGATAAATATAAACACTTACAATGCAAACTTGACACATACCAATATTAGGAGTGAAGGTTATGGTAATAAAAAGAGGAGATATGTTTTATGCTGATTTAAGTCCGGTTGTAGGTTCTGAACAGGGTGGAATACGCCCAGTATTAATTATACAAAATGATTTAGGGAACAAATATAGTCCTACAGTAATCGCTGCAGCAATAACATCACAAATGAACAAAACAAAACTTCCAACACATATAGAAATTAATTCAGAAAACTGCGGATTAAAAAATGATTCTGTTGTCTTAGCAGAACAAATAAGAACAATAGATAAAAGCAGACTAAAAGAAAAAATAGGACACATTGAAGATGAAAATATAATAAATAAAATAAATAATGCTTTGGGAGTAAGTTTTGGACTTGGAGAATAATAAAAAAGTTGCAATACAAATAATTGTATTACAACTTTTTTTATAAACTAGATTTTAATTTTTTTATAGCTTTGATTTCAGCAAATAAATTATCAATTTGTGAAATTTTCGTATTTAGAATATTTTTATAAGATTCTAAAATTTCAGAATAATTTTCAACTGTTTCCCTACCAGTCATTAGAACTTTCATTCCTTCAAGATAATAGTTTTTAGTCTTATCATCTTTTGCAGAATTCATTTTTTTTGCGTATTTATCAATTTGTTCCAATCTTTTTATATCTTTTTTCAAATCCTTTAGATAATTCATGGTACAAGAAATTTCATATTCAATATCATCGATAACAACTTTCATTAAAGCCTTTACAATTATAGGATTATTCTTTCCTAAGGTTGGAATTTTAACAGAACCACTAGGATTATGCTCAGGCTTAGTCTCATCTGCAAGAAATTTGATAGTTTCAGAAGCTTTGGGAGGAGTAGCATCACTAATTAAAATTTTAACAGTCTCAGCTATACCAACATGAGATTTATATTGTCTTTTACTAGCAATTGCATCATATTCATCAGCAACTTTAATAATTTGACCTTCATAGGGAATTTCATCTTTTGTCAATCCATTAGGGTAGCCAGAGCCGTTTAAAGCTTCATGATGATAAATAGGACCAGCCGCATAAGGACGTAGTTTTTCATCTTGCATACAAATTTTATAACCAATTGTTGTATGAGTTTTCATAATTTCAAATTCCTCTGGAGTTAAAGCAGAAGGTTTTTGCAAAATTGCTGGTGGAATAAATTGTTTTCCAATATCATGTAAATAAGCACAAATTGTACAATATTCCGTAAAAGTTTTTTTGCAATGTAAATACTCACAGATTCTACAAACTAAACTAGCAACATTTTCAGAATGTTGTCTAGTAAACATATCTAAACTTCCTAAAATATTTAATTGATATTGCATTGTTTTATCTAAATTATAAGATTTTAAAATAGTTCTATCATAAAAATCAAAAACTTCTTTCTTCATAATAAACTCCTTTTTATCTATAGTATAAAAAAATTTTAACATAAAATATAAATAACTTCAATGAATAATTGTAAAATTTGTAAAAATGTGATATTATATATAGCAAATGAAAATTTTGGAGGAAAACAATATGTATAGAACAAAAACATGTGGAGAATTAAATATATCAAATGTAAACGAAACAGTAGAATTAGCAGGATGGATACAAAAAATAAGAGATTTAGGAGCAATGATATTTATTGATTTAAGAGACCAATTTGGAATTACTCAAATTGTTATAAATGATGAAGCTCTAAAAGAACAAGCAAAAACATTAACAACAGAGAGTTGTATCCACATTTCAGGAAAAGTTGTGGAAAGAAGTAACAAAAATACTAAAATTCCAACAGGAGAAGTAGAAGTAATAGCAAATGAAATAGAAATATTAGGAAAATGCAAAAATGTACTTCCATTTGAAATAAATACAGACCAAGAAGTAAGAGAAGATTTAAGACTTGAATATAGATTTTTAGATTTAAGAAATGAAAAGTTACATAACAATATTTTACTTCGTTCAAAAATCTTAAAAACATTAAGAGACAAAATGGATGAACTAGGATTTGCAGAAATTCAAACACCAATCTTAGCAAACTCATCACCAGAAGGAGCAAGAGACTATTTAGTACCAAGTAGATTAAATCCAGGAGAATTTTATGCATTACCACAAGCACCACAACAATTCAAACAACTATTAATGGTATCAGGATTTGATAAATACTTCCAAATAGCACCATGTTTTAGAGATGAAGACCCAAGAGCAGACAGAGCTCCAGGAGAATTTTATCAATTAGACTTTGAAATGAGTTTTGCAACACAAGAAGATGTATTCAAAGTAATAGAAGAAGTAGTGCCATATACATTTAAAAAATTCACAAACTGGAAAGTTGATGAAGGACCATTTATAAAAATTCCATATAGAGAAGCAATGGAAAAATACGGAATAGACAAACCAGATTTAAGAAATCCATTAATAATTCAAGATGTAACGAAATGTTTTGAAAATTCAGACTTTAAAGCATTTGAAGGAAAAACGATAAAAGCAATAATAGTTCCAAATGGAGCAGAACAAGGAAGAAAATTCTTTGATAAAATGACAGAATTTGCTACATCAGAAGAAGTAGGAGCAAAAGGATTAGCTTGGACAAAATATGAAGAATCAGAAGATGTTACAGGAGGAATTGCTAAATTCATTACAGACGAAATCAAAGAACAATTAATAAATGAATTTGGAATGACTAAAAATTCAAGTGTATTCTTCATAGCAGATGAATTTAAAACAGCACAAAAAATAGCTGGTTTAGTTAGAATTGAATTAGGAAAAAGACTAGATTTATTAGAAAAAGATGTATATAGATTTTGCTATATAGTAGACTTCCCAATGTATGAATTATCAGATGAAGGAACAATAGACTTTAACCATAACCCATTTTCGATGCCACAAGGAGGAATGGAAGCATTAGAAACAAAAGACCCATTAGATATATTAGCATATCAATATGACTTAGTATGTAATGGTTATGAAATGGCATCAGGAGCAGTAAGAAACCATAATCCAGAAATAATGGTAAAAGCTTTTGAAATAGCAGGTTATAAAGAGGAAGATGTAAAAAATAGATTTGGTGCATTATACAATGCTTTCCAATATGGAACACCACCACACGCTGGTGCAGCACCTGGGGTAGACAGAATGGTAATGTTAATAGAAGACTCTCAAAATATAAGAGAAGTAATAGCTTTCCCTAAAAATAAAAGAGCTAGAGACCTTCTTATGAGAGCACCATCAGTTGTTTCAGAACAACAATTAAAAGATGTACATATAAAATTAGATCTTGATGAAAATAAATAAATTTATAAAATAAGTAAATTCATAATGCCTGGAATTTACTTATTTTTGTTGATATTATTAACATAATGTGTTATAATATTAATGTATATTTTTAATATAAAGCTAGTGTATAGCGGAAAAGGAGGAATTTACTATTATGACCGAAGCCATAAAAAGCTTAATACTAAGTGGAAAATCAACGAAAGAAATACGGAAAGTAATAGATGATTTTCCAGAGAATGTTACAACTGAATATTTTGAAAGTTTAGGATTTGAAAATCCAGAGGCAATAAAATTAAAATGGAAACTTCGAAAGAATAATCAACAAGAAAACGAAAGGATAGAAGTAGGAGAGGCAAGAAGAAAATTATTAAAATCAAAAAAATATATATTTTCTTATAACGCAAATCCAAATTTTATTTTACTAGATACTAGTTCATTGGCAAATGGAAAAAACATAATAAATAATGCTAAAAAAGTAATTGTTATAAATTCTATTATGAAAGAAATGAACAAAGTTGTATCGAAAAGACGAAAAAACGTAAAAAAAGCTATATGTTTTTATAGAAAAGAAATAGTTGCTAAAGATAAATATAAGATAATAGCAAATAAAAAAGAAATAAATTCAAATTACTGTGATGATAGTATTTTAGAATTTCTTGATGGTATTTCTGAGGATGAAGAAAAACCAACATTATTAACTGCTGATATAGAATTAGCTGAAAGAGCTAAAAGCTATGGATTTGAGTATATTTTAATTGTAAATAATAATACTTCAAATAAAGCTAAAAAGAAAGAAGAGACTTTAGAACATATAGCTTCAATTGAAGAAGAAAAAATATTTAAAGAGGAACAACCTATAAATACAGAAAACGAAAATTTAATTAAAAATGAGATATGTGAAGAAGAAAATTCTGATGAAAACGAAAGCTTTGAAGTATTGCCAAAGAATAAAACATTTCAGTTTTATGGAGCAACTTTTAAGGTGAAAAATGAAGAGATTTTCATTAAAAAATTTAATCCTCATGCAAAAGTATTTATATCAGCAACAAACAAAATAACAGAAGTAACAGAAGTAACAGAAATAAACACAAAAAAGATTGTTAAAATTTCAGAGTTTGACAATATAGTAGTGTTAGCAAGGAGGCAGAAAAATAGAGACGTTAAAGGAACAAAAATCGTAATAGTAGATGGAGAAATCCAATGTGAAGAAGAAATATATACATTTCTTAACGAGATTTATCTAAGTAGAATGTTGCCAGAAAAATTACAAGATGAGGCAAAAAAACTTATGATAAATTAAAATCGAAAAGTCTAGTACTTATGGTACTAGACTTTTTGTCAAAATATGTTATAATATATATGTAATATTTAAAAATGGAGGTAAAAAAATGGAATATAGATATGAACCAAAAGGTGTATGCTCATACGAAATGATAATAGACATAGATGGAGACACAATAAAAAAAGTCACAATCGAAGGTGGTTGTGCAGGAAACACAGTTGGAGTTTCAAGATTAGTAGAAGGAATGAAAATTGATGAAGCAATAAAAAGATTAAAAGGAATTCCATGTGGATTTAAAGGAACATCTTGCCCAGACCAATTAGCAAGAGCATTAGAAGAAATTAAAAATAATCAAAAATAAATATAAAATAAAAGTCGAGTAGATAATAAATAATTATAATCTACTCGATTTTTTATAAAGATTAAGCAGAAAGAATAAAATCTTTATTTGCTAATAACAATCTTTTAATTAATTCAATTTGTTTCTTAGATAAATGAGAATTTTTATCTAAGGCATATAAACTTTTAATAATCATAGCCATTTCGACATCAGCATCTATTTCAGATGATTTTAAGGTTTTGCTTTCAGAATTTCCAAGTAAATAATCAATAGAAACATTGAATACATTTGCAATCTTTGCAACAACATCAAGTCTTGGAACTCTTTCACAGGTTGAATATCTACAAATAGTTACATTAGAAGTACCAATCATTTTTGCTAACTGAGTTTGAGTCATATTATTTTCTTCTAATAAAGCATTTAACCTATAGCTAAATTTTTCAACTTTAAAATCCATATAAACCCTCCTATATCAATTATTATAGAACTATAACTAGGAAGTTCTACAATATTTAACCTAAATTATAATCGAATAAAAACAATTATCCAATCGGATAAAATAACGAAATCAAAATATCAAAAATAAAATTTACAAACAACAAACTAAATATGAAAGTTCTTAGTGCAAATTGTCGAAAGATATGTTATAATAGAAAAAGATTAAGAAATAAAGAAAGAGAGAAAAAATGAAAAGAGTTTTATTAGGAATGAGTGGAGGAGTAGACAGCTCAGTATCAGCACTACTTTTAAAAGAAATGGGATATGAAGTAATAGGAATAACACTAGAATTATTTGCTGGTTCATGTTGTAATATAGATACAAATACAGATGCCAAAAACGTATGTAAAACAATAGGAATTCCACATATCACATACAATTTAAAAGACCAATTTAAGTGTAGAGTAATAGACAATTTTATAGATGAATATTCAAAACAAAGAACACCAAACCCATGCATAGAATGTAATAGATATATGAAATTTGGTTTAATGTATGAAAAAGCAAAAGAATTAAATTGCGATTATATAGCTACAGGGCATTATGCAAAAATGGAATATTCAGAAAAATATGGAAGATATGTTTTAAAAAAATCAAAAAATCTAGCGAAAGATCAAAGTTATGTTTTATATAACTTACCAAAAGAATTACTTAGAAAAGTAGTATTTCCATTAGGAGATTTCAACTCAAAAGAAGAAATACGTGAGATAGCTAGAAAAAATAATTTAAAAGTAGCAAATAAACCAGATAGTGAAGATATATGTTTTATAACAGATGGAAACTATAAAAATTTCTTAAGTCTAAATATGAATCCTAAATACATAAAAAAAGGAAATATCGTATTAAAAACAGGAGAAATATTAGGAAAACATGATGGATTAACAAATTATACAATAGGACAAAGAAAAGGCCTAGGAATATCATATAAAGAACCACTATATGTTATAAAATTAGATGGAAAGAAAAATCAAGTAGTAGTCGGAACAGAAAAAGATTTATATGAAAAAGAATTATTTGCAGATGATATAAATTGGCTAATATTTGATGAATTACAAGAACCACTAAAATGTTATGCAAAAATTAGATATAAAGCAAAAGAAGCAGAAGCAATTGTTTACCCAGAAGAAAATGGAGAAGTAAGAGTAGAATTTACAGAACCTCAAAAATCAATTACAAGCGGACAATCAGTTGTATTTTACGATGAAGATGGAGTTGTTTTAGGTGGAGGAAAAATAAAATAGGGAAAAGGGGACACCCTTTTTTTTCCTATTTTATTTTTCCCTATTTCGTATCATAAAAATTTTTAAATTCATAACCTTCAGACCTTAAATAATCAATAGAAGATTTTAAAATATCATAAGTTTTATTAACATCAGCAGTATCATGCATTAAAACAACAAGAGTTCCCTTATTTTTAGCACTTTTTTTAAGATTATTCATAAGTTGATAATTAGAATATTTCCTTTCAGAATCTTTATTTAAACAATTCCAATCAATGTAAGAATAATCTAAACTATTTAAAACTTCAACAGCCTCTTTCTTTTGATATGAATACTTTTTCGACATAAATCCATTAGGAAATCTAAAAATATGAGAACAATAATTTTCAACACCAATTGCCTTAGAAATTTCTATATCAGTATTAACAACTTCTTCTTTAAAATGTTCCATGTTGCTATATAATAATTTATTATTATGATTATAACCATGATTTGCAATATAATGACCTTCATCGTATTCACGTTTGACCAACTCCGGATGTTCTTTAACGTGTTTACCAACAACAAAAAAAGTAGCTTTCACATTTTCTTCTTTTAAAATATCTAATATTTTAGCAGTAGCTTTTGTGGTAGGACCATCATCAAAAGTAAGATATGCTACTTTTTCATCTGATTTAGTTATATCGTTTAAAGAAGTACTACACAAATCAACAGCCAAAGAAGGAGAATTATAAATATAAAAACAATAACAAATAATCAAAGTAACAATTAACGTAGTCAAAAATAAAAAAATAAACTTCTTCTTAATAACAAAAATTTTCATAAAATAACCCCCATAATAAATATATGAGGGTTGAGAAAAATAATACTAATAAATTATTTTATAGAATTTGCTTCTTCAGTAGTTATATAACCATATTCAATCATAGTATTAATAACATGATATTGTCTTTTTTTAGCTAAATCTGGATTGATAGAAGGTGAATATACAGATGGAGCATTAGGAACACCAGCAAGCATAGTACTTTCATCCAGATTTAAGTCTTTTGGTGCTTTATTATAATATCCATAACTTGCATCATAAATACCATAATAACCATCTCCAAAATATGCAGTATTAACATATAATTCAAAAATTTCATTTTTAGTATAATTTTTTTCTAAATCATATGCTGCAAAAATTTCACCTACTTTTCTAAGCCAAGTTTGTTCTTGTGAAAATACAACATTTTTAGCCACTTGCTGAGTTATAGTGCTACCACCTTCTTGAAGTTTGCCATTTTTAACATTTGTAAATAAAGCTCGTCCAATAGCAATAAAATCAACAGGACCGTGGTCATAGTAACGGTGGTCTTCAACACTAATAACCGCATTTCTATAATAAGTTGACATATCAGAGAATTTAACAAAATTTTCTTTATTACTAATTTCTTGAACTCGAGTTACAAGTGGTTTTTCTTTTAACTTTGAAGAATAATATACGTAACCAGACAGTGCAACAATTGAGGCTATAGATATTAGTAAGATTATTACAATAACTAATAGTTTTCTTACAAATTTCATATAAAAATTACCTTTCTTTTTTATATGTATATTATACAATAAATTTTGAAAAAAGCAAACTAAAAATAAAAAAAATATACAAACAAAATTTTGTATACAACTATTGACTTTTTATTATTAAATTTATATAATAAGCAATGAAAATGAGAGACTATAAGTCAAGGAAAGGTGAAAATATGAAAGAACAATTTTTAGAATTATTAAGACAAGTAAAAAGAGAAGGAATAGATGAACTGATAGACTTTATAGAAAAAACAGACTTCTTCAAAGCACCAGCAAGCACAAGATTTCATGGTGACTATGAAGGTGGACTAGTAGAACATAGTATGAAAGTATATGAAATATTAAAACACAAAGTAGAAACAAATATAGAACCAATGAACGTAAACCCAGAAACATTAATACTAGTACCATTATTACATGATTTATGCAAAGCAAATTTTTACAAAGTAGACTATAGAAACGCAAAAAACGCATTAGGAGTATGGGAAAAAGTACCATATTACACAATAGATGATACAATACCATATGGACATGGGGAAAAATCAGTAATGATGATAACAGAATATATAAAACTAACACCAGAAGAAAAATATTCAATTCGTTGGCATATGGGTTACACAGAACCAAAAGAATTATACAACACAATCGGAGCAGCATATAAAAAATATCCATTAGCATTATTAATGCATGAAGCAGACCTAGAAGCAACTTATTTTTATGATATATAAAGGAGAAAAATCATGTTAGCATATATAAAAGGAACACTAGAAATGAAAATGACAGGGTACATAGTAATAGATGTTGGGGGACTAGGCTACAAAGTATTTATGTCAGAATCAGGAATAGAAAAATTAGGAAACATAGGAGAAACAGTAAAAGTACATACATTTTATAAAGTAAGAGAAGATGATATCAGTATATTTGGATTTAATACATTAGAAGAATTAAGAATGTTTGAATTACTAATATCAGTAAGTGGAGTAGGAGCAAAAACAGCAATAACAATGCTTGATGTGTGTGAACCTACAGAATTTGCATTAGCAATAATATCAGAAGATATAAAAACATTAACACAAATACCAGGAATAGGCGCAAAGTCAGCACAAAGAATAATTCTTGAATTAAAAGATAAAATAAAGAAAGAGCAACAAATACAAAAATTAACAAAAGCATCAAAAGGTATAAGTGGTACAAAAACAAAATTAGAACAAAGACTAGAACATGAACAAAATGTAGATGAAGCAATGTCTGCATTACAAGTATTAGGCTTTAACAAAAAAGAAATAGAAAAAGCCTTGGATAAATTAGTAACAGAAGAAATGTCTACAGAGGAAATAATAAGAAAAGCATTATCAATTTTAGGAAAATAACAAATATTGAAAAATATAATAGGAAAATATAAGATAGGAAAAAAAGGGCGTCCCCTTTTCCCTAAAAGGAGGAGGAAAAATGAATAGCAATGAACCACTAGCCTTTAGAATGAGACCAAAAACATTAGATGAATATGTTGGACAAGAACACGTTTTGGGAAAAGATAAGATTTTATATAGAACAATAAAGGCAGATAGATTATCTAGTATAATATTATTTGGACCTCCGGGATGTGGAAAAACATCATTAGCAAAAGTAATTAGTGAGACAACTAAGTATAAGTTCTATAAATTAAATGCTGTTACAGCAGGAGTTCAAGATATAAAAAGAGTAATTGAAGAAACTAAAAACTTTATGATAAATCCATCAGGAAAAAGTATTTTATTTATAGATGAAATTCATAGATTTAATAAATTACAACAAGATGCGTTATTACCATTTGTTGAAAATGGGTTAATTATTCTAATTGGTGCAACAACAGAAAATCCATATTTTGAAGTAAACAAAGCTTTAATTTCTAGGTCAATGGTAATAAAACTAGAACCATTAACAGAAGAAAATATTTTTACTATACTAAAAAACTCATTAACAAGAGCAGATGGATTAGCAGAGTATAGTATAAAAGTAGAAGATAGTACATTAAGAAAATTAGCCAATATTTCAAATGGAGATGTTAGAACAGCATTAAATGGACTAGAAATAGCAGTTCTTACAACAAATATGGAATCAGATGGTTACATACATATAACAGATGAAGTTATAAAAAACTGTATTCAAACAAGAAAAGCAATATTTGATAAAAAGGGGGATAGCCATTATGATAATATTAGTGCATTTATAAAATCAATGAGAGGCTCTGATCCAGATGCAACAATATTTTATTTAGCAAGAGCATTAAATGGCGGAGAAGACCCAATGTTTTTAGCTAGAAGAATAGTAATATGCGCATCAGAAGATGTAGGACTTGCAAATCCAAATGCATTAGTAGTTGCAAATTCTGCAATGCAAGCAGTACATATGGTAGGAATGCCAGAGGCTAGAATAATATTATCAGAAGCAGCAGTATATGTAGCAACATCAAAAAAATCAAATGCAACATATCTAGGAATAAATAGAGCATTAGAAGATGTAGCTTCAAAAGATACTGGAGAAGTTCCTATGCATATAAGAAATGCTCCAATAGAACAAATGAAACAATTTGGTTATCATGAAGGTTATTTATACCCACATGATTTTCCAGGACATTGGGTTGAACAACAATATCTACCAGATAAAATGTTAGGAACAAAATATTATATAAAAGATGAAAATATTGAATAAAACAAAATAAATTTCAAATAAAATAAATAAAAAACAAAAAAATGGAAAACCTACTAATTAAAAGTAGGTTTTTTTATGATTAAAAATTTTTTAAAGAAGATTATAATTGGGTTATTAGCTGGATTTATAAGTGGTTTTTTCTCAACAGGAGGAGGACTAATACTTGTACCAGCATTTATATATCTGTTAGAAATGGATGCACAAAAATCAAGAGGAACATCAATATTTTGCATATTACCAATGGTAATAACAAGTAGTTTTTTCTATTATAAAGGAAACTATATCAATTGGAAAACAGCAATATTATGCGGAATTGGTGGAGCAATAGGAGGGTATTTGGGAGCAAAATTATTAAAAAAACTACCAGAAAAAATATTAAAAATATTTTTTACAGCCTTTTTGATATATGTATCGTACAAAATGATATTAACTTAAAGAGTTCGTATAGTAAAAGTGCGATTTTATAAAAGAAATAAAAATAAAATCCAAAAATATAGGATAATAAAATTCGGGCATAAAAACATTGAGAAGTGGAGGTAATAATGAAGGAAGAAAATATAAATAATTTAATACAAAATAATAATTGGAAAAATAAAAACGAACAATATCTATTCGAATTACAAAAATTTATGGATTTAGCAGATAATATAGAAAACGAAAACTTAAGAAAATTAATAATAGCTCAAATGTTAAAATGTGATAAACGTCTTACAATTATTGCAGAAAAAATGATAAGACTAGCATTAGAAAATAAATAAAATGGAGGAAATATGGTTGAAGTATTAATAGGAATTATTTCCGGAACTATAAGTGGAACTGGGATGGGAGGAGGAACAATCCTAATATTTTTACTTACAGTTTTATGCGGACTAGAGCAACATATAGCACAAGCAACAAATTTAATATTTTTCATACCAACATCAATAGTAGCAATTATAGTGAACATCAAAAATAAAAATATAGATTTAAAATTAGCAACAATAATTTCTATATTTGGAATACTTGGAGCAATAATAGGTGCAAATTTATCAGTCCATACAGATGTAAAAATGTTAAGAAAATATTTTGGTATATTTTTAGCAATTATAGCATTACATGAAATATATACCATAATAAAAGAGAATAAAAAAACAAAATTGAGAGAAAATAAATAAAAAATAGAGAAAGGATGATAAATATGAAATTTACAAAAGGTTTATTAATAGGCGGTTTAATAACAACAGGCATAATAATGATGTATAATGATAAAAATATGATGAACAAAAATAAAATGTTAAAAAAAGGAAAACAATTTGCTAAAAAAATGGGAGTGTTATAAAAAAGACCACTAAAGCTTTAAACTTTAGTGGCCTTTTATCAGTTTATATAAAGATTATTTGTCACAGCAATCTTCTTTGCAATCTTCAGAACATTCATCTCTAAAGCAAGGCTTTTTATCATCTAAAAAACAATCACATTTGTCACATTTATCACCTTTTAAGCATTTGCCTTCATGATGACATTTTGCACAAACTTTGATTTTTTTAGTAGTATTAGCCCAAATTTGAAGAGCATATTTTCTATCAGGGCAAAGAGGTCCAAAAACAAATTCTCCTTCTTTGTCTGTGAAAGTATGACCAATAGGTCTTCTTTCTTCTTTGCCACAGTTATAAACGATTTCTGTTAATTTAACAACTGCATCACAAACTGGCTCTTTGAAACAATTTTTAATGACACCATAAATAACATCTCTATTATCTTCTGGTAAAGTTATATCTAAATCAAATTGTTTACCTCCTGCAATAACTCCATCAACATCTAAAACTGGGCAAAAAGGTTTTTTATCTTCCATATCCATAATAACAACATCCTTTCATTTATTTATGAATCTATCTACAAACAATTCGTTTGATTAATATATAATATGAAAAAAATAGGAAAAGTTGATACATAATGTAGAAAATTAGAAAAAGAAGTAGAAAAGGATAATATACGAAAATATATCCGAAAATTGTTGACTTCCATTTGTGGCTATAGTAAAATAAAAATGTAGTGCAAAACTAAAATACAAAAGAAAGAAGGATTGGTATGATGAAAAATACAAAAGGTATAACGCTTGTGGCTCTAGTGATTACGATAATAATCTTATTAATACTAGCAGGAATAAGTATACAAGCTTTAACGCAGACCAATTTATTTGATAAAACAAAACAAGCCAAAAATGCAATGGAAAATGCACAAAATCAAGAAAATGAAATATTATCAAGTTATATGGAAGAGATTAATGAATATTTATCAAATGAAAATGATGGAATAAAATTATCAAAAAAAGTAAAAGTAGGAGACTATGTTAATTATATACCAGATACTTTGAACGAAACGGAATTAACAACATTAAAAAATAATTTAAATACATATTCAGGAATTGTAAATGATGAAAATAATACTATAAATCCAATAATAAAAAGAGATGAATTAAAATGGAGAGTATTAGATATAAATGAAAAAACAGGAGAAACAAGATTAATAAGTGCAAAACCAACAGATTCGCAGATACAATTATATAGTTATAATGGCTATAATAATGCAGTAAAATTAATAGATGACGCATGTTATACATTATATAATAATAAAACATTAGCAAGTAAAGTACAAAATTTAAAGATAGAAGATGTAACAACATATATGACAACACAACCAACAGAAGATGTAACCGAATATAAACCAACCAATATTAAAATTCCTAACATACTAAAGCAAGAAGAAAATCAAACAGTAGAAGGAAGTATAACAAACAAAATAGGATTAAGTGAGCAAAAAGAATTTGTAACAGGAAGTACACAATTAGACAGTGGTACATTTAAAAATACATATTGGCATCAAGAAATGAATCCAGAAACAAGCTTTAAAGGAAAAATATACTATGAATTATTTATAAAAAAATATGAAAATTATTATTCAACATATTGGATGTCATCACGTTGCATTGATGCTTCATCTATTCAATCTATTTTCGATGTCTGTATTATTGGAGCTGGTGGTGTCCATGCTAACGATTTGTACTATTCACTTGGCAGTGAGATATCTTACGTTTGTGCTTTCCGCCCCGTAATAACTCTAAATTCTAACGTCCAAATCGACACTTCAAATCCAGGTGATGGAACAGAAAATAATGGCTATAACATAAAATAGTGCTGAAAGACATAAAAAATAAGTATTTATAATAAAAATTTGATTTTTTATAAAAAAAGGAGTATAATAAAATTAAGAATATTTTTGATACTTGACTAGCTATATAGTCAAAAAAGGAGGACTTTATGATGACAAAGAAGACAAAGAGAAATATAGTACGGGCATGTGCATATGTAGTATTAGGTAGCATTGTATTTATAGCATCAGTATTTTTTGGAATGTATATGTATTTTTCTGGAACATTTCTTCCAGGTATGCATGTAGCCAGATATACACTGTATGCAATAACATTCGCAATGATTTTAATATCAGGCTGGTTCGTATTTGAAGGAAGAAGATACTTAATATCAAAGATTAACAGAAGACGCTAATTTAGCGTCTTCACCATTTTAAAAATGTATAAAAATCCACTTTTTGCAAACAATATGTACAAAACATATTATTGCGAGGAGTGGAATTTTTTTGAAAGAAAATAAAATATTAAAAATAAACGGAACAATGCTAGAAAAGAGTCAGCTAGAACAGCACTTAGAAAAAATAGCATCAAGCCATAATACAACAACAAAATCTCAAAAAGACACATATCCAGTACCACATCTAATAGAAAATTTCAAAACAATAGAACAAGTATATGAACTATTAAACGAACACCTAAAACTAGGAATAAACATACATCCAGCAGGAGAATGGCTATTAGACAATTTCTATATAATAGAAGAAACAACAAAACAAATCCAAAAAGAATTACCATTAAATAAATATATAAACTTTGTAGGAATAGCAAATGGTGAATATCAAGGTTTTGCAAGAATATATGTACTAGCATCAGAAATAGTAGCATACACAGAAAATAAAATTGAACAAGAAAATCTAGAGGATTACCTAAAAAGTTATCAAACTAAAAAGACCTTAAGTATGGATGAAATATGGAATATAGGAATATTTTTACAAATAGCAATTATAGAAAATATAACAGATATAGCATTAAAAATATATAGTTCACAAATTCAAAAATATAGAGTAGAACAAATAGCAGAAAGATTAATAGAAATAAAAGAAAAAAACGAAATTAAATACAAAAATAATGTAAAAGACATAGAAAAAGAAATGTTTCAAGATATGAAATACCCATTTATAGAATATATGTCATATACCTTAAAAAGGTATGGAAAGAAAGGTTATAGATATCTAAAAGTATTAGAAGAAGTAGTAGAAAAACTAGGAACAACAGTATCTGATGTAATAAAAAAGGAACATTTTGATATTGCTACTCAAAAAGTTTTAATGGGAAATAGCATAACAAGTATAAAAAAAATTCAAAGAATAAATTTTTTAGAAATTTTTGAAAAAATAAATGGAGTTGAGGAATTACTAAAACAAGACCCAGCAGATGTATATATAAATATGGATTTTAGAACAAAGGAATACTATAGAAATAAAATAAAAGAATTAAGTAAGAAAACTAAAATTTCAGAAATTTATATAGCAAGAAAAACTTTAGAACTAGCACAAGAAAACTTTAAACAAACAGGAATAAACAAAAAAAGTCATATAGGGTATTACTTAATAGATAATGGGTTAAATGATTTATATAAAAAATTAGAATATATACCAAAAAAAGAAAATTCACCAATCAAAAAAGTAAAAAAATATATATCAGGAATAGCTATATTTAGTATAATATTGTCCTTATTTTTAAGTTATATTCTTAACTTAAAGATAAAAAATAATGCAATATTTATTTTAAGTTTTATAATATTTTTAATACCTGCAAGTGAAATCGTAATACAAATAATACAATATATATTAAGTAAAATTGTAAAACCAAAATTAATACCTAAAATGGATTTTTATAAAGGAATTGATGAGGAACATAGCACTTTTGTTGTAATACCAACAATTCTAAAATCAAGAGAAAAAGTAAAAGAAATGATGAGAAATCTTGAAGTGTATTATCTAGCAAATAAATCAGATAATATTTATTTTGCATTATTAGGGGATTGTTCAGAAAGTAGTAAAAAACAAGAAAGTTATGATAAAGAAGTAATAGATGAAGGGTTAAGACAAGTAGAAATTTTAAATAATAAATATTCAAATAATCAAATACCAATCTTTAATTTTATTTATAGAGAAAGAAAATGGAATGATAAAGAAGAAAAATATTTGGGATGGGAAAGAAAAAGAGGATTATTAAATCAATTTAACGAGTATATTTTAGGAAATATAAAAAATCCATTTTTAACAAATTCAATCGAAAATAATATAAATAATGAAGATATAAAAGAAAAATTTAAAAATATAAAATATATAATAACACTAGATGCAGACACAGATTTAGTATTAAACTCAGCTTTTGAATTAGTAGGAGCAATGTCACATATCTTAAATGAACCAGAGATTGATAAACAAAAAAATATAGTAATAAATGGTTATGGAATAATGCAACCAAGAGTAGGAATAAATTTAGATATTTGCTATAAAACCCTATTTACAAAAATATTTGCTGGAAGCGGAGGAATAGATAATTATACAAATGCTATTTCAGACATTTATCAAGATAATTTTAATGAAGGAATTTTTACAGGAAAAGGTATATATGATTTACAAGTATTTTCAAAAGTTTTAAAAAATGTAATTCCAGAAAACACAGTATTAAGTCATGATTTGCTAGAAGGAAGTTATTTAAGATGTGGTTTAGTAAGTGATGTTATGCTAATGGATGGTTACCCAAGCAAATATACAAGTTTTATGAATAGATTATCAAGATGGATTAGAGGAGATTGGCAAATTACAAAATGGCTTGGAAATAAAAGCCCACTTAATTTACTATCAAAATACAAAATATTTGATAATTTAAGAAGAAGTTTATTTGAAATATCAATAATTGTTGGATTAATATATGCAAAAATCATAAATCTAGCATATAAAATTAATACAACAGAAATAACAAGTATATTGATAATAATATTATTAATTCCATTTATACTAGAAATACTAAATTACTTAATAGGAAAAAAAGAAGGAGAAGAAACGCAAAAAACATTTACACCACAAATAACTGGATTAAAAGGAACTATACTAAGAGGATTTTTAACATTAGGTTGCATACCATACAAATCATATGTTTCTATAAAGGCAATTTTAAAAACATGGTATAGAGTAAATATAACACATAAACATTTATTAGAATGGACAACATCTGAAGAAGCAGAAAAGCTAGGAAAAACTGATTTTGTATCATATTACAAAAGTATGATAGTAAATGTTATTGCTGGAATAATAAGTCTAATTATATATGCAAATACACATAATATTTTTAGTTTATTAATAGGTGCTATCTGGGTAATTATACCGGGAATTATGTATTATATTAGTAAAGAAAATACTCAAAAAAATAATATAGATATACTATCAAAGCAAGAACAGCAATATATTCTAGATATTGGTAAAAGAACTTGGGGATTTTTTGAACAATATCTTACTCAAGATAATAATTATTTAATACCAGATAATTATCAGGAAGATAGAAAAGAAAAAGTAGTACCAAGAACTTCATCAACAAATATAGGACTATCATTAATTGCAGTAATTTCAGCAAATGATTTAGGTTATATAGATTATGATAAAACAAAAGAATTAATAAAAAATATTGTTTATACAATTCAAAGTTTAGAAAAATGGAATGGACATTTATATAATTGGTACAATATAAAAAACAAAGAGCCATTATTTCCAAGATATGTTTCAACAGTAGATAGTGGAAATTTCATAGGCTATTTATATGTTTTAAAACAATGGTTAGAAAATAAAGAAGAATTACAAGAAATATCAACAATTGTAAAAGATATAATAGAAAATACAGATTTTTCTTATCTATATAGTAAAGAGCATAGAATTTTTTCAATAGGATTTAATATAGAAGAAAATAAATTAACTGACTCATATTATGATTTATTAGCATCTGAAGCAAGACAAGCTAGTTTAGTAGCTATTGCTAAAAAAGATGTTCCATCAAAACATTGGAATTCTTTAAGTAGAACATTAACAACCTTGGGAAAATATAAGGGACTTGTTTCTTGGTCAGGAACTGCTTTTGAATATTTAATGCCCAATATAAATATTCCCAAATATAAAGGAAGTTTATTAGATGAATCTTGTAGATTTATGATAAAAAGTCAAATGGAGTATGCTAAAAAACTTCAAATACCCTGGGGAATATCAGAATCAGCATTTAATTTAAAAGATTTATATTCAAACTATCAATACAAAGCCTTTGGAATTCCATGGCTTGGATTAAAAAGAGGCCTTGCAGATGATATGGTAGTTGCTCCATATGGAGGAATATTAGCTATAACAGACTACCCAAAGGAAGTATACGAAAACTTAAAAACATTAGAGCAATATGGAATGATTGGAAAATTTGGATTTTATGAATCACTTGATTTTACTCCAGAAAGAGTAGAAAAAGGTAAAAAAGCAAGTGTAGTAAAAACATATATGGCACATCATCAAAGTTTAATATTATTATCAATAAACAATTTAATAAATAATAATATTCTGCAAAAAAGATTTATGGAAAATCCAGAAATGAAAGCAATCAGCATCTTGCTACAAGAAAGAATGCCAGAAACAGCAATAATTACAAAGGAAAATAAAGAAAAAGTTGAAAAATTAAAATATAAAGATTATGAAGATTATGTAGAAGATATTTACAAAAAAATAGATAACAAATTAATAAGAGGAAATTTAATTTCGAGTGGTAATTATTCAATAGCAATGAATCAAAAAGGTGAGGGAATCAGTAAATATAAAGATATATATATCAATAGATTTAAGATGACAGATGATTACCCACAAGGAATATTTTTTAATATAAAAAATATAAAAAGCAAAAAAATTATAACTTCAAATAATAATGATAGCATAAGTTTTATGCCAGATAAAATAAAACAAGAAATAATATCAGAAAATATAAAAACAACAATAGAAACTTTAATAGCACCAGAAGAGCCAGTAGAAATAAGAAGCATAACCTTAGAAAATCAAGGGAATTCAGAAGAAATATTAGAAGTAACATCATATTTCGAACCAGTATTATCAAATAAAACACAGGACTATGCACATCCAGCTTTTAATAATTTATTTTTAATATATGATTTTGATGAAGAAACAAATAGTATAATCATAAAAAGAAAAAAGAGAGAACAAAATGGTCAAGAAATATATTTGTGTGCTAACTTATCCACAAATTGTGAGACAATTGGGGATTTAGAATACGAAATAGAAAAAGAAAAGTTCTTTGGAAGAGGAAATATAGGAATAGCTCAAATGGTAAAACAATCAAAACCATTTAGTAAAAAGATTGGGCTAGTCACAGAACCAATTGTAGCACTAAAAAGAACAATAAAAATAAAACCAAATCAAAAAGAAAAAATAAACTTAATTATTGCAGTTGGAGAAAATAAAGAAGAAATCAAAAAAGAAATTCAAAAATACAAAATTGAAGAAAATATCAAAAAAGCAGTAGAACTATCAAAAGCTAAAAATGAGGCACAAAATAGATATTTAAGAATAAAAGGAACACAAATAAGAGACTATCAAAAAATGATGTCATACATTGTATTTTATAATCCAACTAAGAAATTAAATTTAGAAAAATTGCCAAAAGATAAATACAAACAATCAGAACTTTGGAAATATGGAATATCAGGTGATTTACCAATTATATTAGTAAAGATCAAAGATAGTAATGATGCACATGTTGTAAAAGAAGTATTAAAAGCATACGAATTTTTTAGAACAAAAAATTTAGAGACAGAGCTAATAATATTAGATGAAGAAAAACATAGTTACGAAAATTATGTAAGAGAAGATGTTGAAAATATAATCCAAAACAGTCAAATAGCATATTTGAAAAATATAAGAGCTGGAATATTTGAACTATCAAAAAATGAAATAAGTAAAGATGATTTAAATTTATTAAACTTCGTTTCAACAATAATAATTGATGCAAATAAAGGTGGAATAAAAAATGCACTAAAAGAATTAGAAGAAGAATATTTAGAAAAATACAAAGATGTTGGAAAAGAACAACAAATAACATTAATTGAAAATGAAAATAATGAAAATATAGATATATTAACAAACATTGACAATTTAAAATACTATAATGAATACGGAGCATTTTCAGAAGATGGCAAAGAATATTTAATAAAGGTAAACAAAGAAAATAGACTTCCAACAATATGGTCCAACATAATGGCAAATGAAAAATTTGGAACATTAGTAACAGAAAGTATGGGAGGCTATAGTTGGCATAAAAATAGTAGATTAAACAGAGTAACAGCATGGCAAAATTATGCATGTTATGATATTCCATCAGAAATTATATATTTAAAAGATATGCAGACAAAAAAGGTTTGGTCACTTGGACTAAACCCTATGCCAGATAGCAAAAATTATAATGTGATTTATGGATTTGGTTATACAAAATATATTCATAAAAGCGATGGACTAGAACAAGAATTAGAAATATTTGTCCCAAAAGAGGATGGAATAAAAGTTCAAATTTTAAAATTAAAAAACACAACACTAAATCGTAAAAAAATAAAAATTGTGTATTATATGAAACCAGTATTAGGAGAGGATGAAATAAAAACAAATGGCTATATAAACTTAAAATATGATGCAAATAACAATATAATATGTGCTCAAAATCTATATAACAGTGAATTCACAAATGATGTAATATATGTATCAAATAGTGAAAAAATAAAAAGCTATACAGGAGACAAAAACTTTTTTATTGGTGAAGGAAATTTATCAAATCCAGAAAGTTTAAAAAGAACATCATTAAATAATGAAAACTCACTAGGAAAAAATCCATGTATAGCATATGAAATAGAAGTAGAAATAGAAAGTTTATCAGAAAAAGAAATAATATTCACATTAGGTGCTGAAGAAACAATTATAGATAGTAAAAATGTAGCCTATAAATATAGTAAAATTCAAAATTGCAAACAAGAATTAGAAAAAGTAAAAAATTATTGGAAAGAAGAATTAGGAAAATTGCAAGTAAAAACACCTTTAGAATCTTTAAATATAATGCTAAATGGATGGATTATATATCAAACTTTAGAAAGTAGATTAATAGGAAAAACAGGATTTTACCAATCAGGCGGGGCATATGGTTTTAGAGACCAATTACAAGACACCTTAGCTTTAAAATATATAAATCCAGAAATACTAAAAAAACAAATAATAAAACACAGCAAACATCAATTTATAGAAGGAGATGTAGAACATTGGTGGCATGAAGAAACACAAAGAGGAATAAGAACAAAATTCTCAGATGATTTATTATGGTTAGTATATCTAACTTGTGAATATATAGAATTCACAGGAGACTATTCAATATTAGATGAGCAAACACCATATTTAACAGGAAAATTATTAGATGAAAATGAAGATGAAAGATATGATAGATATCTACAATCAGAGAAAATAGAAAGTATATTCGAACATTGCATAAAATTAATAGAAAAGAGTTTAAATTTTGGAGAAAATGGATTACCAAAAATAGGAACAGGAGACTGGAACGATGGATTTAGTACAGTAGGAAATAAAGGAAAAGGTGAAAGCATATGGCTTGGATTCTTTCTTTACAATGTATTAGATAGATTTATACCAATTTGCAAAATAAAAGGAGAAAATAATTTAGTAGAAAAATATGAAAAAATAAAAGAAAATTTAAAAAGAGCATTAAATACAAATGGTTGGGACGGTAGATGGTACAAAAGAGCATTTATGGATGATGGTAATACACTAGGAAGCATGGAAAATGAAGAATGTAGAATAGACAGTATAGCACAAAGTTGGAGCATAATATCAAATGCAGGAGATAATGACAAAAAATATATATCAATGGAAAGTCTAGAAAATCATTTAATAGACAGAGAAAATGGAATAATAAAATTATTAGATCCACCATTTGACAAAGGAAAACTAGAACCAGGCTATATAAAAGCATATTTGCCAGGAGTAAGAGAAAATGGAGGACAATACACACATGCTGCAATATGGGTAATAATAGCAGAAGCATTACTAGGTTTTGGAGATAAAGCTACAGAATTATACAGAATGGTAAATCCAATAGAACATGCAAGAACAAAAGAAGCTAGTAACAAATATAAAGTAGAACCATATGTTATACCAGCAGATATATATGGTTGCAACAATCTAGCTGGTAGAGGAGGTTGGACTTGGTACACAGGTTCAAGTAGTTGGTATTATAAAGCCGGAATAGAATATATATTAGGATTGAAAATAAAGAATGGTTATTTAAGCATAGAACCTTGCATACCAAAGGATTGGAAAGAATATAGTATTAGATATAAATGGAAGAATAGTGTGTATAATATTAGTGTAAAAAATCCTAATAATAAAAATAGTGGAGTTGAAAAGGTTGTTATAAATGGGGTTGTGAGTGAGAATAAAATTAGACTTGAGGATTATGGGGTTTTTAATATTGAGGTGGAATTGTGAAACAAGTAGTATAACTATTTGTTTCATTTTTTGCTTGCAAGATAAATTATATAACAACATTTTGCCAAAAATACTTGTATAATCCAAAAAATTGTGATATAAATAGTTTATATAAAAATAAAGCTACGGAAAGGCGGAATTTTTGTGGAAGAAAATTTAGAAAAAGGTGCAAAAAAAGTACTAATAGTTGATGACGAACAAGCAATTATAGATGTACTAGTATATAACTTAAAAAAAGAAGGGTATGAAACATTAGAAGCAACAGATGGAATAACAGCTGTAAATATGGCATTAGAAGAAAAACCAGACTTAATGTTGTTAGATATAATGTTACCTAAATTAGATGGATTATCAGTATGTAAAAGAGTAAAAAATTACTTGAATATTCCTATACTAATGTTAACAGCAAAAGATGCTGAAATTGACAAAATAGTAGGACTAGAACTAGGTGCTGATGATTATATAACAAAACCATTTAGTGTAAGAGAACTAATGGCAAGAGTAAAAGCAAATCTAAGAAAAAATGAAATTACATCAAATCTAAAAAAGGAAGAAGAACAAAAAACAGAAGAAATACCAGAAAAAGCAGATAGCAAAATAAAAGTAAATGATTTAGAGTTAGACTTAGATAGATTTGAAGTAAAAGTAAGAGACAAAGTAATAGACCTAACATTAAGAGAATTTGAAGTTTTAAAATTCCTAGCATCACAACCAGGACAAGTTATAACAAGAGAAGTTTTACTTGAAAAAGTTTGGGGTTATGAATATTATGGTGATATAAGAACAGTTGATGTTACAGTAAGAAGAATTAGAGAAAAAATTGAAGAAGATACATCATCACCAAAAATATTAATAACAAAAAGAGGAGTAGGTTATTATATCGCAACAAAATAAAATGGAAAAAGGACTTTAAAAGCCCTTTTTTTGGTATAAAGAAGAAATATAAAAAGGAAATAAGAAATATGGAAATAATAATAGGAAAAACAGCAGGATTTTGTTATGGAGTAAAAAGAGCTGTTGATGGAGCAATAGAAGAATCAAAGAAAAACAAAAAAACATACTGTTTGGGAGAGTTGGTTCATAACAAAGAAGTTATAGAAGATTTAAAAAATAAAGGAATAGAAATAATCGAAGATATAAATGAAGTAAATGATAAAAATTTAAAAGTTATACTAAGAGCGCATGGAGTTGAGAAAAATATATATGAAAAAGCTAAAATTAATAATATAGAATTAGTGGATTATACTTGTCCAAATGTTTTAAAAATACATAAAATAGCAGAAGAATATGCAAACAAAGGTTATTATATAATTCTAACAGGAGCAGAAAAACATCCTGAAGTTATAGGAATAAAAAGCTACTGTGGAAAAAATTTTTCTTTAATAGAAAAAGAAGATGATGTTTATAAGGCAATAGAAAAATTTGAAAATAGTCAAATAAAAAAAATATTAATAATATCACAAACAACATATAGTGTTGCTAAATTTGAAAATATAACTAAAATAATAAAAGAAAAAATATCAGAAAATTTAGTAATAAAAAATACAATTTGTCTAGCAACAGAAACAAGACAAAAAGAAACAGAAAAATTATCAAAACAAGTTGAGCTAATGATAATAATTGGAGGAAAAAATAGCTCAAATACGAAGAAATTATATGAAATAGCAAAACAAAATTGCCATAATAGTATATCTGTAGAAAATGGAAAAGAAGCTGAAGAAACATTGAAAAATATGGATTTATCGATAATAGAAAAAGTTGGAATTATGGCAGGAGCATCAACTCCAAAAGAAAGTATAGATGAAGTAATAAAAGTCTGGCATTTATTTAAATAATGTCAGACTTTGTCGAAATATGCGATGAAAAGTTTGAATAAAAATAGAAAAAATATTGACATAATATAAAAATGATATTATAATCAAAACAATTTTAAATCAAAATTTATTTCAATTTTTAATATAATTAAAATCTTAAAAATACCCAATAAAAAAATTAATATAAGGAGGACTGATATAATAATTGAATAGGAAATTTGTATCAAAAAGCAATTTTGTACTTAGAAAAGTATTAAATTCAAAAGAAAGTATAGATATTTTAAAAGACATAATTGAAAGTATTTTGGAGATAAAAATAAAACAATAGAGCTGAATCCATATTTATATAAAAAAGCAAAATATTTGCCAAGTGAGGAAAATTTTGGCATTGCAGATGTAAGAATAACAAAAGATGATAATGAAGAATTAAATGTTGGAATCCAATTTATCGATGGAAAATATATTCCAACAAAAATATTAATGTATTATGAACAAATACATTTAAATCAATTAGAACATGACACAAAAAGAGAATTTTGTAGGACAATAACAATAAATATTTTAGATTTTATCTATTTTTCTTTTGAGAATTTTAGCAAGAAAATAAAAATAGAATGTAATGAAAAATATGTAAAAACAGAAGAATTAGAATTTAATATTATACAATTACCAAAATTTCAATCAGACAAATTAACAAAATTTGAAGGAAAAGAACAATGGGTAGCATATTTAAAAGGAGATAATCAAGAATTAATTGATAGAGCAAAAAAAGAGAATAGGTATATAAAAAGACTAGATGAATTATTAGAAAATTACTGGAAACACGAAAAAATGGAATAAAAAAGAGGAAAAGTAAATTTCCTCTTAGTATTTAATAAATATTATCTTTAATGAACATCTGTAGTAGCAGGTTTTAAAGTAACTTTTATAACAGTACCTTCATCAACTTTAGAACCTTTAGCTGGATCTTGTGAAATTACGACACCACTTCCAGTAATACTAATATTCAAATTTAAGTTCTTTAGCTCACTAGTAGCTTGTGAAGCAGATTTTCCTGTAAGATCAGGAACTGTAGTTGTAGTTCTAACACTTTGGTCATATAACATTATTATAGAATTTTTAGCTAATGACACACCAGGCTTTGGAACTTGATCAATAACTTGTGTACTATTTTTATCATTTGAAGTTGTGATTTTAGTTGTAAATCCAGCATTTTTAAGAATTTTTTCAGCTTCAGTTATTGTTTTATTTCTTATATCAGGTACAGTAATTAAATTAGAGTCATCTTCAGATGTTGTTTCATTTGAAGGAATACCTAATTCAGGTAATATTTTAGTTAGCATTTGAGAAACAACAGGTCCTGCAACTTGTCCACCTTGATGATTGCTTTCACTTGGTTTGTATAAAGTTAATAATAAAACAACTCGAGTATCTTCAATTGGTGAGATTGCAACATAAGATGCAACATAACCTTCTGTTTCCTTTTTATCATCAGTTGGTTCAGAAGTACCAGTTTTCCCACCTATAGAATAACCAGCAACAGCACCACGACCTCCCGTACCTTTAGTAACAACAGATTCCATCATAGATTTTACTTTTTGAGAAGTTTCTTTTGAAACTACTTGTCTAACAGTTGTAGGTTCTATATTTGTAATAGCACCAGTATCTGTATTTGTAATTTGTTTTACAATTCTAGGTTTCATTAAAATACCATCATTTGCAATTGCTGAAACAGCAGTAATCATTTGTAAAGGTGTAATGCTAAGCCTTTGACCAAAAGACATTGTAGCTCTTTCAACTGGTCCAACTTTTTGCTCTTCTGTGAATAAAGAATTTGCTTCTCCAGGTAAATCGATACCAGTTTTATCAAAAAGACCAAAAGCTTTATAATATTTATACAATGTAGTTGTACCAATTCTAGCACCAAGTTGCATAAATGCAGGGTTACAAGAATTCATCAAAGCTTTTCTTAAAGTTTGAGGACCATGTGGATCATAGTTTTTCCAACAATTAATTTTTACACCATTAACCATTTCATAACCAATACAAGTAAAATCTCCTTCAACATCAGTATCAGTAATATTCTCTTCTAGAGCAATTGCAGAAGTTACTGTTTTAAATACAGAACCAGGTTCATATAGTTCAGAAACAGATTTATTTGACCACATTTTATAAATAGCGTCTATTTTTTCACTAGAACTTAAGCTGTCATAAGTTTTTGCTAAAGTTTCATTTGGTGTAAAAGGAGTATTTAAATCATAATTTGGATATGTAGCCATAGCTAAAATATCTCCAGTTTTAGGATTCATAACGATACAACTTCCACCATTTTCACAAGAGTTATTTTCAACAGCCTGTTTCAAATATTCTTCAACAATAGTTTGAACATTATAATTTATAGTAAGTGTTAAATCACTTCCATTTTCAGCTGCAATATAAGATTCTTCAGCATTTGGAATTTCCTCTTGACTTGCACTCTTAGAACTTACTATTTTTCCTGGTGTACCAGATAAAACAGAATCCCATGCATTTTCAATTCCAGATAAACCTTTATCTTCTCCATAAGAACCTATAACTTGTGATAATACAGTATTATAAGGGTAATATCTTTTAGTATCTTCATCAATATTAATGCCAACAGTAACTTTATTTTCTTTCATCCAAGATTTTAAAGTTTCAACCTTATCTTGTTCAACTTTTTTTGCAATAGTTTCAACCTGTGCAGTGCTATTAACTTTTTCTAAAGTTTGATCATAATCTAATTCAAAAATATCAGATAAAGCCTTTGCTACTTTTTCTTTTAATTCCTGAGTTTTAGAATCATCTTTAGAATTCTTTATTCTACTAGGATTAATTGTGATAGTATCAACAGTAGCACTTGTAGCCAAAATTTTTCCAGTTGAATCATATATAGAACCTCTTTTAGGACTTATAATCTGATTAATATTTTGTTGTTGATATGCTAAAGATTTTAAGTAACTGCCTTCAAAAAATTGAAGATATGCAATTCTACCAATTAACAATGCTAATATTAAAATAACAACAATAAATATGTTTCTTAATTTTTTAATATTTATAAAGTTTTGTGACTCAAAATCTGATTCCATTTTAACAACGTTACTTTTTTTATTTTTTGAAATTTTTTGTTTATTTTTTTCTATTTTTTTATTAGAATTTATTTTCTTTTTATTATTTTGGGATTTATTCAAAATTTTCACCACTCTTTTGTTTAATTTGATAACCATATTTTATATTAAACAAGGTGAAAAATCAATAAAAATTTAAAAATATATTAAATATGTAATTGCTAGCAAAAAATTCGAGACTATGTGAGATG
>ENA-OOZA01000327-OOZA01000327.1-human-gut-metagenome-genome-assembly--contig:-NODE-327-length-27350-cov-6.654992_pt1 | contig 27350 bp, 20 predicted proteins | sample MGYA00241703_ERZ501378 | MGnify/ENA primary metagenome ERZ501378 (study PRJEB25962, sample SAMEA2042916) | human gut metagenome | biome: human gut; feature: human-associated habitat; material: faeces...
CCGCCGCGCCGCCGTTGCGCATGGCTTCCAGACCCACCTGACGGCTCGTCTCCTGCTGGTAGGTGTAGCCCTTCATGCGCATCTCCTGCGCCTCAGCTTCCGCCTGCATCCGGTAGATGTCCGCCTGCGCCTCCACCGCCTTGCGCTCAAACGCGGCTTCCGCCTCGGCTTTGCGGATTTCCTCGTCGCGCGTTTTCAGGTACAAATCCGCGTGCTGCTGCTTCATGCGGCGGAAATTCGGGTCATCGTCCGGCGTGACGATGTTGCTGACGTAAAATTCCGGCACTTCCAGCCCGTACGATGCCAGTTCCGCGTTGATGGCGTCGCGCAGACCGCGGCTGATGGTGTCAAGGTGCTCATCCAGCTCCAGGACGGAAATGTGGTTGCTCTTGATGATTTTCGCCAGATTCGCCTTCACCTGCGTCATGATGAGCGTGCGGAAGTACCCCAGCCCGTTCTGGTTAAAGACTTCCTCCTGCTTCAGCCCCGCTGCCGTGCCGACGACGCGGATGAGCAGCCGCCGCGCGTCGCTGACCCGCAGGTTAAACGCGCCCGACGCCCCCAGTTCCACATGGATGCCCGTCACCGGGTCAAACATGCCGACTTTGCTCGGCGTGCCCCACTTGATACCCAGTTGCGTCGTCAGGTTGACGAAGTAGACCTCCGCGCGGAAGGGCGTGCCCTGCGTCGGCAGCTGGTAAATGCTGTTCATTTTGGGGAGCGTAGCGGTTTCCAGCGTATAGCGTCCCGCGCCGAAGGAATCCAGCGCTTCGCCGTTGCGGAAGAACACGGCTTCCTGACTTTCGTGCACAATCAGCTGCGTTCCCGTGGTGAAATCCGTCAGCGGATGCTTCCAAACAATCGTCTGATTGTCGCCCTCATAGCGGATGACCGCCGGAATGCCCTCCGCGCGCACCTGCGCCTTCTTCACCTCCGCCTGTACGTCGTTCACCGCACCGCAGACGGGGCAGTCCACCTCATCCACCGTGCTGTCCGCGTTCAGCTGGCAGCCGCACCGATGGCAGCGGAACGACACGGCTTCCCCCACCATCAGCGCCGACTGGCACACCGGGCAGCGGGCATCCACCCCGTCGGCTTGGTCGAAAACGACCTGATTGCCGCAGGACGGGCACTTGCGGCTGGCTAACCTTTCGGTTTTGACATCAATGATATTGCCGCACGCGCAGCGGACGCGGCGGCTTGCGAACAGACCCGTGCTGGCTTGCACATACTGGTGGCAGACGGGGCAGGCGATAACAAATTTACTCATAACGGCAGTTCCTCCTCTATCTCATTCCTCATGCTGGAAATTGCGCATGTGAAAGGAAATCATTCCACTTTGATTATACTGCATAGGTGCACGCTTTGCAAGGGGGGTACAGGGGGGTTGCGGGTTTTTATGCCCGGATGTGACAAAAACGCGGCGGCTTCCGGGGGAAAGTCGCCGTGAGAAAGTATGCAGTTTTCATCAATTGCTCATCTGCTGTTTCTTGATGCCGTAATGTGCAGCCCCATTTGCTCCAGCTCATCAGAAGTGGTCACAAGCACCGTTGCAGAAAGCCACTTGATTTTCTTCTCAAGTTCCTCCCGCAGACGTCGTCTGATGGTATGCTCATCGCGGCTCGCACAGGCAAACTTCCCGTCAAGCACCAGTACCACCACGATTTTTCGCTGACCGTTTGCAATCTCCTGACTGCACAATGCTTGTGCGAACGCATCACACGATGCATGCTTCGTCGCAGGCATTGGGTTGCTGAATACGCCAACCATTCCCGCCAGCGTCATCGCCGTTTTCTGGGCAACTTCAATATCAAGGCTGTCTCTTGTGGATACGTCGCGTCCATCAGCGCCCGCCGTGTCGCGCTTCTGGTTATTCGGAGCAATCCGCCAGCGGTTGCCCGACTCATCACCAATGCAGTTTTTCACCTCAATCAGCACATAGTGCTTGTCCGATACCGCAATAAAATCCACAGCTTTCGTGCCGGGCTGTGCGTTGAACCGCTCGGTATAATACGGCGTATCATCATATTTCAGCACAAAATTGCCATATTGCTCGCCGAACGTAAATTCGATATCACTCTCTGATACGATCATAGATGAATCCCTGCTCTCTGTTGTATATCGCATCAAATTCTTCCATGATGCTGTTGTGCTGAAGTTCGCTGATGGTATCCGCCATTTCCGCCTTTATTGCGCCATCCACAAAGAAAAGGGAGAAGAAACGGATGTCAATCTGGTCGGTATTGGATTCCGGGAATGCCATGTACATGTTCAGATACTGCTGGAGGAAATAATCATGCGTTGTGATGAAAATCTGCACCTTGAGTTTTGCAAGCTGCATCATAGCTTCCACCAGTGGGCGAATCATGCCGGGATTCATGTTCGTCTCCGGCTCATCCCAGAACAGCACCGAATTGGCATTCAGGCAGCCATTCCGAATGAGATAGGTGATGGTCGCCAGCTTGCGATAGCCCTCGGAGACAAGCCCCATTTCAAATTCTCCGCCATTTTCTGCATTGAGATAAAATTTTTTATCATGCTGCACCGTTGTCCCGTGGAGAATTTCATCCAAACTGGCTAACACCTGATTCTGCTCATCGGAATTTTTCCCGCGCTTCAGCGGACGATCCAGCAGCTTTGCAAGGTCATAATACGTTTCCTCAAACGCAATATGGTATTCCTCATACAGCGACGTGAAATTCTCCGTCGCCGAAATGATTTCCTTCGGCGGAAAATACACCGCCGTATGGTCAGGCGATGCCGTATGCTCCATCTTTGGCAAGGCAAGTGTGGAAATTTTGCTTGCTCGATTTCCGAAATTTACATCAATGCTCGTGCCGTTTTCATAGCCCATCGAGGCTGTCATTTGGGCATTGCCCTGCTTTCGCCGCACGAGTCTGCCCACTTTCCCGTTGTCCGGGCGAAATACGCCGCACAGCTTTTCGGAAAACCTGTTAACCGCCGCTTCCTTTGTCTCTGTGGAGTTCCACTGTTCATAGGACTTATGCAGGCTGTACATCAGCTTTATCAGCGCCGTTTTGCCCGTGCTGTTTGTGCCACAAATCACATTGATTCCCGGCGACCACTGAAAATCGGCTTGCTGAAACAGCATAAAATCAGACAGATGCAATTGGCTGATTTTCACACGCATCCATTCCTTTCCCAAAGCAGTTTCATGTCTGCTTTGCGCAAGAAGCGCAGCTTCTCTCCTATATTGTTGCAGGCATGAAACAGATTATCCGCTGCGTCGGATTGCGATTTGCTTCCGCACAATTCGGCGCACGCTGCTGCCGCCGCTTGTACGTCAATCACTATAACATTGATTCCTGCTATTGTCAACGGTTATTGTCAGAATTTCCGCCCAATTGCAAAAACATGGCAATGGCTTCTTCATATTGTCCATTTTCGCGCAGCATCACTGCTTGCTGGTACTTTAATTCCATGGCGGAGATGGAAGGCGTGAATGGGGAGATGAAGGAAAATGAGCAGATGGAGTGGGTGCGGAGGATGGAGATGATTTGCGGCAGGGTAGAGGAGGTTGTGTGCGAGGAAATCATAGGATAAGTGAAAAGAGGAACGGCAGCAGGGATAGGGGAGTTCCTGCTGCTTTATTCGTATAATAATTGCTGTTATGGAAAAACGGACAACCGATACAAATAGACTGTTGAAAAATCAAGCAGTAAATGATATAATCATCATGGAAAACAGGGCAAGGAGGCTGGTGTTGTGCCTGCAGGAAAGAGCGAAAAGGAGCTTGCTCTGCGCAGCTCTGCCGCGGAATATCTGACCTTTGTCGCCGCTAACGGCGAAAGCGATGTCAGCTTCGAGATGCGCTACGAGGATGAGAATATCTGGTTGACGCAGAAGATGATGGCGACATTGTATGACGTGTCCGTAGCGGCAATCAATCAGCACCTGAAGAAGGTCTTCGAGGATGGTGAGCTGCGCGAGGAATCAGTTATTAAGAAATACTTAATAACTGCCGCGGATGGAAAAAGCTACAACACAAAGCACTATAACTTGCAAGCCATCATTGCCGTCGTCTTCAAGGTCAATAACCAGCGTGCCGTGCAGTTCCGCAAATGGGCGGGGCAAATCGTGAAAGACCATACCATTCAAGGTTGGACAATGGACGTGGAGCGCCTGAAAAAGGGGCATATGTTCACGGACGAATACTTCGAGCGGCAGCTTGAGCAGATTCGGGAAATACGGCTGAGTGAGCGGAAGTTCTATCAGAAGGTCACAGACCTGTACGCAACGGCGTTTGATTACGATAAGGACGCCAAGACGACACGCCTGTTCTTTCAGACAGTGCACAATAGGATGCACTTTTGCACTTTGCCGTCCACAGACACACGGCTGCGGAGCTCATTGTGGAGCGTGCGGATGCCAACAAGGAGCATATGGGATTGACCACATGGGAGAATGCGCCGGATGGCAAGATTTTGAAAACGGACGTGATGGTAGCCAAGAACTATTTGAGCGAACAGGAAATGCACTATCTGGAGCGCATCGTCTCTCTTTATCTGGATTATGCGGAATTGCAGGCGGAGCGCAAGATTCCCATGAGCATGGAAGACTGGGCGAAGCGTCTGGATGGCTTTTTGGAGTTTAACGGAAACGAGCTGCTGACAGGCCCCGGCAAGATTAGCGCGGAGCAGGCCAAGCTCCATGCGGAGACGGAATATGAAAAGTATCGGATTATTCAGGATCGCCTGTACGAAAGCTGTGCTGTTATTCTTTCTGCTTTTTTGCTATTATGTATTATCAATGTCGGCACTTATTCTCGTATCTTTGTACTTCTCAATTAGCTCTTCAACCAATTTGAGCACATCAATAATTGAATCAATGCCCCGAATAAAAATATCTGCGACATCTTCAAAATCTTGCTTTTTGGAATCATAGATAGCCATTGTATCATTTTGTGCTTTCTCTATATATTCGTCCAAATATTCGTCGTAGGCTTCTGCGCTATATTTCTGTAAACAGTTATCCCATGTCCGTTCATAATTGAAGTTTACAAAGTTAAACAGAACCCCATCATCAGATGCAATTTCTATGAGCCAGTTAACATCTATTTCAGATAGACGAACCATAATTTCATTAATATCATCATTGTACCCGTTATCATCTTCCGAATAGGTGTTTTCGGCGAGTCCATCCAAATCTTGAAAGCTTTGCAAGTCAAATACTAATTCTGCGAGGTCCTCGCCAGAAAAATATACGTCGTCGTATATGTCATAGGCAGTTCGTTTGAATAGTGTGTCCGATAATTTTGCGCTATGAACAGTAAATTTCGCAATCAAGTTAAGAGTGAGTAGTCTGAATAAATTGAAGTCATCATCAAAGAAAGGAGTGGAATTGTTTTTAATATCTTCAAAGAACTCATCATACAGTCTGGCAATGAACGCTGAATCTTCAATAATAACTCCGGTTTCAATGTTCTGCTTACTTTCATTAGAAAAGTTGGCAGAACCGATATAAACGATATTCTCCGTCCCAATAATTTTTGCGTGATTGAAAAAATTAAAGGAAATGGAAAACGCGGTTGTGAAAGATTCTGGATTCAGTTTTTTAAGATATACTTCGATGTTATGCTTGGCTCGTGACCGCATTGCTTCACCAGCAACAGAAGAATGATAAGTTTCAAACCTCGATGGGATATTTGTTATTATTTGAACATCAACATCTTCGCCCAGCTTCTTTATTTGTTCCAATAGGGGATCCATATTGCCGGTTCCTGAAATATTGTATGTTATTATTCTGACTTTTTTTGCCCGTTTGAAGTCATCCAAAACTTCTTGATAATTGAAACCGTTTGGACAATAAACGAACTTTCCCTTTTCAAAAGAGATTTCCATGTTATACCTCCTACGCTACGCTTTCAAACTCGTTTTTCATAACTGGCAGGGAAACATATGACCCTTACGTTCTCCACGCTGCATAGCGTTTCATAGCTTCTCCGATGCTCTGAACATCGCTGCTGTGCAGAATGTCACACAGCGTTCGTTTCAAATCGTAAACACGAATCAAATTGCCGGAGGGGGATTCAATTTGAGTTTGTCCGAACTCGCTCTCTGGCACAGCGTGCTTGATGATTAAGTTCTCCTCCTTCAAGGACGGGGCATTGTAGCTCTTGAGAAAGGTCATCGTATATTTCGCCAGGGTACGATCTGAACAGCCCAGCAGATGCAGCGCGGTATCATGTGAGTAAATCCCGCGCCTATACTTGCGCTGCAAGGGATAAAAGTCGTCCTCCCATGCGAGCCCGAAGCGGTACATCTCGCTGCTCTTAATAAACTCCTGCAAAACGCTGCGGTGCAGTCCGGTTTCCGCCACCTGCGCAGCGGAAATTGTGCCATCCTCCAACGCTTCCAGTACTTCTTCGACTTTCTCTTTGGCATTTATGCTTCTCACCTCGCTTTAACAATCACACATTATATTATACGGAAATAATGTGCAGCTGTCAACGGCAAATGCGATAAACACACATTAAAATGTTCAAAAGTAACGTGCGAATGTCAGAAACTCTACATGGCTATGGCCTGTTCCTGCCCATGATTTGGTGAAAGGAGGCTGTCGGTATTCTGCTTGACGGCATCGTATTTCCTCATACGTTTTTTTCGGGCTTCCGTACTCTGCGTACAGCTGCTCCTTTTCTTCGGAAAGTCTGGAATATTCATTGCGCAGCTTGACCGGGTCGAGGGTTTATCACCGACGCCCGCCGCTTCAAAGAGAATGATTTCGCGCTCACGTCCGTGCAGATACCTTTCCTTGTCACGGGATTTTTTGTATTCGTTATAGGTGTGCTACAAGAGTATCTACGAAATCGGTAAGGAACGCATTCGTCAGGCGGCTATCCCGCCATACAAGAAATGCCATGAGGCAGGAGATCTGGAGCGCAATGCAGCTGTTGCAAATTTTGCAACAACTGCCGCAGGCGGGAGAATCTATCGGGGTGATTATTACAATCTGGCTGTGTTTACCTCTGTTGGCTATCGCGTGAAATCGCTGCAGGGTACACGTTTTCATCAGCTGGTAATGGAGTGTTTAAAGGAACATTCCGGTAACGATGCATATAGGCTTGCAACAAATTTCATATACAGAGCATCCAATTTGATCTCAATAGCTGTCAAAACCTCTGCCCTCCTCTTGCGCCGAAGTAATGAACATTTAAGATTATCGCACGATGGCGGAGAAATTTCATCCTTAATAAAAGTAAATTCTCCTGATCGTGAAGATTTTTCTTGTGATTTCTTCCCCAATATGCTATAATCGTTCTGTGGTCTCAATTTGATGTCGAGCTCAGCGTACTGGAGGGAACAAGATGGAAGTCAGTTACAAAAAGCTGTGGAAGATTCTGATTGACAAAGGCATGAAGAAAAAGGATCTTCGGGAAATGGCTGGCATTAGTTGGGCATCTGTAACGAAGCTCTCAAAAGGTGAAATGGTCAGCATGGAAGTGCTGATGAAGATTTGCAAAGCCCTCGGCTGCGATATTGGCGATATCATGGAGCTAATACCAGAGGCGAATGAGACGACTAAGTAGTGGAGATGACATTGATGGCAAACATTAACAGTAATGAGATCATCGGCTCAGTCAGCCCTCACACGATTAAGAAATTTGAACTGATTGAGGCGTATGTCGTCGCATGGGCACATAAACTGTTGGAATACGGCAGACGCAGCGGAAACTGCAATGGCATCGTTTTTATCGATTGCATGTGCAACAGCGGCGTATATAGGGACAAACAAACGGGAGAAATTGTTGAAGGGACACCCATACGGGTGGCTCGTGTCCTTGCTGCTGTCATGCGGGAACAAAACTATCAGGCACAGCAGGCGCAGCTGTATTTCAATGATCTTTCGCAAGCCAAGATCACTGAGTTAAAGAAGCATCTTCCTGACAATACTCGCAATTTCCATATCTATCTGTCTGTTGGCGATGGAAACGATCTCTTAAAGATGATTGGAAGTAGACTGACTCCTCAAACCAAGGTTCATTATTTGCTGGTGTACGATCCGTTTCAGGCCACGATTGATTGGGGTGCTTTGCTGCCATTCATTCGAAATTGGGGTGAAGTCATTTTAAATCACATGATCTCGGATTCAATTCGCGCAGTATCGCAGGTGAAAAGTTCTACCGCCATCTCAAAGTATGAATCGACATATCTTGCCCAAATTGAAGACCTGATTGCTTTCGGGAGTGACCGAGACGTCTTTGAGCAGAGAATAAGAGATATCATCACGGTTTTGAACGGAGATCGGCATAAGCACTATTATATTGCCTCATATCCCTTTTTCAACAGTAGAAACTCGGTTGTGTATAATCTCCTTCACTGTACGAGTAGCATCGAAGGATTCAAGCTCTATAAAAGCACAGCTTGGTCCACTTTTGGTGACAGGTCATCCGGAAAGAAGCCAACAAAGGTTGTTCCAAATCAGCTGGCATTCGATTTTAACGCCGGAACCAGTGAGCTAGTTATGACAACGGCCACTGATGAAAGCTGCTACTATGTTCAGGACATTGTAAAGTTCATTATAGCAACTTTTTCTGGGAAGATGGCTGTACCACTAACCGACATCTGGGCCGCTTTAGATGAGCATCCGGTATTTCCATCGGACCTTTACAAAAACAAGATCAAAGAGCTCCTTAAGAAGCAAGGCTATAAAGTACACCGGAGCTCTATTGATTTTATTGTTTAGGCAGGAGTGAACAATATGGCAAAGGTAAAGGGATACATCCGAAGAAAATCGATGCTCTATGTGACGGGCGTCGAATATGGGGATTACACCATGAACCACGTCTTGGGATGTGCACATGGTTGTAAATACCCTTGCTATGCTTTTCTGATGAAGAAACGCTTTGGAAAAGTATCCTCTTACGAAGAGTGGTTGGAGCCGTATCTGGTCGAGAACACTCTGGAGTTGTTGGATGTCGAGATACCGAAACTGAAGGATAAGATTATTTCCGTTCAGCTCTGCTTTTCGACCGACCCGTTCATGTATGGTTACGACGAAGTTGGTGCAATGAGCATGGCTGCGATACGAAAACTGAACGAGCACGGCATCAAATGCACTGTTCTGACAAAAGGGTTGTTGCCCATAGAACTGGCTGAATTCTCATCAGAAAACGAGTATGGGATAACACTTATCTCGCTGACAGAAACTTTCCAAAAACAGATGGAACCTCATGCTGCGCCGTATAAAGAACGGTTGTCCGCTCTTCGTGCCCTTCATGACCGAGGCTGCAGAACATGGGTCAGCATTGAGCCTTATCCGACCCCCAACCTCGTTCACCAGAACCTGGACAAGCTGTTGGAGGCAGTTTCTTTCGTAGATCGGATTATCTTCGGCAGGACGAATTATAGCAGAGATGTTAGCTCTTTCCCAGAGCACAAGGATTTCTATAATCGCTGTGCGAGACGCGTGATTGAATTCTGTGATGAGCACGGGATCGCCTATCACATTAAGGCCGGAACTATGGCTGAATTAGATGGCGGCTGAAATTTTCACCAGAGGAGACTAAGGATAGATGCTTGAGAAAGAGAAAATCGCACTGCGTGACGCCAGCCCATATAACGCGGCCATCACACGGGAGCAATTTCTGTTTTATGAAGTTAGAACCACGGCAAAGCTGGTCTGTGAAGGGCTGAACAATGATGAGGTCGTGGATCGCATCGTTAATGAAAACTTGTTTCAGTACCCGACAGAAAAGTCCGTGAAGAAGATGGCGCTTGCCTGCCTTCGAAGGCTCGAAGCGCTCGAAGACCAGACGCTGGTAGCGGCCATCGCCGATCAGCCAAGCGACGTGTCCAGGCAGATTTGCCTCTATGCAATGATTCGCCAGTACCGCCTTGTGCAGGATTTTATGCTGACGGTTATTGGCGAGAAGTACAGACTTTTGGATGCCTCATTTAGCAAAATGGACTTGAACGTATTCTTCCAGCGCCTGCAGGAGCAGGATGATTGGGTGGCCACCTGGAGCGAGAGCACCATCACCAAGCTAAAGCAGGTGCTTCAGAAGCTGCTCGTGGACAACGAGTATCTGGACAGCACTGAAGCAGCCCGGCTGAATCCCGTCCTGATCAGTTCGCTGCTGGAAAACGCCATCCGCGCTGATGGTCAGGAATACCTTCTGCCCGCCTTCAACTGTTTATAAGGAGAAATACACGCCATGAGTGAGTTAATGGAACGGCTGGATAATCTCCGTGCGCTGATTCAAACGCCGGAATTTTTGGAAGGCAAAGGGCTCAGCAACGAGGTCAACATCCGCATCTTCTGCTATGACCCGAAGATGGAAATGGCTGTGCGCCACTTCACCGAGAAGCTGGTGACCGATCAGAGCCTGAACTGCCATGTAATTGAATACAACCTGTATCGTGTGTTCCTCTCCATCTGCGATGACAAGCGGATTACAGATCGCGTTGCCCAGCAGGAGGAGAAAAAGGGAAAACAGTTTGTGCTGGATCAGATGAAGCGAATGGCCAACAACATGGCTTTTGTGAACAAGATGCAGTACGAACCGCACCAGAATGGTGATGTGCTGCTGATTACCGGTGTCGGCGAGGCGTACCCCTTCATCCGGGTACACGCTCTGCTGGACGCGATGCAGCCGCATTTTTCGGATGTGCCCGTGCTGGTGATGTACCCCGGCACCTACGACGGTCATTACGTCAGCCTGTTCGATAAGCTCACGCCCAATCCGTACTACCGGGCATTCAACGTAATTTGAGGAGGAGACACCGTATGAGAATTCAGGATATGTTCGCAAAAGGCATTGACCGCCCGATTAACGGTGTCGTCAAGGTCAATCAGGACGAGCTCGATATTCTGGTGCAGGAACTGGACGAATACGTCATCACGCGGGAGCTGAAGAAGCATATCATCACCTTCTTCAACAATTACCTGGAGGCTTTCCAGACGCCCACGGCTGACATCGGCGTCTGGATTTCCGGCTTCTTCGGCAGTGGTAAATCTCACTTCCTGAAAATGCTGTCCTACCTGCTGCAAAACCAGGAAGTGAACGGCATCCGTACCGTGGAGCGCTTCCGGCAGAAGCCGGAGCTGGTGGATGATCCCGCTACCTTCATGCTGATTGACCAGGCGACTCGTTCCGGCCATACGGACACCATCCTCTTCAACATCGACATCGAAGGCTCCATCAACAAGGATAAGACCGCCGTGCTGCGTGTCTTCGCCAAGATGTTCTATACCTACCTTGGCTACTATGGCGAGAATCTGAAGGTTGCCAAGCTGGAGCAGTTCATCGATCGGAAGGGCAAGACCCGCGAGTTCCGGCGCGTGTTCGAGGAAAAGAACGGCGCGGCATGGGTAGATTCCCGCGATGCCTACGCCTTTTTTGAGGATGACATCGTTGCCACCCTCATGGAAGTGCTGGGCATGAGCGAAACTGCCGCCTCCAACTGGTTCAACGGTACAGAAAATGTGGAGACTTCCATCGCTCAGCTGGTTTCCGAAATCAAGGAATACGTGGAAAGCAAGCCTACCGATTTCCGGCTGCTGTTCATGGTGGACGAGGTTGGCCAGTACGTCGGCAGCGATACTGACCTGCTGATTAACCTTCAGTCGCTGGTAGAGCAGCTCGGCAGCGCGTGCGGCGGCAAGGTATGGGTCGTCTGCACCGGCCAGGAAGCCGTGGACGAGATTATCCGAACCCGTGAAGACGAGTTCTCCCGTATCATGGCTCGCTTCAAGACCCGCCTGTCCCTATCCTCCTCCTCTGCGGATGAAGTCATCCAAAAGCGCATTCTTCTGAAGAAGGAAGAAGTCGTGCCTCAGCTGGAGCAGGTGTACAATGTCAACGATTCTGTTCTGCGGAACCTGTTCTCCTTCACCGATGCGGTGCTGGACATCAAGGGCTTCAGCGGCCCCGGCGAGTTCGCCCGGAATTTCCCCTTTGTGCCGTATCAGTTTATCCTGATGCAGAAGGTCTTTGCGGAAATCCGCAAGCACGGCAATTCCGGCAAGCACCTGTCCGGCGGCGAGCGCTCCATGCTCTCCGGCTTCCAGGAGGCAGCCCAGAAGATTGAAAACCGGGATGAATACGCCCTGGCTCCCTTCTATCTGTTCTACGATACCGTGCACACCTTTCTGGACAGCTCCATCCGCCGCGTGATTGAGCGCTGTCAGCGTGCCGCCGATGACGGCAACGGCATCGAGCCGCAGGACGTGAACGTACTGAAGCTGTTGTATATGGTGCGTTACGTCGATGACGTCAAGGCCAACCTGGACAACATCGTCATCCTGATGGCGGACGATATCCGGCTGGATAAGATCACCATGCGTGAACAGGTGCGCAACAGCCTGAACCGCCTGCTCAGCCAGAACTACATCGGCCGTACCGGCGATACCTATAACTTCCTGACCGATGAGGAACAAGACATCCAGCGCGAAATCAAGAACACCGCGGTACCCAACTCCGACATCATCCGCAGCATCTCCCAGATGCTCTTTGCGGACATCTACACCGCCAGGAAGTATCGCTCCGGGCGTTATGACTTCTCCTTCGACCAGATGGTGGATGGCCAGCCCAACGGTGTGCTGACCGGCGGCATGATGCTGGGCTTCCGATCCGGTGGAGAAAACGGAGATGCGCCTGTGCACCGAGTCGAAGGGACGTGCCATCATCGTGCTGGCAGATAACCCCTACTACGAATCTCTGGAAAGCGCCATGAAGATTCGCAAATATGTGAAGGGACGCAACGTCAGCCAGCTGCCCAAATCCGTGCAGGACATTATCCGCGATCAGCAGGATGAAGCCGCCAACTATGAGCGGAGAGCCGCTGCTTTCCTGGCGGAGGCCATTGCAGCAGGTCGATTCTATGTGGATGGTGAATCCCTTGAAATCCGTCCCGGCAATGTCTCTGTTTCCGAGGCGGATACCGACAAGCGCGACCTGAAGCTCAAGCAGGCCAAAGCCCGCAGCGTCATCGATCAGGCGCTGGAATATCTGGTTTCCCATGTATACAGCGATCTGGGCTTGATTACCCACTTTGCGGAAACCGATGAAGATATCTTCACGATTCTCCACGGCACAGAACTCAGGGCGTCGGGCACCGAGTACAACTTTGACGCGGCCTCCAAGGTGGAGGAATTTCTGGAAGTGCAGTTCAACATGAACCGCAACACCACCATGGACGATGTGCAGAAGCGCTATCAGGCCAAGCCCTACGGCTGGCGCGAAATCGACATTGCCGCTGTGGTTGCCATGCTCATCCAGCAGCAGAAGGTCACCATCAAGTATGGCGGCGCGACCATCCAGCCGGATAATCCCAAGCTGGTGGATATGCTGCGCAAAAAGACGGAAATCGGCAGGACGACCATCTCCAAGCGGCAGACGCCCCGGGTGCAGGACATCCGGGAAGTACGGGATTTCCTGCGCGACTTCTTTGACGAGATGGATGTGCCGGAGGATGAAGACGGCCTGATCCGTCACATCAAGGAAAAGTTCGGCGCGGAAATGACCCACTATACGAATTTGCAGGGGCTGTACAAGGATCACCTGTATCCGGATCAGTCGAAGGTAGGCAAAGCCATCGTGCTGATTAAGGATGTGCTCTCTCAGCAGAATGATAATATTGCCCTGCTGAAGCGCGTCATTCAGCGCGAAGACGACCTGTACGACATGAAGAAAGACCTTCAGCTGGTGGAGGAGTTCTTCAAGTCCCGCGTGACGCTGTTCGATTCCGCCGTTCGCTTTGATCAGGGGCTGCGCCACGATCTGGACTACATCGCCAAAGACCCGGAAGCCAATGCCGCACTGAACCGCATCCGCCTGATTACCCTGGTGCAGCCCGGCGCGAAGTTTGACTACAGCCGTCTGCCGGAACTGAACGAGCTGATGGCAAAGGTGAAGGCCAGCCACGATGCCATGCTGGAAGAAAAGCGTGCGGAGCTGCTGGAAATCGTCCGGCAGTGCATGGCGGAGATTCATCAGGCAGCAGGTGGAGACCTGACTGCCCGGAGCGTCTCCAATACGGCGGATACCTTCTATGCCCAAAAGAAGCAGCAAATCGCGGAAACTCCGGAACTTGCGCTGCTTGACGGCCTGATTCCGCCCATGTGGCAGTATAAGGACACAACGCTGGAAAAAATTGAAATCATCGTCAATCCGCCCAAGCGGGAAACGCCGCCTCAGCCTGCTCCGGCAGCCGGCGGCAGCGCGGTAATGAAGGAGCCGCCTGCAAAGAAGGTATTCAAGACCATCCATCGTCAGACCATGTTCCCGGCGAAGACGCTGACCACGGAAGAAGAAATCGACGCCTATGTGGAGAAAATTCGCGCCAGCATGAAGCAGCTGCTTCACGGTTGCGATGGCATTAAGCTGAGCTAAGGAGGTGTTGGAAGTGCCCGTTACAGCATTGAGTGATAATAAACAAAGCGTAAAAGTGCTTCTGATGTCCGGTATTCAGCATGCTTTTCTGATCCCGGAATACCAGCGCCCCTATGCTTGGACCTTCGATCAGGTTGATACCCTGTTCTCGGATATTTGGGATTTTACCGAATCAACCGGTGGCCCTGAGCGTGAAGCAACGTACTTCCTTGGTAGCATTGTGTCCTTCATCAACGAAAAGGGCGAGCAGGAAATTATCGATGGACAACAGCGGATTACATCCTTGTTCTTACTCCTTCGTGCGATTTATGAAAAGCTGACTAAGGGTGCCAAGACGGAGGAGTCAAAAAACTTCATCAAACAAATAGAACAGTGCATCTGGCGGGCCAACAAGCTGACCGGTAAAGTCAATAAAAACGAGATACTGATTCGTTCAGAAGTTGTAAGCAAGGACGGCAATGCCATTTTGCAGTCCGTTCTGGAAACCGGGTCAGCCGACCCCAAGGCAAAAGACAGCTATTCTCAGAACTATCTGCGTTTTCAGAAGTTGTTTGACGATGCGTCGTCGAGCAGCCCGCTGATGATCTATAACTTTCTATATGCCCTGCTCAATCAAGCTGTCCTGCTTCCGATAACCGCAGACGATCAGGATACGGCCTTGACGATTTTCTCCACCTTGAATGATCGAGGCATGCCTCTTTCGGATGCCGATATCTTTAAGGCAAAAATCTATAATAAGGTGCCCAAAAATGAAAAGGATCAGTTTATCGAGAACTGGAAAGATCTCGATGAACGGGCTTCTTATGCGGGTGAGAGCATACAGCAACTGTTTTACTACTACATGTTTTATATCCGGGCAAAAGAGAATGACAGTAACTCCACGACCCCTGGCGTCAGAAAGTACTTTCTGGCCAACAAGGCCGCCCGTTTGTATGAGCCAGACCTGATGGACAATCTCCGTGTTATTCTGGGCTTCTGGATTGTCGTAGCGAAGCACGAGCCGATTGAGGATGAGAGTTGGAGCACGAATATAGACATCCTGCGCGCTCTGGACATCCTGACGTCTTATCCAAATGAATACTGGAAATATCCTGTGCTGACGTACTACCTATCCCACCGCAAGGAGCCTCAGTTCGAGGAGCATTTCCTGGTGTTCCTACGCAATCTGATCTATTACCTTCTGACCCGTTACCTGATTGCGCCTACCATTAACGCAGTCAAGGCGGACATACTGAAGCTGGATGTTGAGATTACACAGGCGACACTGCCTCGGTTCACGTTCAGGGATATTGATTTGTCACAGCTGTCTGCGAGTATCAAATCACCCAATCGCAACGCCGTGCGAATGATGCTGAAGATCATTGCGTATCTGGATGACGCGCAGGACGGTCTGATGCCTGCCTCTTGGGAAATTGAGCACATCTTCCCGCAGAAATGGCAGAACAGCTATTTCACCAACATTCCCGATGACGTGATCAGAGACAAGATCGAACATATCGGCAATAAGCTGCCATTCGAGAAACGTCTGAACATTGTAGCTGGTAATGGCTACTTTGGCAAAAAGAAGGAATCTTACGCAAAATCTCGTATCGCGGTAACGAAGCGCATGACCAACTCTCCGATTCATGAGTGGAGTCTTGATGACATCACAGAGCGCGATGCGGCCGTTGCAGAACTGTTGCGACAGGTTCTTGAAAGATGGAATGCCGACTATCAACATATGGATCAACCTTCGGAAACGGCAGAAGATCCGACGCCTGAGCAGCTTGAAATGATCCGTAAGTTTAGAGAAAACGGCTGGGTTTAACGATACTCAGAAAAGGGGCTTTTGCAATGGACAAAAATGCAATCAAGAAATACGCGATATGGGCGCGGCGGGAGTTGATCGACCGCGTGACCAAGCGCGCCGCCGTGTTCGGCGTGAGCAAGGAGGATGTTGGCGACCCGAACGCCGACAGTATGAACGGGCATCTGCTTTCCGACGCCGAGAAGCGGCAGCGGCAGGCGCTGATTCGCCGCATCGAGGAAAAGGGCTACGAGCAGGTGATGGAAGAAGTTGCCTACACATGGTTCAACCGCTTTGCCGCCCTGCGCTTCATGGAGGTCAACGGGTATCTGCCCACGCATATCCGCGTTTTTACGGATGACGAGGGGCGCTTTCGCCCGCAGATTCTCTCCGAGGCGATTCACCTGGATTTGGACGGGCTCAACAAGCCCAAAGTCTACCAGCTGAAGGACAGCAATCAGGAGGAGGAGCTGTTCAAGTACCTGCTGATTGTGCAGTGCAACGCGCTGAACGGCATCCTGCCCGGTATGTTCCAGAAGATTGAGGACTATACCGAGCTTTTGCTGCCGGATTACCTGCTGCGTGAGGGCAGCGTGATTGAGCAGATGGTCACGCTGATTCCGGAGGACGACTGGAAGGATCAGGTGCAGATAATTGGCTGGTTGTACCAGTATTACAACACCGAGCCGAAGGACAAGGTGTTCGCTGACCTGAAAAAGAACATCAAAATCAGCAAAGAGCACATTCCTGCCGCCACGCAGCTGTTCACGCCGGACTGGATTGTCCATTATATGGTAGAAAACAGCCTGGGTCGCCTGTGGCTGGAGGGGCATCCCAACAACGAGTTGAAATCCGAATGGAAATATTATCTTGATGAAGCAGAGCAGGAGCCGGACGTTCAAGCGCAGTTGGCGGAAATTCGCAAGCAGTACGCCGCGCTGAAGCCGGAGGAAATTCTGACCATCGACCCCTGTGCCGGGTCGGGTCACATCCTCTGCGTGCTTTTTGATGTGCTTGTGCGGATTTACGAGGATTACGGCTATACCGCCCGTGAAGCCGCTGCCAGCATTGTGCAAAACAACCTGTGGGGCTTGGACATCGACGACCGTGCCGCGCAGCTGGCATATTTTGCCGTGATGATGAAAGCCCGGCAGTACGACCGCCGCTTTTTCACCCGCGAGGTGCAGCCGCACGTTTATGCCATCCAGGAAAGCAACGGCATTCACCGCGACCACCTGCATTATTTGGGGCGCGGCATGAGCGACATCGAGCGGAACAACGCCGTGAACCAGATGAACACGCTGCTGGACGAATTCATTGACGCGAAGGAATACGGCTCCATTTTGCAGCCCGGCGAATACGACTGGGCGCTGTTGTCGCGCTTTGTGGCGGACACCACGCCGGAACAGCAGGTGACGTTTGACGAATCCGGCGTTGAGGCGACGCAGGCGCAGCTTCGGCTGATGATTGCGCAGGGGCAGGCGCTGGCGCAGAAGTACCATGCGGTGGTGACGAATCCGCCGTACAGAGGAATAAGTGATGTTGAGCCGCCCCTTCAGAATTATGTTCAGCGGAATTATCCGGATTCATCAAGTGACCTAAGTACTGTATTCATGGAAAGATGTCTACACATGACAGCATCAACAGGATTCATATCTATGATTAACATTCCGGTCTGGATGACATTGGGGTGTTATGCTGCATTAAGAAGAACTGTTTTGGAAAACTCTGCGGTCATAAATATGTTGGATTTGGGCCGAGGTATGTTTGGCTCTGACTTTGGAACAGTTTCTTTTACACTAATGAAGGCTGCATTATTGGATTACACCAGCATGTACAAACGCTTCTACGAAAGAAAGGTGGAAGTAGAAACAGAAGAATCGAAGCATGGAAAATTCTGGAATGGTGCAAGGAATTATTATGCACAGCAACGGTCTTACTCACAGTTACCAGGAAACCTGTTCTCATACGCATCAGCTTCATCGTTGACTCGGCTCTTTGCTTATCCAAAGAAGTTGAATGATTACGCCACTGTCTTTGAAGGATTAAAAACCAGAGACAAAGATAGATTTCTGCGTCTTTGGTTTGAGACAGGAAGTGCAAAATGGAAGGAATATGCAAAAGGTGGTGCTTTTAGACGGTGGTATGGAAACACAGATTATGTTGTGAACTGGGGTGATAATGGGGATGAAATTCGTACATTTAAGAAATCGAGTGGTGCAAACTTCAGACATTACTTTAAACCCACGATAACTTATACTGCAATGACAATGTCATCATTCACGGGGAGATATATTGATAATCAGCTTTTTGGTGGTGGAGGCGGCGGCATAACAAATTCCAACCTTATTCATTATCTGCTCGGATTTGTGAACAGCTGTGTTTTCAATTTGCTGATTTCTTCTATGAAGTCAACAGTAAACTTCGAAGTTGGACAAATAGGTTCAATCCCGGTTATAACTGAAAATGTTGACGTGGTTGAATCAAAAGTTAATGAATGTGTTCAGTTATCAAGAAATGATTGGGACTCCTTCGAAACCTCTTGGGACTTCAAGGAGCATCCGCTCATTCGCTGGAGCCGCTGTCTGGGGGACGCGACATCAATCGGCGCGACGATTCAATACTACTACGGCAGGCGTATGCCCGTATCCTGCCCGCTGGAGTTGTGCTACCTGTTATGGCAGGGGGAATGCAATAAGCGATTTGAGGAACTCAAAGCCAACGAGGAAGAGCTGAACCGCATTTTCATCGACATCTACGGCTTGCAGGACGAGCTGACCCCCGACGTGGACGACAAGGACGTGACCGTGCGCAAGGCAGACCTGAGCCGCGACATCCGCAGCCTGATTTCCTACGCCGTGGGCTGCATGGTGGGGCGCTATTCGCTGGACAAGCCCGGCTTGGCGTTCGCCGGCGGCGCGTGGGACGCCAGCCAGTACGTCACCTACCCCGCGGACAAGGACGGCATACTGCCCATCACCGATGACGAGTATTTCGCTGACGACATCGTGACCATGTTCGTCAACTGGCTCAAGACCGTCTACGGCGCGGACACGCTGGAAGAAAACCTGCGGTTCATTTCCGACGCGCTGGGCGGCAAAGGCTCCCCCCGCGAGGTCATCCGGAATTACTTCCTGAACGACTTCTACAAAGACCATCTGAAGGTCTATCAGAAGCGCCCCATTTACTGGCTGTTCGACAGCGGCAAGAAGAACGGCTTCAAGGCGCTGGTCTACATGCACCGCTACCAGCCGGACACCATCGCCCGCGTCCGCACGGACTATGTGCACGAGATGCAAAGCCGCTACCGCACCGCCATCGCCGACGTGGAGCAGCGCCTGAATGACGCCTCCACCTCCGAGCGTGTGAAGCTGACCAAGCGCCTGAACGCCCTGCAAGCTCAGGCGGACGAGCTGCGGCAATACGAGGAAAAAATCCACCACCTCGCCGACCAGATGATTGCCATTGATCTGGACGATGGGGTGAAGGTGAATTATGCCAAGTTCGCGGATGTGCTGGCAACGATAAAATAACCTGGAGGATAAGCCATGTCTGGACTTGAGATAACATCAGATGCCCGTGAAACCATCAAGGCAAAACTTCGTGCGCATTTTGATGGGAAAATTGTCCGCAAAGACCTGACCAAGAAAATCAAGGAAGGCGCAAATGTTCCCATCTACGTCCTTGAGTTTCTGCTGGGGCAATACTGCTCCTCTGACGATGACGCCATCATCGAAACCGGCGTGCAGCAGGTCAAACGCATTCTGGCGGATAACTTCGTGCGCCCGGATGAGAGCCAGAAGATTCTGTCTCAGCTGCGCAAACGTGGAAGCCACACGGTCATCGACATGATCACCGTTCAGCTGGATATCCAGAAGAACAGGTACTTCGCCCAATTCTCAAACTTGGGTCTTGCGAGGGTTCCCATTGAGGACGAGTATCCGGAGAAGTACGACCGGCTGCTCTGCGGCGGAATCTGGTGCATCGTGCAGCTGGACTACGAATCCGTGGAAGAGGCCAAGAAGAACGGCTACCCCATCCAGATCAGGAAGCTGACGCCCATCCAGATGCCGCACATCGACATTGATGACCTCAAAGCAGGCCGGAAAGCGTTCACGAAGGAAGAGTGGATGGACGTGCTTCTCCGCTCCATCGGCATGGAACCGGATGCGCTGACCATGCGCGAAAAATGGCTGCTGATTCTGCGCATGGTGCCGCTGGCGGAGAACAACTTCAACCTGTGTGAGCTGGGCCCCCGCTCCACTGGCAAGAGCCATCTGTTCAAGGAAATTTCGCCGAACAGCATCCTGGTGTCAGGCGGCCAGACCACGGTGGCCAACCTGTTCTACAACATGGCGCGGAAGACGGTCGGGCTTGTTGGCCTTTGGGATTGCGTTGCCTTCGATGAAGTGGCTGGAATCAGTTTCAAGGACAAAGACGGCATACAAATCATGAAGGACTATATGGCGTCCGGTTCCTTCGCCCGTGGCAAAGAAGAAAAGGCAGCTTCCGCATCCATGGTGTTCGTGGGCAACATCAATCAGAGCGTGGATGTGCTGCTCAAAACCAGCAGTCTCTTTGACCCCTTCCCGCCGGAAATGGGCACGGATACCGCCTTTCTGGATCGCATCCACTGCTACCTGCCCGGCTGGGAGATTCCGAAGTTCCGTCCGGAACACTTCACGGACGATTACGGATTCATCACGGATTATCTGGCTGAATTCATCCGTGACCTGCGGAAAGAGCAGTACGGCGACGCGCTGGATCGCTGGTTCCGGCTGGGGAAGAATCTCAACCAGCGCGATACCATCGCCGTGCGCCGTACTGTTGATGGTCTGCTGAAGCTGGTCTACCCGAACGGCGAGTTCACAAAAGAAGAATTGGCGGAGATTCTGGAAATCGCCCTGGAGATGCGCCGCCGCGTAAAAGAGCAGCTGAAAAAGCTGGGCGGCATGGAATTCTACGATGTGAATTTCAGCTACATCGACAATGAAACCTTTGAGGAGCATTACGTTTCCGTGCCTGAGCAAGGCGGCGGCAAGCTGATTCCGGAAGGGCTGTGCAATCCCGGTCAGGTGTATACCGTGAGCCGTGGAAAGTCCGGCATGATTGGTGTGTTCCGCCTGGAAAGCCAGATGCTGCCTGGCAACGGCAAGTTTGACCGTACCGGCATCGGCACTGATCGCGATGCCCGCGAGAGCAGCAGCACAGCGTTTAATTTCCTAAAAGCCAATGGCAACAGAATCAGCGGTTCTATCAGCACAACGACGAAAGACTACATCATCAACTATCAGGATTTGCAGGGCATCGGCATGACCGGCAAGCTGGCTCTGCCCAGCCTGATTGCGCTGTGCTCCATCGCCCTGGGCAGACCGACGCTGGGCAGCCTCGCCGTGTTGGGCGAAATCAGCATCAGCGGCACAATGATGAAGGTGGACGAGCTGGCCAACACGCTGCAATGCTGTCTGGACAGCGGCGCGAAGAAGGTGTTGATTCCGTCCGTATCCATGATTGATTTTGCGGCGGTTCCTGCGGATCTGATGGGCGCTTTTCAGCTGATTCCATACAGCAGTGCGGAGGATGCGGTATTCAAAGCACTCGGCGTAGAATAACAGGAGGACGATGAAGATGGCGCAGTTTGACGTTTACAGTACATCGGTCGAAAACATCATCAGCTGGATTAAATCCGGCGACCGTTTTTTTTGGATGCCGCGAAAGTGCATAATCACATGAGCTCGTTTTTAACACCGAATAGCAAACTACAATATTTAGACAGTAGCGGGTATTCAGCCTCGCTTCGATATGTAAAAGGGACGATCCCTTCGCTGCCTCTTTTACATATGTTGCACCATTTATGATGTTATGCAGGAATGGTTATTTTTAGCATCTGTGTTTTTATGCAAAAAATCAAAGCGATATAAGTACGACGAAAGCGTTGCAGCGGGACTGCGCCGCTTTTCTGTTATCAAAAATGCAAAGTGAGTCGAAAAAGATGTTCTATGTAAAAAGTTTTTCTGAATTTTCAGCAAAAACCATTGACCGAAACAGCGCTTTAGGCTATACTAATAGCAAGGAGGCGATACCATGATTGTTAGACCCTACTATTTGGATATGCTGAAAACCTATCGGGATGTTCCGCTGGTAAAGATTCTTGCCGGAATCCGCCGCTGCGGAAAATCCACCATTTTGGATATGCTGAAAGACGACCTGCTCGGCAGCGGCATTGTAGCAGAACATGTGATCCATCTGCGCTATACCTCGGAGGAACTGGACGAGGGTATGACCGCCAAGCAGATGTACCAGAACATCAAGGAGAAAATGACCGACAGCGAACGCTACTATCTTCTGCTGGACGAGGTGCAGGAGGTGGACGGCTGGGAAAAGGCAGTCAACAGTCTGCTGGAGGATTCCAATACCGACATTTATGTGACAGGCTCTAATTCCAAGCTGATGTCCAGCGAGATCTCTACCTATCTGACAGGGCGCTATATCTCCATCCCTGTCTTTACTCTGTCCTTTGCCGAATATCTGGAGTTTAAGAAGGACCGCGGCCGCACACCGAAAGAACTTTTGAACGAATATATCCGCATGGGCGGTTTCCCAATCGTTGCGCTCGGAAATTTCGATGAGCGTTCGTCCTATCAAATTGTCGAGGGAATATATAATTCCGTTATCACCAGCGACATCACCAGGCGGCACAATATCACGAACTTTGACCTGTTCAACCGTGTGGTAAAGTATGTCGTAGAGAATGTCGGCAAGACTTTTTCCGCCAATGCCATCGTGAAATTCATGAAAGGCGAAGGGCGCTCCCTCTCGGTGGAGGCAGTTTATAACTATCTGGAGTGGCTGGAAAAGGCTTTCGTGATCTATCGGTGCCAGCGGTACGATATGCAGTGCAAGACTGTCCTCAAAACGCAGGAAAAGTTCTATCTTGCGGATGCTTCCCTCAAATACTGCATGATGGGCTTTAATCCGAAATCCGTTGCTGCCATGCTGGAAAACATCGTGTACTTTGAGCTTCGGCGGAAGGGCTATGATGTGTATATTGGAAAAAACGCTACCAAGGAGATCGACTTTGTAGCCGTGCGGCGGGATGAGCGCATTTATGTGCAGGTGTGCCGCAATCTGCCGGAGGAATCCGACCGGGAGGTCGCCAATCTGCTGGAGATTAAAGACCATTACCCGAAATATGTAGTAACGCTGGACGAATTGGCCGCAGGCAACATCAATGGTGTCAAGATCATGCATTTGACAGATTTTTTGCTGAGCAAAGAATATTGAAAATTTGAGAGGATGTGACAAGAATGGCAGAAAACAAATACCATTTTGAACGATTAACACCAATTGATAATATGAACTTGGATGTTTATGAAGAAGCGATAGATTATGTGTTTAATAACCCCGATGTAAAGAATGTCGCTATTTCTGGTGCATATAGTGCAGGTAAAAGTAGCGTTTTAGCTTCATACAAGAGAAGACATGATGATTTGCGCTTTCTGCATATTTCTCTCGCACACTTCAAATCTCCAGATCAAGAAGATGAAACGGACATAAAGGAATCTGTATTAGAAGGTAAAATTCTTAATCAACTGATACATCAGATTCCATCGGATAAAATTCCGCAGACCAATTTTAGAGTGAAAAAGAGTATTAACCCGGTAAGTACTATAATGAATACATTGAAAACCATAGTTCTTTTAACTGCAATTATCTATTTTATGTTTTTTGACTCTTGGAAAAGCTATGTATCAGTTTTACCCGATAACTGGTTAAAATCAATTTTAGAGTTATCTACACACCCATATGCTTTAATGGTAGACGGTGTTATTATAATCATTTTGTCATCTTTTCTCATATACGAATTGATTAAAATTCAAAAGAATAAAAATGTATTTCGCAAGCTGAATTTGCAAGGTAATGAAATTGAGATATTTGAAGAAAGTGATGATTCCTATTTTGACAAATATCTCAACGAAGTGTTATACCTGTTTGAAAATGTAGATGCCGATGTTATTGTTTTTGAAGATATGGATCGGTTTAATGCTAATAAAATTTTTGAACGCCTTCGAGAAGTAAACACACTTGCCAATATTCAGCTACAAAAAGAAAACAAAAAAATTCTTCGCTTTTTCTATTTATTGCGAGACGATATTTTTATATCAAAAGACAGAACTAAGTTTTTTGATTATATTGTTCCTGTCGTCCCAGTTGTAGATAGCTCAAACTCCTACGATCAATTTATTTCTCATTTAAAAAAAGGCGGATTATTTGAAAAGTTTAATGAAAATTTCCTGCAAGGTCTATCGTTATATATTGACGACATGCGCCTTTTGAAGAATATCTATAATGAGTTTGTAATTTATTATAACAGGTTGAATATTACCGAACTTGATTGCAATAAGATGCTTGCTATTATTGCATACAAGAATTTATTTCCACGTGATTTTGCTGATTTGCAGCTTAATCAAGGCTTTGTTTGTACTCTTTTTAATAATAAAGAGCAGTTTATTGCAGAAGAAGTAAAAAGACTTTCTGAAAAAATTTCTGAAATAGGTCATAAAATCGAATTGGCTAAAAATGAACATCTCAAAACCATCAAAGAGTTGGATGCTGCATTTGAAGATAAAAAGCCTATTGATTATTGGAACAGAAAACAAGAATTAAGTGCAGCTGATAAAAAGGACTATGCCGACCGAAAGCAAGCAATAGAGAACCGCTTAAATAATACTATTCCGGATTTAGAAAGCGAGAAGTCGTCACTGGAACAAGAATTGATTTTGACACAAAACAAACCTCTCTGGGGTATTATTACAAGAGATAATATTAACAAAATATTTAGCATTACAAGCACAAATGAAATTGGAATTGTAACCAGTTTTAATGAGATAAAGAGTAGTGAATATTTTGATCTTTTAAAATACCTTATTCGCAATGGATATATTGATGAAACCTATGCAGACTATATGACCTATTTTTATGAGAATAGTCTAAGCCGTATTGATAAAACCTTTTTGCGCAGTATAACCGATAAAAAGGCAAAAGAATACACTTACAAGTTGAAAAATCCCAAATTGATTGTTTCACGCCTTAGATTAGTGGATTTCGATCAGGAGGAAACTCTCAATTTTGACCTGTTCACATATTTGCTCCAGACTTCTCATATCGACTATGTCGAAAGATTGATCAATCAACTGAAAGGTACAAAAAACCTCAAGTTTATTGGTGCTTATTTTGATACGACAATTGAATTATCAGCCTATATTAAACATCTTAATATGAGATGGCCCGAAGTATTTTCAACAGCCCTAAGTGAACAGTTACTGACTGAAAATCAAATACGCAGATATTCAATTGCTTCTCTTTATTACTCTGACGACGATGTTATCGAATTAGTCAACAAAGAAAACTGCTTATGTGACTATATTTCCAATGCGCGTGACTACCTTGCAATAGATAATCCTAATATTGATAGGCTGATTCATTGCTTTACTCTGCTTGGCGTGTGTTTCATAGGTTTTGATTATACAGAACTAAACAAGGAGCTGTTTCAAGCTGTCTATGAGGGATCTTTGTATGAAATCAATGCTGAAAGTTTGCAACTCATTCAAAGGGAAATCTTGGGAGCGAAGAATGCGGATGATTTCTTTCATAAGAATTATACGATTTTATGTTTACATCCCGATTCTGCAATAACCCAATATGTTAATCAGAATATCAACGAGTATTTTCATGTCGTTTTGCAGGTTAGTGATGGAACTATTTATGATGACGAAAATGTAGCTGTTGCTGTATTCAATAACACTAATCTCACTACTGACTATAAACAATCTTATATTTCTGCTCTGCGGACAACCATTACTTCTATAAAAGGGATTGCAGATAGTTCCTTGTGGTCGTCATTGCTGGATGCCGATATAGTACAGTATTCAGAATATAATATTATGGACAGCTTCAATGCTGTGGAACTCAACGAAAGCGTCATTGGTTATATCAACAGATGTGATATTGATTTGGATTTTTCAAAAACGGAATATGATGAAGATGCCAAAGAAAAATTATTCGATAGTGTGGTTATATGCAATGGTATCGACAACTCAAAGTACAGGAAAATATTGGTGTCATTGAAGTTTTCTTATGATGCCTTTGATATTTCAGAGATTTCCGATGATAAGATCGCTATCTTAATCGATACAAACATCATTAGAATGACAGCTGATAACTTAAGATATATGCGTGAGAACTATCATAATCAGACATTTTATTATATCCGTAAGAGCATAGAGAAGTATATTGATATAGTAGACGAAACTCTGTTTTCACGAGAAGAATTGTTAGAAATACTCACTTGGGATATTAGCGATAAACTAAAAATCAAGTTACTTGAACTTTCTGACGAGGAAATTTCGATAATCGGAAAGAATTATTCTCCTGCTGTATGTCTACATATTCTCAATAACAATTTTGCAAAGTCTGATCTACCGGATTTGTTTTCATCATTTGAACAATGGGACAATTTTGTTCGGGAAGAAATCTTTGATTATGCCGTAAGATATATAACAAGCATTATTGATGACCCAAATTCGGTGTCTCAGAAGTTGATAAACAATCTTCTCCATTCAGAAAGAGTTAACCGGGATGAAAAAATCAATCTTTTCATAGCAATAATTCCCATTCTGCGAGAGGACAGTATAAAAGGGATTCTCACCTTGCTTAACTTAACGGATTATCTCAAAATATTTGATGCGCGCAGTAGACCCAAATTTGAAATCAATGATGAAAATGAGAAACTGCTTACCGCCTTCAAAGAAAGCAATCTGATTGATAATTACGAAAAAAGTCCTGAAAAGGAGGGATACTATAAAATCATCAGATATAAACCAATACTAAAATCATTGCCAAAATAACTATTATAATTTGGTGCTCATGACTTTACATAGCCGAGAGGTTTTCATGTTGAAAGCCCCTCGGCTATTTTTATGTCTGAACGGAAGGGAAACATATGCCTATATCCCGCCGGAGGTGGTGGCGCGGGCCTGTGATACTATTTCCAATTAAAAATGCGCCAAAATCCATTGTCGACGAAGAAAAATCATATTCACCAATTGAAAAAACAAACACAAAAGTTGAGAAGCTTTGAGAACGTTTGAGAATGTGAATGTCAACGAATATTTGAGCCAAGTGGGAACCAATATTTGAGCCACTAAT
>ENA-OOZA01000335-OOZA01000335.1-human-gut-metagenome-genome-assembly--contig:-NODE-335-length-27085-cov-8.619312_pt1 | contig 27085 bp, 18 predicted proteins | sample MGYA00241703_ERZ501378 | MGnify/ENA primary metagenome ERZ501378 (study PRJEB25962, sample SAMEA2042916) | human gut metagenome | biome: human gut; feature: human-associated habitat; material: faeces...
AACTCATGAAGGTGTACTCCAAACTCATGAAGGCGCGATTAAAACTCACGAGGGTGCACATTTTATGCTTGAAAGTAAGTTGCACGGATTTGGCATTGACGGTTGTATTACATTCCAACAAATCACAGGCAAACATCTTTTCTGCATCCGATTGGTTGGTCAAAGAGATACTTTTGTCTGTGTAAGGGCTCCATGCATGCAACTGATATTCTCCTGATGTCCATGTATAAGGCTCATCGTCGGTAACCATTGCACCGGTTGCCGCATCTGAAATACGGTATGTCTTAACCGATTCACCCACTTGCATTCCTATCAATTCGCCACCTGTCCAACTGTTATCACCTCGACGGCTTGCCTGTCCAATGTTTGCTGAAAAGACTACTCCGTCAGTATCTGTCATGTCTATATCGGCTTCACGGGTACATGACATTCCACCCATACAGCTTAGAAGAATTAATCCGAAGCTGTAGTTCCGTATATTTGATGTTATTTTATTCATGGTTAAAAAAGTTTATTGCATTTCTGCGTCCACAAGTCCTTTATCTGAATCCCAACCTTCATCTGTCCATTGCTCGAAACCGGATGTAACAGTTACCATATCCACATTAAAGCTTTTTTTGCTTACATGTAAATAATATCGCTGCCAGGCCCCTGGAATAAGAATTCCGGTTTTCTTTTCCACATCATTGGTATTGGTTTTACTTGGAGTGTATTCGAATTCATCGTTACCTATTTTCACCCTGATGAGTGGCTTTTCCCACATTTCGCCCGGCACCATCATGGCCTGGCCTTCCCAATAATAATCTCCTTTCCAGCAGAAGGTGTGTATCTCTTGATTTGCATCACCTTGTGGCTTGACTTCACCATCTTCAAATTTTACAGAGCCATATCCCAGGAAGGTGACTTTAGCTCCATTAATCTCTTCTGTTGTATATCCAGATGTCTCTGGGGTAATTTGAAGTTCCCACCACATCCTTGTCATCTGATGATTGAAGACAAGTCGTACACTTTTTGATTCTACTTTTGCCGAGCTTGCCAGTAAATCACAATCAAAGAATTTTTCGTCGGTAGTCTGGTCTGTCAAATTTATCGTTTCCGTTGTTAGAGGAGACCAGGCTTTTATTTCGTATGCGGTACCCTCCCAACGAAATGGAGTATCTTCTGTGGACATAGTTCCATCTGTAGCTACTTTGTAGGTCTTGACCGTTTCACCTGATTTTATTCCAATCAGTTCATCGCCATCCCAGGCACTTTCTGTCACTCTGCTATTGGAGGTATCTACTGATGCAAAGAACAACACGTTGTCATCTGTGTTTTGCAGGTCAGCTTCGTTGGAACAGGAAAGCAGGCTGACACATGCTGCAACGGCAATACCTAAACGGCATTTCTGTATAGTTACGATATTTGTTGTTTTCATTTTGCTTATAGTTTTTCAATTATTTCCTATCAGGTTCCAAAAGTCCTTTATCAGAATCTTCTCCATTAAAATCCCATTCGTTCACCAAGCCTCCTGAAGGAATGTCGCCATAGTTCGCACTCGGGTCTATGTCCGATTCTTTTTGATAAACTCTTACATAATCCACGTACATGCTTTGAGGAAAGTAGGTGTTATCTGTTGGATTTCCGCCGAATGTTCCTCCTACAGCTACATTCAGGATGATGAAGAAAGGATGGTCAAATTTCCATTCTCCATCTGTCACTGCGCTTTTTTCCACCCGGTGATAGAGGGTACCGTCTACGATAAAATCAATCTTTTCTTTATCCCATTCTACCGCAAACACATGAAAATCTGTATCGAATCGTTGGTCGGGGTATCCGAAAGTGCTGGTGACAGGATTGCCTCCTGAACGTCCGGGCATGTGCAATGCGCTTGAAACAATATTGGGCTGATACCCTTTGTTCTCCATGATGTCTATTTCGCCACATGCAGGCCATGCGTTGGTCGTATAATCGGCGCCGAGCATCCAGAATGCAGGCCAGAGTCCTATACCATACGGAAGAACCAGACGGGCTTCAGCACGTCCGTATTGAAACTCAAACAATCCTTCTGTCTTGATACGTGCGGAAGAATAGGTTGCTCCATCACCGTCTTTCAAGGCTGTTATCTTCAGGCATCCTTCACCATTGTAAGTGGTATATGATGCATTTTTTTCTTTGTTCGTATAATTCTGCAATTCACCGTTACCGAATCCCGATGCTCCCAGTTCGTATGTCCATTTTGAAGGGTCGGGGCGATTATCTTCTGTAGGGGTATTGAATTCATCTGACCAGACCAGCACCCATCCGTTGTTTTCAGGATTGCCGCTGCCTTCAAGTGAATCTTCTTTTCCACAGCTTCCAAAGGACAATGCCAGAAAGCCGAGCAATATCGTTTTATAATGTTTCATGAGTCCGCTTTTTAATAGAAATAAATATTATCTACAAGTAAGTTCTGATATGCTATTGTATTTTCGGTTATCGCTAGTTGCAACTGATGTATAACGGTATAACCATTAAGGGGGATATCTACAGAAACCCATTCTCCTGTTTTTAGATTCACAGTCTCTTTTCCAGCTGGATCTCCGTTTGCATTGATGTCTGCAGAAATGTCGATTTGAGGATTGCCTTCTACATCATCTTGTAATAGAATATCTATATGCACGTATGTTTTGTCTGTAGTGTCTGCATCCTCGTCAAGTACGATACCGACAAAGTTGAAATTACCATAATGCATGATGTGATGATTTTCGCTTAATGTTATCTCATCGTTTGTTGTTGTTTGATACGGGGCCCAGTATCCGTTAAAAGGTGAGGACAGGGTGTTGGTGTAATTGTCGCAATATAAAGAAATTACATCTGCTTCATCTTTGTCCGGTTCTGGAGCGAAATCATACACGCCTGTGATTGTGATGCTTCCTTCAGCTTCCTTTGGAGTAAGTACAGCCCGATTTTTTATTCCATGGAAAGAGATTATGTTTCCTTCTACCGTTGCTACTTCCGGATTGGATGAATCGAAGGTGAAGTATTTAGAGGAAACAGTCATTTCTTGGTTTACACCATTGGGGAGATTAACGTATGCTGTGAGTTCATCTATTTCAATATTTCCGGTAGGGAACCCTGCCATGTTGACGTCTTTGATTCGCGTATGTGCTAAAGTGCCAAGTTTTTCATATTTGACTTCGTCAATCCAAAGTGTATATGCCTGCCCTCCTGTATCGTTTGTTCCGGCAGAGAAATTGAATAATCCTTTTTCTGCTGTAAGCTTGGCGGGGTTCGGTATTGGGATAATGACCTTTCTCCAGTTGGCATCTGCCGTTACACCTGCGATGGTGGCAGTGTATTCCGGATTATCACCATAACTTCCTAGTCCTACCTCAATTTTTGTTGAAGCGGAAGACTTTACGTAAAACGTCAAAGCATCATAATCGGACAGATCTCTTCCTGCTTCCGTAAAGAATACTCCACCTGTCCAGTTGCCCAGAAAATCATCAGGTGTAGGCACTTCTATCTTCAAGGAGGCTGTGCCACTGTATTTGGTTTCATTGTCCTGGCTAAGAGCGGTGGTTTTACCCCATGCCTGAAAATCGACACCTGCTGCAAACTCATCAAGGAAGACTTCGGCCACTTTGGGGCTTGTGGCTAATATATCTGTACTTATTTCTCTCTCACATCCAGCCAAAGTAACTAAGGCTGCCGAGAAAAAAAGACCTTTTGCTGTATTTAATATATGTTTGTTCATAAATCGCTTGTTAAATAGTTTGTAGGTAATTAGAAAAGACTGAAGCTGATATAAGTTCTTATTTCCCATTCATTTCCCTGGGGTGCACCGATAATATCCGTGCTTTCTGTGAACCCACCGTTTCCGTCGGATACATATCCGGCAAGATAGCGGTTGGAATATTGGTCTAGCGTACGGTATGTACCCCTGATTCCTACGCGTGTGGATAACGGGCCGAGCCATTTGGGTTTGAAAAGATTAGTCGACAAGTCTACCATGCACTGGAACGGGAATGTCAGATTGAAATCTCTGTGATAGTCGTACGGCCCCCAGTCATTAAATTTCAGTGCGGCATTCAATCTGATTTTCTTATAAATCATCTGAAGGTCACCTCCTCCACGTCTGATGAGACGTTCATCGTCACCGTTGGCTTGTGCCGTACCAAGATAAGCACTGGCAATCAGTCCGAAGTCTTTTGTTACTCTGGATGTTATCTTCAAATTGCTTTCCCATAAATCATGCGCAGGAGCAGATGAAGCAAAAGCAAAGGTAGACCGTCCGTCAGCCAGAATACCAATGGCGGCATCTTGGGCGGTAGGAAGATGACGGTAAACAAAGCCGAGTGAAGCGGCAAACGGAGCATCTTCTGTTTCATCGTTGTCCCAGTCATACATCCATGTGCCGGGAGTAGGGTCATAGGTCAGCAGCAACTCACCGGCTGTTGTTTCGCGGTTGCTTCTTACGGCAAAAGGATCGTCCAATATGTTTCTTAGTCTTCCCGGAGCATCCACACCATTAGGCATCGGACCTACGAGAGGTTTCTGCCACAAGAAGTTTGGTGCAATCTGGAAGTTGCCTATCTGATAAGTGAATCCGGCCAGTACGTTCTGCTGGTTTCCGCTACCGCTATCTTTTAATGTCCATCCAGTAAGGGTTCGTGTGTTGTCTGCACCTCCGTTTGCTACTAATCCCATGATGGCGCCTTGTGCGTATGCGTTGAAATTGCCTCCGCTATATATCATTTTCAATTTACCTCCGAAGGTATCTGATGTTTTCACTCTGTCCTGGTAGACGGTAGCTGTAGGGCTATACTCTGTAGTAGCCTGAAATTCTCTACCTACCAAGGTTGTTCCTGACCAAAGTCCTCCTAGTGTGATGTCGAAACGTCCGAATTTTCTTTCTACCATTAAAGACGCACGGGTATTCTTTGGCAACGGAATGGCGAAAGAGGTGACAGTTTCTCTGCGTTGGTCAATGTCATAATGGAAGATACCTCCTAAGTTCCATTTGCCGAATGTGCGGTAGTATTTAACGAGTAATGCCGGATTGGCGCCCCACCACAATTCGGGCCCGAACGCTAATTTCAGTCCGGAGAACAATTTCTTTCCTTCAATCTCGCATCCCAACGGGGCCTCACCTCCGTAAATGTCCATGTTGTCGCCATAGCTTGCTTCCTGATACAAACCAAAGAAGTCTCCTTCATATCCCCAGTGGTAGTGGGGCTTACGGAAAAATGCATTAAGATTGAAAAGGCTTCCGTCCCAATTAAAGCTGGCACTATAGACTTTCACACGTTCCAGCGGGCCTAAATCAATGTATTCTCCATTCTCGTTGATGTAGTTTGTGCGTCCTCTGTTTTCATAGAAGATTTCATCAATCGGATTTTCTGCTACGTTTCCGAGTACGTTCATTGTCACTTCTGCATGTACATTTTCTGCAGGTTTGGATTCTACACCTACATAGAAGGATTCCATGTGGTCAAATCCTTTTGAGCTCGGGAAACTTGTAGGAGCATCTGCTCTTGTTTCGGGAGTGGTTGTATGTTTTGCTCCTGTATAGAACGTGGTGAAATCACCTCTCAATTGACTCAGACCGATTAGCTTGGTTTTCTCTCCTTGTAAAGCAGCTTTGTCGCTTCTTGCAGACAAAACAGATGACATTACGTTGACACCAGATACCTGACTTATGATGGATGAGGTAGTGCTGCCCGCCGCATACGGGTTGATTTTGTGAACGTCTTTCAATACATAATATGCGGCACGTGGATAAAGTTCATATATCCCTCTTGCGTCAGGAGTACCTTTTGCACATATACCGAACCATTCTTCGTTCATGTTGTTGGCTCCTTCCACATAGTCGAACTTGTAGCCCCCATTACTCCATGAAGCTCGTGTATCATGAATGCTCAGATTTGTGCTCTGTCCCGTTTTCCACCATCCGTCTGTCCATTGGAAGGTGAATCCTCCGATGGCGTTTCCGTTGTTTCCAAGTCCTGCGGCATTCAGATAGATTTCCGTCCAGTTATGCAGTAAAATATCAGCCTGTTCTTTCTGGGCTTCTCCTTGAGTTACAGCATTGAATGCGTCTGAACCGAACTCTGTGAACAATACAGGTTTACCGTATTCAGCTTTTACTCTGCTGAATAAATCTCCGAACGATTCACCGCGATAGCAGTTTATCCCCAATATATCCACATCCTTACATTCTTTGGCGATAATGTCAAGAAACAGCAGGTCACCGTTGCAGATGGCTACCGGGCACGAAATATTCATTTGCTTCATTTCAACTGCTGCCTCATTGAAAATCCGGTACAGATGAATAGCCTGTTTGGTCGATTTCCGGTCTTCAATAGGGATGTCTTCTGCTTCCGCTCCTTGCCAGAATAAGCCATAGTTGTTCTCGTTTCCTAAAAGGTAAAGAAGTACCCCGGGAGTACCGTTGAACTTTTTCACCATGTTACGCGCTTCTGCAAGTAGGGCTTTCTGAACTTTCGGATCCGAATAGTCTGTATTACCTACCCAAGCTCCATTGATGGTCAGTCCGTAACGTCCGAACGTGGTATTGACCATGGTATAGATACCATATTGCTCATAAATGTAGCGTACCCATTGGGCTGGCACATCCGCATATAATCGGATGGCGTTAATTCCCATGTTTTTTAGTAAAGGCATATCTTGATCTAAGGCTGCCTTGATTACGTCATCTGATTGTGTCCATAAAGAGTAGGAGTAATTGGTCCCGATGGGGAAATAATCCCAGTTCATACCATTTACCATGAAAGGTTTTCCATTCACAATCAACCTGGACCCAGACTGGTCGTTGATTACTGAGACCTTTTTCTGCTGTGCCCATAGAGGAGCAGCTAACAGCAAAAATAGAAATATTTGTATTATATTTTTCATATATGTAGGAGTTATTAATTACATCGGATTAAAGACTTAGCCGACAGGGCTTAGGACAATCACATTGTGTGTTTGGTTATTCCATAAGGTTATGTTTTCATATTCATGTAAAATTAATGTTGTTGGGTTAGATTTATGTACACAAAAGTTTTTAATATCAGATGTTGTAAAAATTTCGTATAGCAAAGATATATTCTTTATTTATAAGGTGAATCTGTCGGTAAAGATGTAAAGTAAGATTGGAAAATATTTAATTTATTGATAATCAATTTATATATACTATCATAAAGTAAGTTTTATGTTTTGAAAAGTGAGTAAAAACGCATGCTTTCATTATGGGTTTATCCTAATTCCTGGGCAGATGTATTAGCCCTTATTGACCAGCTTCTTTTTTCACTTTACCTATTTCTGTATTCTTTTGCACATTCTTCCATACATCCTTTCATATTCTTCTGAGCTCCACAAACAATTCTCTATTTCACAGTGCGGGATTTGTATTTCACACTGTGAAATATGTATCCCACACTGTGGTTTTTGTATTTCACAGTGTGAAACAGAGAATTTGCTGTGGAATTTCTCTTTTTATATCATGCGGATGATAAGAAATGGGTGCTGTTATTTTCCTTTTATTTGTTTTTCATTTTGTGGATATAAAGAGCGAAAAAGTTTTGTTTTGAATAAGAATGTGTATATAATCGTGATAAATTGTTTTGTTTCTGTGTGGTATTTATTACATTTGCCACTGAATATAATTAAATAATGTATATTTGAAAGATTTTTCAGGTGTTCCCTGTGCAAAAGTGAGAGTGAATCATGGAAAACAAAACGTATCAGTATAAAAGAATCACGGTAAAGATAGGTAGTAATGTGCTGACCCGCCGTGACGGCACACTGGATATAACCCGTATGTCGGCATTGGTGGACCAGGTGGCAGAGTTGCATAAAGCAGGAGTGGAAATCGTGCTGGTGTCTTCCGGAGCGGTGGCTTCAGGAAGAAGCGAGTTGAAACCCTTGCGGAAACTGGACAGCGTGGACCAGCGTCAACTTTTCTCGGCAGTGGGACAGGCTAAGTTGATAAACCGTTATTATGAGCTGTTTCGTGAGCACGGCATTACCGTAGGTCAGGTACTCACGACTAAGGAGAGTTTTTCTACCCGCCGGCATTACCTGAACCAGCGTAATTGCATGAAGGTGATGCTGGAGAACGGGGTGATTCCCATCGTGAACGAAAATGATACGATTTCGGTGACCGAGCTGATGTTTACCGACAACGATGAACTGTCGGGTATGATTGCTTCGATGATGGACATGCAGGCATTGATTATCCTTAGTAACATTGACGGCATTTACAACGGTTCACCTTCTCAGCCGGGTACTTCTGTGATACGTACGGTGGAGCGTGGAAAGGATTTGTCGGATTACATTCAGACAGAGAAGTCCGGATTCGGACGGGGAGGGATGCTTACCAAAAGCACCATTGCTCGTAAGGTGGCCGATGAAGGTATTGCCGTGATTATCGCCAATGGCAAGAAAGAGAACATCCTGTCGGATTTGTTGTGTCATCCGGATACGACTGTCTGTACCCGTTTTCTCCCGGCCATGGAGGGAGTGTCGAGCATGAAGAAGTGGATTGCGCACAGTGAAGGCTTTGCCAAAGGAGAACTTCATTTGAACCGTCAGGCAGTAGAGACCGTCAGAGGAGTGAAGGCTACCAGCATCCTTCCGGTGGGAGTGACGCGGGTTGTAGGGGATTTTGAGAAAGATGACCTCGTGCGCGTGATGGACGAGCAGGGACGGCAGATTGGAGTAGGCCGTGTATCAGCCGACTCGGCAGAAGCACTTTCCATGGTGGGACAGCACGGGCAGAAACCGCTGGTACATTACGATTATCTGTATTTGGAATAAACCGGAATGGTTTACTCCATCGGTACGGTGCGTTGTTCTGCCACGGACTGTATGGACAGAGGAGTTACCGAAGTCCAAAGAGCCAGGTCGTGTATATCGGCCGGGTAAGGTATCTCCTGTTTCATCTCGGCTTCTAATGCTTTGAGCATGATGTAGTCCATGCCTTCATGGTGCGTGTCGATGCGCAGCGCTTCTTCTCCCCACTGTTGCCAATAGAGGTGTTCGTATTTTTGCAGGTAAGCGGTATCTGCCTCCCATGTTTCGTGCGGACTTTTTCCTTCCAGGTAAATGCGTCGCTGGTCTCCCTGCCAGATTCCTTTGGTGCCTTGTATTTCGAAGTCCAGGCTTCTGGGGCGGGGAAGAGTGGTGTCGTGGGTCAAAGAAACCAAGGTTCCGGAAGCCGTCTCCAGTTGGGTGACGGTTATGTCTCCTTGCGTGACAGGCACATGAGGATTTCCTCCTAATTCACGGATACGCTGGTATAGGCCTGCGGGTTTGGAAGAAAAGGTGGTCAGGCGTACAAAACGGTCTTTGCGGGGAATGCCGGCGATGAGGCAGAGAGGAGCCAGTCCGTGAGTAGGATAAAGGTCGCCATTTTCCTGCTGGTAGAATTTGCTTCGCCAGATGCTTTCCGTCTTTTTCCGGTTGCCCAGATTACCCTGGTCGTCCAATAGAAGATTGCGCAAGTCGTGACGGTAACCTCCTCGCATGTATACCACTTCGCCTAATTCACCGGCACGGACCAGGTTGTACATGGCCAGAATTTCCTGCCGGAAAAGCGTATTCTCCAGCGGAAAGATTTTTTTCTTTCCGGCTTCTGCCGCTTCAATCAGCGGCTGGTACTCATGCAGGTAAAGTCCTCCTTTAATTTCCAGTGCCACATGGCAGCCGTGTTGTATACAGTACAGGGCATGGGTTACGTGCAATTGCCATGGAGAAGCAATGAAAACCAGTTGCGGGGCATGAAGGGCTATCATTCTTTGATAATCATCTCCTCCCTGGTTGTAGCAAGGCACGTCGTAGTCGGCTTCCCGAACTTCCGGGTCGGCAATGGCAGTCACTTGGAAGTAAGGAATGTGGCGGGTCAGGGCAAGCAGTTGCTTTCCCCGGTATCCCATACCGATGTAGGCTATTTTCAGTGTATTCATGGTTAGCAGGTTCGTTTTATTCTGTTGGAGGGCATCAGTTTTTTGATTCCAAAAATTGAATCAGCAGGTTGCGTGGCAAGGAATAGGTATTTCCATGTTCCTGCACGTATTTCAGCAGGTAGAGCCCTTCCTGGCGAAGTCGGGCTTTAGGCACGAGGTTTTCGGTGTCTTCTGCCATTTTCAGCAACATCATGGCAGCTAATTCAGTCTTCTCCATTCCGTCTTTTTCCTGGCTGTATTTTTCCAGTATGGTTTGTCCGTCCATTTCTTCCAGCTGCTGGGGAGTGACGTCCAGTACTTGTCGTGCCGTACTTTCATACTCCTCCCAGTCCGACTTGCTGATGTGCTTCCGGCGGAGAATCAGGTTGGCTATTGCGGCAAATATTTCCTGAATCATGCGTATGATGTAATCCTGTCTGATCATGGTTTTTAAATTTTCGGTTACAAAGTTCGAAATATTTTTCTTGGTTTTTCATAATCTTTCGTAATTTTGAGCGAATAACTAAAAAATTGCACTATGGACGAACAAATAAGACAAATAGGAGAACGTATCCGCGGGCTGCGCGATGCGCTGGATTTGAGTGTGGAGGACATGGCCGGACAATGTGGATTGCCGGTAGAGCAGTATCGGCAGATTGAGTCGGGCGAGTGTGACATTGCGGTCAGTACGTTGCAGCAGATAGGACGGAAGTGCAACGTACCGCTTGATGTGCTGATGTTCGGGGAAGAACCTAAAATGAATGCCTATTTCCTGACACGCTGGGGAACCGGTATTTCGGTGGAGCGTACGAAGGCATATAAATACCAGTCGCTGGCTTCAGGGTTCCGCAACCGCAAGGCCGATCCTTTCCTGGTAACGGTAGAGCCCAAGCCGGAGGATACACCTATTTATTATAATACGCACTACGGACAGGAATTCAACTTGGTGATTGAGGGCCGGATGCTGTTGAGCATAAACGGAAAAGATCTGATTCTGGAGCAGGGAGACAGTTTGTATTTCGATTCTTCACTGCCTCACGGAATGAAGGCGCTCGACGGGAAAGCGGTGAAGTTCCTCGCCATCGTTATGTAGTAATTAATTTTGAAAAGAAATATGCTAGAAAGATTTGTTGAACAAACTCACTTTACCTCACAAGAGGATTTCATTGCGAATTTTAAAGTGAAGGTGCCGGAAAATTTTAATTTCGGTTATGATGTGGTAGATGCCTGGGCGGCTGAACAGCCCGATAAAAATGCGTTGCTGTGGACAAACGACAAAGGAGAACATATACAGTTTACGTATGCGGACTTGAAGAAATATACCGATATGACCGCCTCCTATTTCCAGAGCTTGGGAATAGGTCATGGAGATAAGGTCATGCTGATTTTGAAACGCCGGTATGAATTTTGGTTCTCTATCATTGCTCTGCACAAGTTGGGAGCAGTGGTCATTCCGGCTACACACTTGCTGACAAAGAAAGATATTGTATATCGTTGTCAGGCTGCCGGTATCAAGATGATTGTGGCTGCCGGTGAACCGGTCATCACAGAACATATTCTGGCAGCCATGCCTGATTCTCCTACGGTAGAACGCCTGGTGAGTGTCGGTCCGGAATATCCGGAGGGCTTTGAAGATTTCCATAAGGGTATGGAAGCTGCCGCTCCTTTTGTACGTCCGGAACATGTGAATACCAACGAGGATATTTCACTGATGTACTTTACTTCGGGAACTACCGGGGAGCCGAAGATGGTGGCACACGACTTTACTTATCCGCTCGGACATATTGCTACCGGATGCTTCTGGCATAATCTGCATGAAAACAGTCTGCACCTGACCATTGCAGATACCGGATGGGGAAAGGCAGTGTGGGGAAAGCTGTACGGACAGATGATTGCCGGTGCCAATATCTTTGTATACGACCATGAGAAGTTTACTCCGGCAGATATTCTGCAAAAGATTCATGATTATCATATTACTTCACTGTGTGCACCTCCTACGATTTATCGTTTCCTGATTCGGGAAGACTTGTCGAAATATGATTTGTCTTCACTGGAATATTGCACGACGGCGGGCGAGGCGTTGAACTATTCTGTATATGAGACTTTCAAACGCATTACGGGCATCCGTCTGATGGAAGGATTCGGACAGACGGAAACGGCATTGACGCTGGCTACTTTCCCGTGGATGGAACCGAAACCGGGAAGTATGGGTGTGCCTAATCCGCAGTATGACATTGACTTGTTGAAACCAGACGGCCGTTCAGCGGAAGATGGAGAACAGGGACAGATTGTGGTACGTACGGATAGAGGTAAACCATTAGGCTTGTTCAAGGAATATTATCGTGATGCTGAACTTACCCGTGAGGCTTGGCACGATGGTATCTATTACACGGGCGATGTGGCATGGCGTGATGAAGACGGTTATTACTGGTTCGTAGGACGTGCCGACGATGTCATCAAGAGCTCCGGTTACCGTATCGGCCCGTTTGAAGTAGAAAGTGCCTTGATGACGCATCCGGCAGTAGTGGAATGTGCCATTACCGGTGTGCCCGATGAAATCCGCGGTCAGGTGGTAAAGGCCACTATCGTATTGGCAAAGGACTACAAGCAGAAGGCCGGACCGGAACTGATAAAGGAATTGCAGGACCATGTGAAACGGGTGACAGCTCCTTACAAGTATCCGCGTGTCATTGAGTTTGTGGATGAACTGCCGAAAACCATCAGTGGAAAAATCCGCCGTGTGGAAATCCGTCAAAAAGACAACAATTAAATGATAAAAAATACTATCTTTGCATCGATACTTAAATTTTATATAGAACGGTGCAAATGAAAGGAAAATTTTTTATTAATCTAGCATCTGTATTAAGTTTCTTTGCGATCTCTGGTGAGTTGACAGCACAGGTCGTAAAGCATGAGCGGTTGCTCTCTTTTGAAGAAGCTGTACCGCAGGAACTCTCCGGCGCAGGGTCGACTTTATCTCTTAGTGATGAACACTATAAAGATGGAAGCCGTTCCCTGCGTTGGACGTATAAACCGGGGGCTGTCCTTTCCCTGAAAAAGGATTTGAAGTTTGAAGCCAAAGATCCGACGGGAAAAGATACGTATCTGTCGGCTTTTATTGTATGGGTGTATAATGAGAAGGCAGTAGATAAGAAAATAACCTTTCAATTCTTGAAGGATGGAAAGGTATGTACATCTTTTCCCTTCGGCATAAACTTCACCGGATGGCGCGCGGCATGGGTTTGCTATGAACGCGATATGGAAGGTACGCCGGAAGAAGGTATGAATGAGTTGAGGATACTGGCACCGGATGTAGAAGGGGAACTTTTTATCGATCATCTGATTCCGGCCAGCAAGGTAGATGCGCGTCAGCAGGCTGCCGATGTACAGGTGCCTTTTGTACATAAAGGAACGACCAATCACTGGCTGGTGATTTATCCGCATTCATTGTGGAAATCGGATTTACCTTTGAAACCGGTTTCAGAAAAAGAGCTTCAGGATATGCACCTGATGGAAAAGCGCTACCGGGATTTGATTTATACACCGGGTAAATTGTCTCAAAAGCAGATAGACAAAATTCGCCGGAAGTATGATGCCTATAAGATTGTATATAAAAATGGTAAAGTGAGCGGACTGCCTATTTTTATGGTACGTCAGTCGGAAGCATACGAGCGTATGATTCCTCATTGGAACAAGGACATGTTTACGAAGCTGGGCATGGAAATGAAGGCCTATTTCGACCTGATGAAAACCATTGCCGTGGCATATCACAACGCGCAGGACGCACAGGTGAAACAGGAAATGCGCCAGAAATTCATGGCTATGTATGACCATATCACCGACCAGGGAGTAGCGTATGGCAGCTGCTGGGGAAACATACATCATTATGGATACAGTGTACGCAGTTTGTATCTTTCTTATTTCCTGATGAAGGATGTGCTGCGTGAAGAAAATCGTCTGGCGGAAGCGGAAGCTACCATGCGCTGGTATGCCATTACGAATGAAGTATATCCAAAGCCGACCGGAAACGGTATTGACATGGATTCCTTTAACACGCAGACTTCCGGACGTATTGCCAGCATTCTGATGATGGAGGATACGCCGGAAAAACTTCGTTACTTGCGTGCCTTCTCACGCTGGATTGACTACGGATGCCGTCCGGCTCCGGGATTGGCAGGTGCCTTCAAGAGTGACGGGGCTGCTTTCCATCACCGTAACAACTATCCTGCGTATGCGGTTGGAGGTCTGGATGGGGCAACTAACATGATTTATCTGATGAGCGGAACGACCTTTGCGGTATCTGAACTGGCTCATCAGACTGTAAAAGATGTGTTGCTGACCATGCGTTTCTATTGTAACCAGCAACAGTTCCCGCTGTCGATGTCGGGACGTCATCCTAATGGAAAAGGGAAACTGATTCCGGTGCAGTATGCCATGATGGCTATCTCTGGAACTCCTGACGGAAAAGAAAAGTATGATGCCGATATGGCTGCTGCTTACCTGCGTCTGGTAAGAGAACCGGCAAAACCGGGTGCCAATGAACCGGATTATTTGCCGCAGGCACCGGCCGGACTGGAACGCAAACTGGAGAAGAAACTGCTGAAAGCAGGATTTACTCCTGAAAAAGACCCGCAGGGAAATTTAGCGTTGGGGTATGGTTGTGTGTCTGTACAGCGACGGAACAACTGGGCGGCAGTGGTACGTGGTCATTCACGTTACTTATGGGATGCAGAGCATTACCTGGATGCCAATTTTTATGGACGATACTTGGGTTATGGCAGCATGCAGGTGCTGACTGCTCAGCCGGGAGAAAGAGTAACCTTTACAACGAGTGGCTGGCAGGAAAACGGATTCGACTGGAACCGGATTCCGGGTGCTACTTCCATTCATCTGCCTTTTGACCAGTTGCGTGCGAAAGTGCTGAATGTGGATGCTTTTTCCGGAATGGAAGAAATGCTGTATTCTGATGAGGCGTTTGCCGGAGGGCTTTCTCAAGAACGTGAGAATGGTAATTTTGGTATGAAGTTGCATGAACATGATAAGTACAACGGTTCGCACCGTGCGCGGATTTCGTATCATTTCTTTGGAAATACCATCGTAGCCCTTGGTTCTGACATTGAGAATGTTAATCAGGACTATCCTACAGAAACTACTGTATTCCAGCTGGCTGCCATTACGCCGGAAGAAAAAGCATATTGGGACAACTGGAAGGATAACGGACATACGTATCTGGCTCCTAATGGAGTGGGGTATTATGTACCGGGAAATGTACAGTTTGAAAAGAACTTCCCTCAGGTAACAGTCGGTGAACGTAGTGTAAAACCGACTTCCGGTGATTGGGTGTCTTTGGTGTTCAATCACGGAAAAGCACCTCAGGGGGCTTCGTATGAATATGCGGTGTTGCCGCAGACTGATGAGCAGGGTTTGACACAGTTTGCCAAACAACCGACTTATCAGGTGTTGCAGAAAGACCGGAATGCGCATATCGTGACTTCCGGTGCAGAACACTTGACTTCATACGTGCTTTTTGAAACTCCACAGAAGACTTTGCCAGGTGATTTCATTGAGAAGGCGGATACTTCTTGTCTGGCTATGGTAAAGCAGGTGGACAAGAAAAAACTGGTGCTGACCGTGGCACAGCCGGATATGGCTTTCTATCGCGGTCCGAGTGATGAGGCCTTTGATGAAAATGGCAAACGCATTGAACGTAGTATTTATTCTCGCCCGTGGATTGATGACGAGAGTAAGGAGATTCCGGTAACCATCACTTTGAAGGGGAAATGGAATGTGGCATCTCATCCTGCTGTGAAAGTGCTGGAATCGGATAAGAAACATACCGTATTGCAGTTTACTTGCCGTGAAGGAAAGAGTTATGATGTGCAGCTTTCCAAATAGGATACTGTAAGGTATACATACACAAAAAGCCGGAGTGACAGTTGAACGCTCCGGATTTTTGTGTATTTGTATGATAGATAGTTAGTTGCGTGAATCGGCTCCCCACATCATTTTCTCGCGTAAGGTATTGAAGAAAGAGTGGTGGCAGCGCTTGACGATACGGATGAAGTATTCTCCCCTCCGAATAGTGAGTCGGGTACCTTCACGGAAGGTCTCACTCCGGCCATCGATGGCAATCAGAAAATTATGACTGCGGCTTTCTACTTCCAGTGTGACTTCCCACTCGTCGCGAATGACAATGGGGCGGACGTTTAAACTGTGTGGAGCTACGGGAGTCAGGCTGATGGTACCGCTCTGAGGTACTAAAATCGGACCGCCTACACTGAGGGAGTAGCCTGTAGAGCCGGTAGGGGTGGCCACAATCAGCCCGTCTGCCTGATACACATTCAACAGTTCCCCGTTGATATAGGCACGAATGGTAATCATGGAAGAGCTGTCTCGCTTCAGAATGGCGATTTCATTCAGTCCGTAAGGATAACCTTTCAGCACCTGACCATTGCAGGTGAGTTTCAGTACCCTGCGTGGTTCTGCTAGATACATTCCCTGATAAATCTCATCGAAGGTTTCCTCCATCTGGTCGGGTGAAATATCGGCCAGGAATCCCAGACGTCCGGTATTGATACCCAGTATGGGAATTTCTTTGTTACCAACTAAACTGGCTGTTTTCAGGAACGTACCGTCTCCTCCCACACTGAGTGCCATGTCGGCGGTAAAGTCATGACCGTTGAAAATCTCTAAATTGGTTAAATCTGCGTTTGTGTGCAGGCGAAGGAACTCATAAAACTCACGATGGATACAAATGTGCGCCTCTTTGCGCCGGAGGATTTCCAGCAGATGGGTTACATGAGCCGATTTATGCTCCTGATACGTATTTCCAAAGAGGGCGAATTTCATCTTCCGCTGCATAGAATGTGTCTTTTTTATCAATCTTTTTAAGAATAAACATGTCAAGTTTCTCGTAAAACCTGCTAACTTTGCACGTTGTTGATGCAAAGATAGTGAAAGGCGAGAGCAGAGACAAACGGAAAACAAAGTTTTCAGATTTGGCTATGCCGAGCCGCATCCTGTCTTCGCGTGAGCAAAGATAGTGAAAGGCGAGAGCAGAGACAAACGAAAAACAAAGTTTTTCGATTGGACTATGCCGAGCCGTCTCCTGTCTTCTTAGAAAGATAACGAAATTCATGAAATATGACTAAATTAAGTGTGAATATAAATAAGGTGGCTACGCTTCGTAATGCACGAGGTGGAAACAACCCTGATGTAGAGAAAGTAGCCCTGGACTGCGAGCTGTTCGGGGCGGAAGGTATCACGGTTCACCCACGTCCGGATGAACGTCATATCCGGTATGCGGATGTATATGCCTTGCGCCCGGTGTTGAAGACTGAGTTCAATATCGAAGGATATCCTTCGAAAGAGTTTATTGACCTGGTACTGAGAGTAAAACCTACACAGGTGACTTTGGTGCCGGATGCTCCTGACCAGATTACTTCGAATTGTGGATGGGACACCAAGACGCATCAGGCTTTCCTGACAGAATTGATGGATACGTTCGGTGAAGCAGGCATACGTACCTCTATTTTTGTAGGTACAGACCTGGAACTGATTGAGTATGCGGCAAAGACAGGAGCCGACCGTGTGGAATTGTACACGGAACCTTATGCGTCACTCTATCCCAAGAATCCGGAAGCAGCCGTAGCTCCTTTTATAGAAGCGGCTGAGAGAGTACATAAACTGGGAATGGGATTGAATGCCGGACACGATTTGAGTCTGGTGAACTTGAAGTATTTCCATGATAATATCCCTTGGCTGGATGAAGTTTCTATTGGTCACGCACTGATTTGTGATGCACTTTATTTAGGATTAAAGAAAACCATTGAAGAATATAAAAATTGCCTTCGTTAAATTATGATGACATTAACTTTACTGGCTGCCGCACAAGCTGTAGCCGATACAATGGCCGGAGCAAATCCGGTGTTGACTCCGGTTGCTTCGGGTGAACCGCAGATGAATCTTTGGGACATGGCCTGCAAAGGAGGCTGGATTATGATTGTACTGGCTTTGATGTCGGTAATTGCTTTCTATATTTTCTTTGAACGCGCGGTGGCTATCCGCAAGGCTGGAAAGGATGATCCTTTGTTTATGGACCGTATCCGTGATTATATCAAATCGGGAGAAATCAAATCGGCTATCAATTATTGCCGCATTACGAACACTCCTTCTGCACGTATGATTGAAAAAGGAATTACGCGTATGGGACGTCCGGTTGCCGATGTGCAGGCCGCCATTGAAAATACCGGAAACATTGAAGTGGCCAAGCTGGAAAATGGCTTGTCTATCATGGCTACCATTTCAAGCGGGGCGCCGATGTTGGGATTCTTGGGTACGGTAACCGGTATGGTACGTGCCTTCTGGAATATGGCCAATGCCGGAAACAACATTGATATTACCCTTTTGTCAAGTGGTATTTATGAGGCCATGATTACCACGGTGGGTGGACTGGTAGTAGGTATTGCTACGATGTTTGCCTATAATCATCTGGTGTATCGTGTAGATAAGGTAGTAAGTCAGATGGAAGCACGTACGTTGGCTTTCATGGATTTGCTGAATGAACCGACTGAAAAATAATCGCGTATGGCTTTAAAGAGAAGACAGAAAATATCACCCAGCTTCAGCATGTCGTCTATGACCGACTTGATTTTCCTGCTGCTGATATTTTTTATGATTACTTCCACCATGGTATCGCCGAATGCCATCAAGGTGCTTCTGCCGCAAGGTTCGGAGCAGACTTCGGCTAAACCTATGGCACGGGTGATTATAGATAAGGACCTGAATTATTACGGGGCTTTCGGTAACGAAGATGAAATGCCGCTGGCCATTGATGAAGTGACGGCTTTTCTTCAGGAATGTGCCCGGAAAGAACCGGAAATGTATGTGGCATTGTATGCCGATGAATCGATTCCTTATCGGGAAATCGTGCGGGTGCTGAATATTGCGAACGAGAATCATTTTAAGATGGTCCTGGCGACTCGCCGTCCAGATAAAAACTAAAACAGAGTAACGTTGAAAAAAAATAAGGTAATCGGATTTGTATGTACGGTGGCTTTGCACGTGCTGGTGCTGCTGTTGCTGTTTCTTCTGAAGCTGACCGTTCCGGCAGAGCAGGAGGAAGGTGGTGTGCCCGTCATGTTAGGCAATACGGAACTGGCTGCAGGTGATGCCGACCCTTATACGATGACCGAGGTGGATGTCATGCCGTCGGAAGCTCCTTCTTCTGCACCGGAAGCTGCAGCAGAGCCAGAGGTGGAACAGCCCATGATTACGCAGCAGGATGAACCTTCTTTGCAGGTGAAGAAAGAAAAGCCTAAAACAGAGACGAAGAAGGAACAACCTAAAAAGACACCGGTAAAGACTGAAACTCAGAAGGTGAATAAGCCGAAGGAGAAAACAGAGGCGGAAAAACGGGCGGAAGCAGAAAAAGCGGCTGCTCAGGCTGCGGCTAATGCCATTGCCGGGGCATTTGGAAAAGGTTCTCAGATGGGAAGCAAGGGAAATGCTGCCGGAGCCGGACTGCAGGGTAGTCCTACGGGCAACTCTTCTACGGGAAAGACGAGTGGTGTAGGTGGTCGGGATGAATTCGACCTGAACGGACGAACAGTGAGAGGTGGACAACTTCCGAAGCCGATCTACAATGGTCGAGAAGAAGGGCGTGTGGTTATTACTATTCGGGTGAATCCGGATGGAGAGGTTGTTGGTATCAGCTTTAATAAAAAGAGGTCGAATACATCGGATCCGGCATTGCGAAGAGCGGCAGAAGAGGCAGCTCGAAAAGCACGTTTTAATGCGGTAGATGGAGTGGATGATCAGTTCGGTACCATTACGTATAATTTTAAGTTGAAATAAAACTTTTAATTCTAAATAATAGATTTATGAAAGCAGTTTGTATCTTTTTGGCTGAAGGTTTCGAGGAAATGGAAGCCATGTTTCCGTTGGATATTATGCGCAGAGGCGGATTGAACGTAAAAACGGTGTCTGTCACTGGAAACAAGACGGTCATCAGTTCTCATCAGGTACCCATTGTGGCTGATTTGTTGTTCGAAGAGCTGAAGGAGGAAGATGTAGAAATGATTGTTCTTCCTGGTGGACTGCCGGGTGCTACTAACCTGGATGCACATGCCGGACTGGACAAACTGATTATGAGCTTTGCGGCTGCCGGAAAACCGTTGGCTGCCATTTGTGCTGCTCCGATGGTATATGGTAAGCGCGGTTTGCTGAAAGGCAAGAAAGCTACCTGCTATCCGGGTTTCGACAAATTCCTGGAAGGAGCAGAATATACAGGAAATATGGTAGAAGTAGTCGACAACTTCATTTTGGGTAAAGGTCCGGGTGCCGCACCTGCCTTTGGCTTTACTATCCTGGAGAAATTTGCAGGAGCAGAAAAAGCACTCGAAGTGAAAAAAGGAATGTTGCTGGCTTAATGAAGAAATATGTGATAGTGGTAGCGGGAGGAAAAGGCCTGCGTATGGGGGGAGAGATTCCCAAACAATTCATTCCGGTAAAAGGAAAGCCGGTATTGATGCGTACGCTGGAGACTTTTCATGCCTGTGACCCGAACATTGAATTGATTGTGGTGCTTCCGGTGGAACAGCGTTCCTACTGGGAGCACCTTTGTGCTGAATACGGTTTTACGTTGCCTCACCGTATTGCGGCAGGTGGAGAAACGCGTTTTCATTCCGTGAAGAACGGACTGGCATTGGTGGAAGAAGACGGTGTGGTCGGTGTACACGACGGAGTACGTCCTTTCATCTCTGCCGAAGTCATTGCGAATTGTTATGCGCAGGCAGCCACTTTGCAGGCTGTGGTTCCGGTAACAGATGTAGTGGAAACAGTTCGTCATTTGTTGCCCGAAGGAGGAAGTGAGACTGTATCACGCAATGACTACAAGCTGGTGCAGACTCCTCAAGTCTTCACTGTGGAATTGTTGAAACGGGCCTATGCGCAGGATTACAAGCCCTTCTTTACCGATGATGCTTCGGTGGTGGAAGCATTGGGACAGCCGGTACATCTGGTTTCCGGCAATCGGGAGAACATCAAACTCACCACACCCTTTGACTTGAAAGTAGCAGAATCTCTTATTGACGACTAATGTTTGACTTATCCACACGCGATGTGAAATATTTGCCAGGGGTAGGACCGCAGCGGGCGGCCATACTGAATAAGGAATTGAACATCTATTCCTTACGCGACCTGTTGTATTATTTCCCATACAAGTATGTGGACCGTAGTCGTCTGTATTACATCCATGAGATAGACGGCAATATGCCTTACATTCAGTTGCGCGGACGGATTCTGAGTTTTGAAATGTTCGGAGAAGGCCGTCAGCGCCGGTTGGTAGGACATTTCTCCGATGGAACGGGAGTGGTGGACTTGGTGTGGTTTCAGGGATTGAAGTATATTACCGGAAAGTACAAAGCCAACGAAGAATACATCGTGTTCGGTAAGCCCACGGTTTTCAACGGGCGTATCAACGTGGCGCATCCCGATATTGACCCGGCACAGGAACTGACCCTTTCTACCATGGGACTTCAGCCTTATTACAACACTACGGAAAAGATGAAGCGTACCAGCCTGAATTCTCATGCGCTGGAAAAGCTGATGAAAAATCTTTTTCAGGCTTTGCAGAAGGAGAGTTTTGAAGAAACGCTGAGTCCCTCTTTAATTGCGGCACATCAGTTGATGCCCCTGACCGATGCGTTGTATAATATTCATTTTCCGCAGAATCCGGAACTTCTCCGCAAGGCACAGTATCGCTTGAAATTTGAGGAACTGTTTTACGTACAGCTCAATATTCTCCGTTATACCAAAGAACGTCGTAACAAATTCCGTGGACTGGTATTTGAACGGGTGGGTGAAATTTTTAATACCTTCTATGCGCATCATCTGCCTTTCCAGTTGACGGGGGCACAGAAACGTGTAATCAAGGAAATGCGTCGCGACATGGGCAGTGGACGACAGATGAACCGTCTGTTGCAGGGCGATGTGGGCAGCGGAAAAACATTAGTAGCCCTGATGACCATGCTGATAGCCTTGGATAACGGATTTCAGGCCTGCATGATGGCTCCGACGGAAATTCTTGCCACACAGCATTGTGAAACCATCCGTCGCTTTCTGAATGGGATGCCCGTGCGGGTGGAACTGTTAACCGGCAACGTGAAAGGCAAACGCCGTGAAGCAATTCTCCGCGACTTATTAACAGGGGATGTGCATATCTTGATTGGTACGCATGCCGTGATTGAAGATACCGTCAACTTCTCTTCTTTGGGACTGGTGGTGATTGACGAACAACATCGTTTTGGAGTAGCCCAGCGAGCCAAGTTGTGGGCTAAGAATACCCGTCCTCCTCATGTACTGGTTATGACAGCCACTCCGATTCCCCGTACGCTGGCCATGACCTTGTATGGCGATTTGGATGTGTCGGTCATTGATGAGCTGCCTCCTGGCAGAAAACCTATCCAGACCATCCATCAGTTTGACAACCGCCGGAAAAGCATGTACGAGTTTATTCGGAAACAGATTCAGGAAGGGCGTCAGGTGTACATCGTGTATCCGCTGATTCAGGAAAGTGAAAAAATGGACATCAAGAACTTGGAAGAAGGTTATATGCACATCTGCGAGGAGTTCCCTGAATATAAGGTCAGCAAGGTGCATGGCAAGATGAAACCGGCAGAGAAAGAAGAAGAGATGCAGCGTTTCCTGGCCAACGAAACCCAGATTATGGTAGCTACTACCGTGATTGAGGTCGGGGTGAACGTGCCCAATGCCTCGGTGATGGTCATTGAAAATGCCGAACGTTTCGGACTTTCCCAACTACACCAGTTGCGCGGACGGGTAGGTCGGGGGGCCGACCAGTCGTATTGCATTCTGGTGACCGGATACAAGTTGTCGGAAGAAACCCGCAAGCGCATCGAAATCATGGTGCAGACCAATGACGGCTTTGAGATTGCCGAAGCCGATTTGAAACTGCGTGGTCCCGGCGATTTGGAAGGAACCCAGCAGAGTGGGGTGGCCTTCGACTTGAAGATTGCCGACATCGCCAAAGACGGACAGCTGTTGCAGTATGTCCGTGAAATAGCCGAGCGACTGCTGGATGACGACCCCGAAGGTGTGAAACTGGAAAATCAGATTATCTGGCAGCAGTTGAAAGAGCTTCGTAAGAAGAATGTGAACTGGTCGGTAATTTCTTGATTATTAGATTCTTAAAATTCTTTAGTAAGTGTCTCCAAAAACGCAAGTGCGTTTGAAAGCAAACGCCTTTACGTTTGAGGTAAAACACAAGTACGTTTGAAGTAAAACGCAAAGGCGTTTACTTCAAAACTCTTCGGCGTTTTTTGGGGGTGTGAATTTCTTGACTGGATATTTATGATTGGGGAGACTGTTCCTTTTGTTTCCGGTATTCTGTAGGAGTCATTTTATATTCTTCCTTGAAATAGTGTGTAAAGATTTTAGGAGTGTTAAATCCTACCTTATAAGCAACTTCTGCAATTGTCATTTGGGTTTTCTCCAGCAGTTTCAGACTTCTTTTAAGTCGTATAATACGTATGAATTCACTTGGAGAGCTTCCTGTTATGGACATGAGTTTATTGTATAAGTTGCTTCTGCTCATACCGATGATGCTGCTTAATTCTTCTACCGAAAATAGGGGATTCTCAATGTGTTCTTCCACGGTCTTGATGACCTTTTGAATGAACGATTCGTCCAATGAACTTGAGGTGATGTCACTCACTGGTATGTCTGCAATTGAGAATTTCTTATGGCATTCCTGTTTCCATTTAAGTATTTTATTGATGCGAAGTTTTAAAATATCCAGGTTGAAGGGTTTGGCAATATAATCGTCTGCTCCTTCAGTTAGTCCTTTCTTTATATGTTCAATATCATTTTTAGCTGTCAGCATGATAACTGGTATGTGTGAAATTTTGATGTCACTTTTTATGGCATGGCATAGTTCAATTCCATCCATATTAGGCATCATAATATCCGTAATAACCATATCAATATGCTCTTTCTTGAGAATAGATAATGCATGTAGTCCGTCGACCGCAGAAAGAACATGATATTCCTTTTTTAGAGAATCAGATAAGAATAGGCGTAAATCTTGGTTGTCTTCCACAATAAGCAAGGTGTTTTGCTCCAGATTTTCAACTCTCTCGTCCGATTGTGATACTATTTCTGCTTCAGTCGGTTGGATATGAAAGTCCTCTTCCACAGTTTGTACCATAGGAGTGATAGGGATATAAAATATAAATTTAGCACCTGTTGGCAGGTTGTCTTCTATATGTATGTCTCCATGATGTAAAGAGAGAAGCTCTTTTACAATATGCAGTCCTATGCCACTTCCATACGATGATTTTTCATCAGCTATTTGATAAAAAGCATCGAAAACCTTGCACTTCTCACTATCTTCTATTCCTTTTCCGTTGTCGGCTACACTTGCAAAAACCTTCTCGTCTTCAGTCCATACTTTTACTGTGATTTTGCCGGGAGTACCTGCATATTTTATGGCATTGGACAGAAGATTCATAAATATCTTATGCATTTTATCTTTATCGAAGGCCATAGATAGGGTGTCAATCTCCTTTTCGAAGGTCAGAGTGATTTGGTAAGTAGTTGCATATACAGAGAAATGATTGATAATATCATCTATGAACTCAATGTAATCTCCTTTTTCTGGATGCAGTTTCATTTCCTGTATTTCAATTTTACGGAAATCCAATATTTGGTTCACCAGATTCAGAAGCGCCAAAGCATTTTTATGAATAATATTCAAGTTTGGTTTTATATCTTCGCTCTGATGAGTCTTGAGAACCTCTTCTAAAGGAGCTATGATTAAGGATAACGGGGTACGGAAATCATGACTTAGATGAGTAAAAAAGTTTAGTTTCATTTCATCTATCTCATGTTGCTTTTTAGCTTCAAACTCCATTTCCTTATATTGCATTCTTCGTTTGTGTTTTTGCTCTTTTCGATACAAGGCATAGGAAAATAGTGTGATAATCAGGAGTAAATATAATGCCTTGGCATAAATACTTAACCATATAGGAGGTTCGATATGGATGAGAAGTGTGGAAGGATTACTCCACAATCCTCCAGAGTTGGTGGCTCTGACTTCCAGCTCGTACGTTCCGGGAGCCATATTGTTGAAAGCAATATAGTTGCTTTCGAGTGAAATCCATTGGTCGCTCGTCCCGCTTAACCGATAGGAAAACCGAATGTCATGGGTACGTACGTAATCCATGGTTGAGAAACTTAATTTAAAAGTATTTTGATTGTACTTGAGCGTTATTTTGTCCGTAAGTTCAATATTTTGGCTTAATATTTTGTGATGACTATATAGGGAATCTACATTAATAGTTGTGTCCAGGACTTTTAATTCTGTAAATATGACCCTGGATATATTCTTGTAGTATTTTGTGTTAGGATTAATATCGTAATATCCTCCATTTCCTCCTACTATTATATGGCCGTTTTGTAATTTGTAGATAGAGTTATGTACGAAATCGGAAGTTTGTAATCCATCGTTTTTAGCGTAGGGGAGACAATGAAATGTATATCCATGTCTATGCTGATCTACTTGTATCTCTATCTTAGTAACTCCATCTGTAGTTACTACCCAGATGTTTTGATTGTTATCTTCGGTGATACCTCGTACAAAATTTCCTTCCAGTCTATGGCTTTTATTCAAATAGTAAATTGTATCAAGATGCATGTCGAATACCGTCAGCCCTTCTCTTCCCCCCATCCATAAAAGATTTCGGCTATCCATGTAGACATTGTTCTGGATTGTATCTTGAATGAATTGTGACTTTTTAGAGTTATGGCGTATACTTTTTATTTCATGATTTTCTGTATTTAAGACGTGGGTGCCATTGCACGTTGCCATGTATACAGAGCGCTTCTTGTCGAAAAATACATTCATTACATGCGCATCCAAAAGATTGGAATTTTGTGGAGTAAATGTATGAAAATATCCTGTTTCAGGATTAAATATATGCAAGCCACATTTCAAGTTGCCTAAATAGAGATTTCCTTTGTTATCTTCAGTGATACTCCATATGCTGTTGTTGATAGGATTCCTTGGAAATTTATCAGAAAAAGGTTGTTGATGGAAACAATTATTCTGATAATAACCGAATCCATCCAGATAGGTGCCAATCCATATTCTGTTTTGGGCATCCACGTGCATGCAGATAATCTTGTTGCTAAATGAATTTTTTTGCTCTTTTTTGAAAGTCGTAATATTCCCATTAGGATCTACTTTATAAATTCCATCCCCATCTGTACCAATCCATAAATTATGTTCACGGTCTTCCACTTGGCATGAAATGTCGTAAGTGGAAGGCAGCATGGTTTTGGAGAAAGAGAAGAAGTGTGAGTTGTAGTAGGATATTCCATTTCGCATTGTTCCTACCCACATTGTGTTTTCATCATCATAGTAGAAACACCATACTTTGTTGCTTCCTAATGAGTAAGGGGATAGATTTTGTGAAATATGGGTGTATTGTTGTTTTTCTTTATCATAAATGCTGATACCATCATATTCTAATCCAATCCATATCTTATGAGAATTATCTTCACAAATACTGATGACCTTATTTTTTAGGAGAAGGGTATTTTTTCCTATTGTGTTTAACTTCCAAGTGTAATTTGTACTTTGAGAGAACAGCCAAAGTCCTTCTGTGTTGGAACTATATATCCAGATGTCCAGGTTGTCGTCTACGTAAAATTTATAACTTAAAAATTTTTCTGTACCCAATACCTCATTTAATGGGATAATAACATTTGTATGCTTATGTAATAGATCTGTTATATGAAAGTTGTTATTCCCGTCGATATAAAATAGTTTGTCTTTTTTTACGCTGAAAAAAGTTATGTTTTCAGGTAAATCTTCTATAGTGTGAGATTGTTGGGTGCTGAAAGAATATACTTTCATTGTTTCCCCGTTGTATGACCATAAATTATTGTGGTCGTCAGTAATAATTGTTTGTAGATTTGCGCCGCTGTGCAATTGATATTTTTGAAGTAAGGGTTGTGCATTGACAAATAAGTCTCTTTCCCTATTGTATGTGAAGTAATAGCCAAAACGTTCTATCCAGATATTATTATCTTTATCAGCTGAATTCAACTTGCAAATGCAACAGAATTCTGATTAATAATTTGTTTAAATT
>ENA-OOZA01000349-OOZA01000349.1-human-gut-metagenome-genome-assembly--contig:-NODE-349-length-26773-cov-2.843663_pt1 | contig 26773 bp, 39 predicted proteins | sample MGYA00241703_ERZ501378 | MGnify/ENA primary metagenome ERZ501378 (study PRJEB25962, sample SAMEA2042916) | human gut metagenome | biome: human gut; feature: human-associated habitat; material: faeces...
CTTTAATGAGCAACCCTGCAATGTACCGGGAGGAAAAACACATTGCGTTCCATCCCATCTTTTTTAACTCAAACTTCCAGCAAAAGGAAAAACACCATGATTAATATAAATTTCGGTTTCGGATTCCCAACTTCTATTTACAGAAGATTCAGAATGTGATCCTTGGAACTCAGCCCCCTGCTTCACAAGAAAATAGAGGGCTAAATCAAATATGCAATCATAACATTTTTCCATGTCACTATCTATTTTTTTATCTGTATAACTTGAAGGATAGTTTCTCTTATTCTTGAACGAACGAATTGCTCGTTTTACGGCAAGAGAAATCATTTCAGGTGATTCTGTATCATCGGTCAGATAGTTTACCAAATCGTTTATAAGCTCTTCGTTCATCCAAAATCACCTACCCTTGCTGAACTAATATTTCAGAAATGATACCAGCCTTATTAGTTGCTGTCAGGGCATAGCCATTATCACTTGCAAGCTGTCTTAACTGTGGTACAGTCATATTAGACAGCTCACGTTCTGTGTATTTATGTGTTGGTTCTTTGGATTTAACACTTGCTACAGACGGTGATCGGCTGTTCTCATTGAGACTATGCCCGGTTATTCCCCCTTTGTACCGATAACGATACCGCCATTAGCTTTCGGAGCAACCGGAACGAACATACCGGACGCTTTTGTCCATACTGCAACCGGATCCTGTGTAGCCCACATGGACAGTGTTACGAAAGAACGGTTTTCTTCCTGAATGAACTGTCTGTATTCAAGTTCCTCAGGTGTCACGCCCCAGAGTCCTGTACCGAAAGAACCATTTGCATCTGCTTCATACAGAGTAAATACATTTTCTTTGAAGTATCTGCCTGTTTTAAGAGAACCATCTGCTTTTCTGAAGCGGAAATTCTCATCGCAACGATCAATTGTGATTCCGTATTCCTGCATAAGCAGATTTGCAAGTTCCTGTTTGGTCAGAAGACGTTTGTTTGCTGCTCCCAGAACCGCTGTCTGCATAGCAGTATTGTTTCTCATGTAGTTAATCATCTTTAGGGATGTAAGTGCTTTGTTTACAACAAATCCGTTGTCTTCTGCAACTGCAACCATCTTTTGGATATCTCCCATGATATCTGCTTCTGGTGTAGCCCAGTTGACAAGTGTTACTTTTGCAGTTTCTGGTACGCCGTAATCAATATTCAGATCTACATTGTTTTCTTTAACTTTTACGGCACCTGTAGAAAGGAACTGTCCTTTCATAACATTCGCTCTGGTAACAACACCTTCAAAAAGGTAAGCTGCATCATCAAATACAAAGTTTTTCAGTGCCTCATTATCCGGCACACCGTTTTCAATTGCCTGCTGTAATCTTTCGGACTGATTGATTTTTCTCTTAATAAAGAGTTTTTCAGTCAGAACTTTTTCGAAGCCCGGTCTTGTTCCGATTTCTGCTTCAGTATCAAGCGCATGAACGAATGCCACTTCTGGCAGTCTCTGTCCAGCCATAAGTCTGTAGTATTCAGCTTTCAGGTACTGGGTTTTAACATCTGGAAAAATGGTATCAAGGATACCAGGTCTTTTAACACTGAAATCCTGAGAGAAGTTAAGTCTTTCTTCCTGTGTAATTGATTCTAATACATTAAATGGCATCTGTTATACCTCCTTAAAATTCTGGGTCTGTAGTGGTTACGAAAACAATTCCCGCTTTTTCAAGTTCTGTCTTTGCGGCAGTATTGACTACTTCCGGAAGTCTCTTTTCAAGAACACGTCCTGCAACAATTACGGAAATTGGTCTCTTTACATCGTCTGTCATATCAATCTCTTCAAATACGATTCCTTTTGCACCGGTTGCATTTGTCGGATATACAGAACCTGCTTTGATGATCTTCTTAGTTCCAACGGTTTTAGCATTTGTCTGTTCTGCTGTATAGGTTTTAAGTACCAGTCCTACCTCGGATTCGAGGATATTAGGTGTGGATTCGTACTGCTCTGTTTTCATAAAAGCCATAATCTAAATCTCCTTTATTTGAATTAAATATTTACCGGTGCGTTATCGTCCGCCGGTTTGATTTCTGGGTTCATTTTTGCTGAGTACGCTTTTGCATATTCAGATGCATCACTTTTCTTTGTCTCGCTACTGTCGCCAGCTCCACCACCCGGATTAGGCGTGTTTTCAAGGGCTTCTTTTTCCCATGCAGCTTTTGCAGTATCGAGAGTTGTTTTATTTACTTCAGAAATTCCATCAACAAAAGTCTGGGCTTCTTTGAGTGCATCTTCTGCATTCATATTGGAAAATGCTTTGATTGCTCCTGCGTAGGCATCACCTTGCATTCCTGCATTAGCAAAAATGGAAGTGATTTTTCCTGTCAGTGCTTCTCTCTGCGAAGTTGCAAGTGCAGATTCAAGGTCAGAAATTCTTTTCTCGTTTGCAGCTTTTTCTTTCTGGCGTTCCAGTTCTGCTTTCTCAGCATCTGTCATATTCTGCTGTTTCAGCTCTTCCAATTCTTTTTCAAGGTCTGCTGCCTTGTTGGCTTTTTCTTGTAATGAAGCATTTTTGTCTTTTTCTTTCTTTACTTCTCCTGTAACGGAATCAAGGTATTTAGACACCTGTTCATCAGATGGTTCCTCAATTCCCATACCGATAAGTACCTGTTTTGCCTGTTCTCTTGTCATGAAATCTCCTTTCTTCCAGACCAACACACTTTGTTCACACGGTTCGCTCCGCACATGATCTGTGCCCGATTTGCGCTCACGGGCTGTTGCAATATTTTTGAGTATTAAAAAAGGAATCTCAGTTTTCCAAGATTCCTTAAATAATTGATGTAAAAACGTCTATTCTTCACCAGTGGAAGAAATTGTTGCTGATTGATTTTGAATTGATTTCTGACTAAAATCTTTAATCAATTCTTGTGCTTTCTTCATTTCTGCGTCTGGGTTTGCCAGTTCGGGATAAACAGTTCCAAGATATGGTAAGCTCATTTCATATACCTTTTGCGGATCGCTGAATAATCCACAAGTAATCAATGCAATAAGCGGGTGAATTTTATTCTTGAACAGGTAATCAAGCGCCTGTGCTTTAACAAGCATGTTATCTGTTGGGTTTCTGGTGATTTTGACATCAAAATCTCTGGTAGAAATCTTGACATCATTGGAGGTTTTGCGAATGATGTTGAGAATAATTCTGACAGAAGCTTTTTCGGCTTCTTTTGTGAATGCTTCAACAAGTTTTGCATCTCGCTCTGCAAAATCCCATCCATTACGCAAATATACAGCATTGCCAGTATCACCACCGGTGTTGCTCTGGCGGTTTGGCATTGCTTCTACAATCAGCATATTATTGTAAATGTCGTCTTTAGCAACTTGGCTCTCCGACTGGTTTAATTCCGCAGTCATCAAGTCAACATCTGACTGAACACCGTTTCCAGCATCTTTTACAGATATTGCTCCTAGCTTGACCATTTTCAAAAATTCATTCTCGTCAACTTCGCAGTTTTTGAATTTCATAAATGCTTGAACAAACTGTTCAACACCGTTTAATCTATCCGACTGATACTTGTTGATCGCATCAAATGCTGTAATTGCAATTTCGACATCAGATAGCCGGTCATGGTTGTTTGGATACTCGATAATTGGGATTCCGCCAAAGCCATTAATGCCGCTGACGGTTATTTGTCCGTTCTTTATCTTGAAATATTGATTTGAAGAATAGCAAAGGTAATATTGCTGATTATCTTCATCTTTCAATATTTGAACAGATAACATTGCTTTTCCTGTGTTTCTGGAATAAACAATATAAACATCTCCCGGATACGGAATAAAAATTCTAAATGGTGGTAAATCACGGTCTTTTGTCCAATCGTCTTCTCGTAGAATTGCTTTGTATGCAGTTCCTACGGCACTCTGGTATATTCCAAGCTGGATATTTCGGGCATCTGCATTTGCTTCGTCCAAATAATCATTTAGCAGATCAACCTGTTCATTTATCTTTTTATCTGCTTTTTTCTTTTTGCAGACATATTGAATAGGTTCTCCATATATTTGCCCTGCCTTAAACTTGACAACTTCCAGAGCGTGATTTTCGACAACTCTGTTATTTACTTCCGGTCTCACAAGCTTTTCTCGATATAAGATTGGTTGGTCACCTTTGTAGTACCGATAAAGATAATTAATCATCATTCTGTTTCGATTATGTGTGCCAATCGTATCAGATAGAACTTGAACAACATTTTCGGTAGTAATTTGAGCTACGCCAGTGTAGGCAGTTTTTCTGCCAAAATCGCCTTGGCATAGGTCAACAAAATTGCTTTTGTTTCTTCCCACTGCCTATACCTCCTATTTTTAGACATGAAAAAAGCACCGAGTTTTCACCCGATGCTTTATACATTTTCATCATATATTATACATAATTGGAAAGTTATATTCAGTAAGAAAAGGTGTTAACTTTTGAAATTAAGCATTTCTTTTACGTAATTTACTGCTTTCCCGTGGAATTGTTTAATATATTCTTCATTGTATTCCATTTCATCTGCAATGACAGTTAGCTTTTTTCCCTCTACGTATCGTTTATACAAAAAATCATAATACTGGGGATTTTTTACAGACTCTATAATATCTATGAGTTTCTGTTTTTTATCCATAAGTTCTACCACATTATCAGCCAGTTCACGCTGCGCATCCACCAATTTTGCAATTGTATCGCCTATTTTATCTTGGCTTCCAGAAGTTTGAACGCGTTCAATGCCATACGTCGAAGCACTAATGCTAGTAGCAAGCAATTTTAAGTGTTCGATTTCTTCCAGTTTGTTATTTATAACTTTTTCATATCGTTGAATTTGATTCAGATATTCCTTTATATCCATGCTATCTCCTTCCCCAGAATGGATTCTGCATTGCCGTTGCTTTACCACCTAATGGATTTTGTACGTACTCAGCCATCATAGCCAAGGAATCGATTCCGTCATCATGTGGTACTTTTGCCCTAGTAGTGTACGTAGTTACATTAGCCATAAACAATCCGTAATCAGACTTTGCTTTGTACTGACTTGGATGCAGAAAATAAAAATGTTTTGCTATATAGTCCGAATTTACAAGAATCTTCGTTTCTTTATTTGCTGACGTTGGTTTTGGCTCAATTTCAGCTCGGCACTTTCCGGTAATCATTTTCTGGATATTGTGTGCCACACGGTTTCCGACATTATTTGATTCGAAACGAATCTTATGTGGGTTATGTCTTATCAAAATATCTGCTGTCTTTCTATCCAAAATGTCATAGTCTGTAGTGTCATCAAACACCACATCGGGAAAGAAGAATTTATCTCCGTATTGGTATGCAATCGGTAATGATTCGAAGTCAGTTCCTTTATCTTTTGTATCACATACCGCCCATATTGCATCTGCATCTTTATCTGGAATGATAATGTATTCATCCGCGCATCCATCCGGCACGTCTTCTTTACTGAAAAAGAATCGTTTTAATTTGTCCGGTGGTAATAATAATCCCTCACGTTCTACCGGCTGTTGCTGATAAAGACAGTTGTAAGAAATTTCATCCATGGATTCTTTAGCATCATTGAAATATTTCTCTGAGAATCCATTTACCGTAAATAGGAAATTACTTTTGCCGTTCTCATCAAGAGCCGGCACTGCAATAAACCTTGCCCGTGGGTTTCCGGCATATAGTTGTTGCAATTTTCCGATAGGGTCATGTACTGACCATCTGGTGGCAATATAAAACTCTTTGCATCCCTCAAGTCTACGGGAACGCAAGTCATTTACTACTTTTGTCCAGAGAGTATCAAGTCTGTTTTTGTTCAATGCTTCCTCGATACCAGACACAAGGTCATCGGCAGTAAGAAATCTATTGCATCTAGTGGCACCAGTCAAAGAACCATCAATAGAACGAAATGTCCATGTCTTAAATCGTCCGTTTCTTTCGAGATTGACTGTAGTTTCCTTTGCATTTGTTCCTTGAATTTCTACGTTAGGAAATATCTCATGCCACGTGTATTCCACGGGATCATTGATAATTTCCAGAACACCATCATAAAGGGAACGTGTCAGAATGCTACTGTGTGCCGAAGACAGGTTAAAGTCATTCGGGAACCATCCACCTACCAATGATAAAAAGAAATCTTCCAGAGTACTCTTGCCACAACCCGGAGGTACGCTTAATGCAAATATATCTAATTTGTCATCCATCAGGTCTTGCAGTGAACCTATGATGTTATGCTGTAAGAACACATTTCTTCGTGGTTCGTAGAATCGTTCTTTCGGGATTCGGTTCTTTTCAAGGTAAAGAAGCCCGCTGTCAACCTGATAGTTCTGTGCTTCCATCAATAAATACTGCCAGTACAAATCGTCAAATGAACCACTTCCTGTAACTGCTGCCTGTTTCGCAGCTTTATTATGAGCGTACCGACTGACTTTCATTGCCATATTCCGTGCATCTGGATTATCCTTGAAAGGAAGGTCAATATTCATATTCAAAAGTAAATCAAGACAGTCCTTCTGATTTTGACAGACTGTCATATCATCATTAATGATTTGATTTAAAATTGCCCGATACCATTCAAATGAGCCTTCTGTAATTTTTGACATAAAAATAGAGCCAGACCTCCCCTATTTTAGGATTTAGTCTGGCTCTCATGTGGCTCTCTGACTGATTTATTTATTATTCAGCATTCTCATCGACTGTCATATCTCTTGTATCTACGATGGTAGAAGTGTTACTTCCCTGAATCTTTGGAACTTCACCATTCCATTTATCAATTTTCTGCTTTTCAATCAGTTCAGGAGTAAGTGATTCTGCAATTTTTCTATTTGCTTCCGCTTCAGCTTCAGCTTTAATCTTAATAGCTTCAGCTTTGCCTTCCGCATCGCTGCCGTCTGTTTCAATTTTTGAACACGCACAATCATAACAAGTACTCATACATTCACCTCAAACTCTTTCTTGCAGTTGCTACCCTTGCATTTCAATTTAAGATGCTGAATTTTTGTCTCTGGGCTAATCAGAAGTGCTTTCTTCTCACAAAAAGGACAACAATACCACAGTTTGCCATTGATATTTTTTATTAATGCCCGTCCGTCCCACGGCTCCGGTGAATTCATTACCTGAGAGAAATCTATTCCCTCTGATTCAAATGCTGATTTGATGCTCACGTTAATCTCCTATTCTTTTTATGTTTAATACCTTTATGTTTCCGTTTGAGATAAATCCTCATTTTATTTCTTACGTTTTTGCTGAATTGATTATTGAATTTTCTTTTTCTCTTTCTCCCGGCAATCTGTCTTATTTTGTGCTTTCCATGCATTTTAAGATAATTATTACAATACGGAACAATACACATATCGTTCATTAACGGAGAAAAATATTTTTTTGGTACAGTTTCTATCCAAGGAATATTACGTAGACGCATATTGTTTTTCACGCTTTCTCACTCCTTTTCGTCCTGCAATTCTGCGTGCTACAGGTATTCCATGCATTCTCAGATAATTATTTGATACGTCATATTCTCCATTGGCTTCAATCCCGTAAATCAATGTCTTGTTTTGTTCCACATCATAGAACGGTTCTTCCAATATTAGTTTTTTGGTTGTTACTTTCACGCAACCATTTTTATATCGTAAAGCATCAACAAGCATCTGTTCGTTCGATTGTTGCGTAAATTCATTATTAAAAAAAGCTCTCTGTTTGCATATAATATGTGCAACACCAGAAAAAGATAGTCCTTTTTTCGACAGTCTTTTAATTGTTTCAATTCTTCCTCTTGTGCAAATCGGAAACTCCCATTTATTAAGCGAAACCGATTCTTTGATTTTTATCACTCCATCTTTTGTCTTAAACTCTTCCATATCATCTCACCCCATGAATCTTTCTAAGATTTGCATATCGGTCAATAATTACATCCAATGCAGTCTGAAGCTGATTAATTGTGATGCAATCGGACTGATGCTGATCACTGTACCATTGTTTACTGTGCTCCGTATCAGATTGGAGAAGATATCAGTGGCAATTGCGTCTCCCAAACGCCTTTTATAACTTCTCTGGTTTGCAACTCATTTGTATATGCCATAACAATCGAATTGGCTTTTTCGAGTTTTTCTTCGAGTTCTTTGTTTTTGGCTGCAAGTCTTTTATTTTTCCTTTCCAATTCCAAAATTCTTTTGTTTTTCAATACCGTTCACCTGAAATTCCTTCCACTAAAATTTTGTAAACATTTCCATATCGTAGTTATCACGGATATAGTCCACGCATTCACTGAGTTTTTCTTTTAGAAATTCATCTTTTGCAATATCTGGATGCAATGTATATAACATACAGCTATTTTCTTTCCCACCCTTTTGAAATTTATTCCAATCAAACGTCATTACAAACACCGGAATACGAGTAAAATTCTTTGTTTTTCGTTTAAACCAGATATTATAAAGTCTTTTAATCATTTTATATCACCTTTTTATTCTATTGCTTGTCTCTCCAAGCACATTAACACCATTGCTACGTTTATCAAAGAATGCCGCTTTTAAGTTATGAATTTTTCTAATTTCATCAATTGAAAGATCAAATTCAGCATCAAATTCGGTTTTGCAATTTGTACAAATCCATTCTGCATCAGTTCTCAAACCAATAATATCTATATCACCGCAAAAAAAATCCACTCCTGTATTGATTACTACTCCTCCGCAAAACGGACATTTACGTTTGTCTCGTAACGATAAATTGTTTTCCATAATTTTATTTTTTCTTGCCCTCCCTATGTTTCATCTGACATTCGATCATCTTTGCTACATTCTCACGTTCCTGTTTTATTCCATGTCCCTGACGAAACAACTCGCATTCGAGAATATTTCCGCACTTGGAACATTCATCGTTGATTTCTTTACCTGCTATTCGCATTTCCATCCATCTTGTACCATTTTTGGCTTGTATATTTTCTCGGTGTATCCCTCACCGTTACATAAGTCGCAAGTGACTTTTATTTCTTTGTAATCATCGCAACATTCCCAGTATTGTGCGCGATTTACTCTTTCAATAATAGTTCCACTTCCGCCGCATTTTGGGCATCTATGAATTCTATTTCCTTGTATTAGACTTACAAGGTCATTAAGAGTCGTTTCTCCACCGTATACATTTCTCAGACGTATCACTTCATGAATTTTCATTCTTTACACCCTCCCAACATTCACAACTGTCATCCCAGCATCTGAAATCTGCACGATGTTCGCTTTCACCATTACAGCAGACTCCTTCTTCCAGTGCGTACCATTTACATGTACAACAATAATCTTTTTCTTCCATAAGCCACCTCTCTAAACAAAAATTCCAGCACACGGACTTGAACCGTAACTAGCCACCCAACGTGGAGTGCTGGAAACCAAACTATACCTTAGGAGTAATTTATTCCTACGATGGCAATCCGCAGGAATCGGAAAGGCAGGATTCGAACCTGCGACCTCACGCTTGATAAGTGTGTGTTCTAACCGACTGAGCTACATTCCGAAAACCAGCAACAGCTATGCTAAAGTCGGATTTCCTATCTACTCATGGTAGATGGAACGGTGCATACACGATTCGAACGTGTACAACATTTCTGTTGGATAGGTTAGCAAACTACTCTGATACCATTACAGCAATGCACCATGCACCGCCTTTAACGGCCAGCTTAGAAACTGGGTTGATTTTCACCTTATATTTCATTCAACAGTGATACAATCGTATCTCTCTGAATTGATTGTGTTTTCCATAGCCTCAATCGGATTATATCCAAGATTCTGTAATACCTGCTTAAATACTGTTACCGACTGACCACTTGCAAGCTGCACACCTTTTCTTGTAGCATCTGCATGGAACACATCATGTCTGCTGTCGACATTCCAGAAGATAATATTCGGAATGATGTATCCGGCTTTTCGGAATTTGCTTGCCATTTTGTCATAGAAAGACCAGTCCTTATTTCCACAGTAATCAATTTCCATATCAGAAATAACAACTATAGCTTTCGGCATCTCTTCTTGCGAAACGTTGTTCTCTTCAGCAATATCGAGTACTTTCTCAAATGCAGCTTTAAGGTTTGTGCTACCGCCCCAATTTGCTTTTGCAACATTGATTATTTTCTGGTGAAGTGTTTCGCCCTTTAATGTGACAATCTGTGGATTGCTAGAGAATGTCATAAACAAGTTATGATATGCACCTGTATTTCTCTCAGCAAAATATATTGCCAGACCGATTGACGTTGCCATTGGTCTTCCATACATTGAGCCAGATACATCAGCCATTATCAGTGCATTTGTTCCCTGTTCAACATAATCTGGAAGTGCTTTCCACTGTGCTTCAAGAACTTTGTTGTTTTCTCTTCCATAAAGGATTTTTTCTACGATGTCGTATGGATACAAGGTTGAAGCATTGATTTTAACTTTTCCTTTGTCGGCTTTATTGATAAATTCGCTGAATCCATCTGGATCATGCTTCGCAAAGGCTCTACGATAAATCATCATTGCACGGCTTGGAACTTCTGGATATTTAATCTCGTTCCACTTACCGGCAGACATGAAACTTTCAACAACACCTATCTGTTTTCTCATATTGCGAACGATTCTCTTAAAGTTGTAAACCGGGTAGCCTAACTTCTGTGCAGTCAGAATCCCTAGTTTTCTAGTCTTTGCACTACTTGCATCAGCAGTTTTAATCCATTTAGCAAGCAGAGAAATTGCTTTGCCCTCATTAAGGTTCTTCAGATCTTCCTCGAACTGATTTTTCATGGTCTTCCACATATCATCTTCCAGTGGCGTTCCAATCAATTCATAAAGATCATCATATCTTCCAAACACTCCAATCAAATCAAGATTCGGTCTAAGTGATTCTGGATGATGTTCCGCCATATAATGAATAATGGTTCGGAAAGTTTTTCTTTCTCCAAGTCCGCAACGAATATCTCTTGCATAGAAAATTATCTTTGTTGCAAAGAGTTTGTCCTGTGCATACGCTTCTGAGAACAATGTAGTGATTCTATTCTCATCAGCATCTCTCAATGCTCCAATAGTTCCAAACAAGTCAAGTCTTGCATCGCTTGTAGTGCTCAGTGCGACTGCGCCATTTTCGGTTCTTGTGAACTTGCTTTCTTCTTTCATTGCATTTGCAAAATCCATGTTCTTTCTCCTTTCAGGACACAGGAAAATGTGAAATATACGCCTGATATTTTATTTAATAATAAGTTGCTGTAAGTGCCCCTAATTTTTTCATGATGCTTTTGGTTTTCATAATTAGCAGTTATGTCCAAATGATTGCTGTAAGCATCACAAAAATGCCCCGACAGGATTTGAACCTATAATTTTTTGCGGCAAAGAACACAAACATGTTCTAATCGGTTTTCCGTAACCGATAACCGGGGCAGTGGCAAGGGGTGGACTCGAACCACCGACAAGTACCTTGTAATGGAAGAATAATTGCTGTAGAAGTCACAAACATGACTCACGCTCTTTATACTGCTCTACCAGTTGAGCTACCTCGCCATATTTACCGCCTATCACGGTCAAACGCTTAAACAAAGTGTTTGGGTTGATTTTCACTTCATATGCTTTCGGACTGGATGTAATATCCAGATAAGCAATAACCTTTCCATCGTAAAAACGCATAAACTAGATGGCCCTTTTAGAATTACTGACTATCACTTCTCACAGTCTGTGGTCTCATCTCTCTAAAAAGTTTTTTTACGCAAATGCCTAGTGAGTTGTGCGTTTACGTTTATGCGCAAACCGCATAAGCTATAGACTGCCTGTACGCAGATAACTTAGCTCTAAGCGGATAAATATTTTTTTGCCAGAGGAGTATCTGCCGGAACTGCCGACTTGCGGAATTGAACCGCCCGCCCAAGTTATAAGGGCTGGAACACCTTGTTTCTCTTGGCAAATTGCAGGAGACGGATTCGAACCGCCGTTCTCAAGAATATGAGTCTTGTGAGATTCCATTTCTCCATCCTGCGATATACGTGAGCTTTCAGCATATTTGTACCGGCAGCCCACAAGCCGACTGTTTCTTACATCTTGGACAGCATCCTCATATTTTGTTTATTTTACAAAATAGTGGGAGAATGCGGAGTCGAACCGCCCTGGTACTGTTAATCAGTCCTCTGCCCCCTTATGGTATTATTCTCCCCAAACCCGGGGTGTCCGGGTTAGCAATATGTTTATCGTGTTATGCTTTCCACTAGACTGTTTTATGCTGTGTCAGCCACACAGAGTTGTTTCGGATATTATTATGCCTTTTGACTTTATGCTTCTTGAAAACTCCCTTGCCATCAATGCGCGCTTATGATGGCTTATTAAAACTAAGAAACATTCATCGGACGGGAAATCAGATCAAGCACAAGCCTATGCCGTTACATATCTTTGCTCATTCTGATTCACATACGCTCATCCGAAAGTTTTTTCTTCCCATAAAACGGATGGGTAGCATACGGAAGAAATGGAAATTCTGAGATTCGAACTCAGGACTTCCCGGTTATGAGCCGGGCGTTCTAACCACTGAACTAAATTTCCTGAGTAGAAAATATTACCAGCACCTCAAAGCCATATTTTCTACTGTTGCGATTCTTTGCCACCAGTCGCAACAAAGGCTCCCTTTTTTGGTTTTGCTGTCACCTATACGGGAATCCCATCCGGGACGTTTGAAGCCCCTTTAGACAGCTCCGTTGAGCTAGATGGGTATCGGAGGGTCTATGTGAAATAAACCATTGCCAGGTACATGCGCAACCCGACAAACGGGGCTAGTGGGATTCGAACCCACGAATACAGCAGTCAAAGTGCTGTGCCTTACCACTTGGCGATAGCCCTAAAATCTTTCTCCCACTCCGCACCATTACAAAAGCAGGAGAAAGAATTGTGTGTGATATAATTGCTATTTCTGTAATGCAAACAATATATGTGGAGGAAATCAAATTTAATATAATCGACTACAGAAATTTTTTTACACTAAGTCGGATGCAAAGAATATTTGCTTGCGTACCGCTCCACAATCGGGTAAGCGTATCCTTCCGGTTTAATTATAGGTTTAACCCGTTCTATGATAAAAAACGGAATAATCCTCGCAGGAAATGCTAAAAGCATATTTTTACCTCGCTGTGCAGATTAATATGGTATTCAGAATGAGTCCTAATTCCAACACTGTAAAGAAGAAAGTAGAAAACATCGGTATTTTATGCTCGTTAATTTGCGTCATGAGGAATGCAGCCAACGTTGTGAATACTATTATGTTAATCGCTACTGCGATAATGGTTAATGGCAATCTCATTTTTCCTCTCCTATCATGAAATCGAGAATTTTTCTCGCAACATCGTCTTCTGGCTCAAATGGCAAGCCGCAATAATTATAACGCTCTAAAGCCGATTTTAGGCTTGCTTTGAATCCACGGTAAATTTCCCCGTGTTGTAACAGTTCATGCCTTAAAACTGAAATTGCATCAGTAATTGATTTAGAAGTGAAACTGATTTGTGTCAGGGCTTCCATTTGAATATCTGGTTCTGCCATCAATTCAAGACTAAATGTTGGAACTTCATCAACTGAAACATGAAAATCCACTGATTTCACTCTTGGAATCGTTTTACCATCAATAAGGCATTTAGTTCCAGCCCAATCATACGGTTTAGGGTTCACAATTCTTACAACAGGCATCTACACATCCCCTTTCTTGTGCATTGCAATACGCTAGAAGATGTTCTGTAATCTCTTGAAGCTGATTTGTGTCGTACTTTGCAAAGGTCTGCGGTTCTTTATCATGCAATGGTGACAATGTACCAAATTTGCTAGGTTCAACAGTTATCGTTGCATTAATCAGCATGGACGCCACGTCAATTGGTTCGTCTGGAAGCATTAAATCGCCCTGGTTCTTCTTACCACCGATAACACATTCGATTCTGTCGGCTCTTACCATTGTGTAATTTTTTATTTTATTAAAATCCGGTTTTTCGTCCGTTAAGATTGCTTTTCCATTTTCAGTGTATACATAATAAACTTTCTTGTTACTATTCATGCTTCCTCTGCCTCCCCAAAATATTTCTTGTATAATTCATAATCGTTTTTGCCAATCAGATCTTTGACTCTGTGTGTTTTTTCCATTCGAAGATTGCTATACACAAAAATTGTTTTATTAACCTGTATACGGCATTCGCCAACATCAGTTATTCCACTTTCAGTTTCGATTCTCTCTTCAGCTGAGAACCAATGCCTATTCGGAGTTAAGAAATAAACCCTTTGCGCGCTTACTCCAAACGAGATATATTCCATGCTTGATTCGTCCGCAAAAATTCTTTTTGCCGATTCCGTATCATACAGTTTTTCGTCTTCCAGAACGGCTTTCTTGTGATGATACTCATATACCTTGTCATGCATTAAAGGTTTTTCAAGCGGATGCACGTCAAATTCTCCAGAAAAGCCTTTTTTATATTTAAAAAAATTTTTGAATATCGACATTTGCCTACCTCTTCCGAAAATATTCTGCCAGGGCTTCACGGGTGATCTGTGATATGCTTTTGCCGGTTCGGTTTTTCTCAGCTATGAGTTTTCGTTCTAGCTGGTACGGCAACCGGATGCGGATGGATTCGCCTTGGGGATTGCTATAGGTTTTTCTCATATTGTCACACCGCCTTTCTCGGACGGCCTTTCGCCATTTTAGGAGTATTCAATGCTTCTTCTACAGTCATGCCTTTTTGATTATGCCTATAATTAAATGTTTCTACAGAAATTCCGTATTGCTTACAAATATCAGATTTTGGTACTATTTCCCCTCCGAACAAAATCATCGCCGTCTTTTTCTTGTTTTTTCGTTTCTTCCATTCAGAAGGAGGTCTTTTATTTTTCTGTTGTTCAACATTAGTAATCCATCGGCAATTGTTGGGTTCATAATTTCCGTTTACGTCTATTCTGTCAATCGTGCATTCTCCAAACGGAGCATTTTCATCATATCCATGTTTATAGGCCCATTCTTTGAATATCGAATAGTCATGCCATTCATCGCATAATTTGATTCCACGTCCGCCATAATTGTAATAGTTAGAAGCAGTAATGGACTCGCATCTTCGCTTTATATCCTGCCACACATGATACAGGCGATCATTACTTACACCATGGGTTCGGCTAGAATCACTATGGCGACATCCACAACTTTTTACCATCCCTGAAACTAATTCAATCGGTCTCACGTTCTTAATATTCCCGCAATCACACTGGCATTTAAACCTTTTAATTTCACCAGGATCATTTATTCCTATCACCGTTAGGAAACCAAAATGTTTCCCGATATAAGTTCCATCGTATTTAATATTCGAAAAATGTTTATGGCACTTCTGATCTTTCCACTTCCCTGCATGCATCATGCTAAAAGAAACATCTTTAAATGCTCCGCATTCTTTACAAACCATACGAATCTTAATAGGATTCTGTTCTATTATTTTTGAAGCAGTGTAATCTCCATACTGTTTCCCCATTTCGGATTCAAGTAGGTCTTTTTTAATTTTTCGAGATTTTTCAAGCTCTGCATTTCGTCTTTTCTTTCGACATTTAGGACATGTCTTTATAAGTTCACTCCATTTATTTCTGCCTTTTATCATTCCTCTCTGAATTTCATTTCCGCATGTAACGCATTTAAGTTTAACTACTCTGGCTTTAGTATATGGATTGTATGAAATATCAATAATTTTGTAGTCACCATTTACTGTGTCAATACGCTTTTGATAAGATTCAATCATTTGAGAAATATTTTCTTTGCTAATTCCGTATGAAACTAACTCTTCTACGCTGTTCATCTTCGGACACTCCTTTAACTTAACTTCTGAGTTATTAAATTTCGAATGATTTGTGAAATACTCAGCCCTGTTTGAAATGATTCCCTTTCAAGTTTTGCTCTCATATCATCAGTGATACGAATTCGGATTGATTCACCTTTGGGATTGCTAGTTGGTCTTCCTTTTGGCATATTGCATCTCCTTATTATGTAGGACAAAAATAATAAATCAGATTTACTCGGGGCACTCATTAGGCCGTTCGGGGCATCCATATACACCCCCCTCCCGGGTCTGTCTCTGGTGACGCTGACCGGGCAACCCTTTGCCCCATGGGTTCCCGTTGTCCCGGTCTAAACGCTGCTTTTCGGATGCCTTCGGCAGTGATCAAGGAAATTATAATGCATATCAATTTTCAGAATATTACATCTATTTAATAAACACTTGTTTTTTAAATAGACTGCTATACATCATGCACAAATTCAACTGTTATATATGTGCATGTTTACTAAATGTTGCCATGTCTACCGCTTTTCGGTCTGTTTGTTCGTCCTCTGCGTACATTTCAACAATCTTGTGTACGTTCCACGCTGTTATAACTCCGGCTTTTCCATCTCTGGAAGCTCCAGAACATCCTTGTACTTGTCCGCGATCTGCTGCGCTGTCTGCTGTGGTATGCCCTGTTCCCTGATCTGTTATAACTGTATTATTATTCTTCACTGTATCACCTCGCTTTACAACGTTAATCTATAAAAATATTGCAAATAAAAAAAGCACAGAAAAACATGTGAGCCCTTGTTCCGGCTCCTGTTATCCTGTGCAAAATGCGTAAAAAAATATATTCTGTTTTCGTGTCTATTAACAGTATTAACATACAAGTTGTTATTCTGTCAACTATTTTTTAAAATTTCTAGTTAATCTCATATAACACCATATACTATATCTATGTATATTATTATACTATATCTCTATATACTGTATATAATTGTATATAATAATTATTATTAATCAACTATAACCTTAGGGAATCTATGGAGGGATAATACAGTAGTGTACTGGTAATCTATTAATATATAATATATATAGCTCTATTAGGCACATAAAAAGCCAGACCTTCCGGCGCTGATCCGGTGTGATCTGGCTATAAATTATCGTTATTTTTTTCGCGTCAGCTGCTCCAACTATCCCTCCATGAGTTCCCCGCGGCCGTCGTTGGTGTGAGTATATCGCACTATCGAGTCGAAAGTCAAGTGCAAAAAAATATAATTTTTCTCTTGACAAAGTGCGTTTTGTTGTGTTAGTTATGTTTATAACAGCTTCGGCGGTTGGCTGTTAATGGGCGTATATTATGCGCTATCTCTCCAAAAGCCGCCATAAATAAGCATTATATAAGCCCCGGGATAATTTCCTAGGGCTTTTTCTTATAATTTCATTCTATTTAATTTTTCGTCAATACAGGCATTTATAAATTCTGTTACTGTTCTATATCCCTTTTCTTTTGCTATATTTGTGAGCCGCTCTTTTTCTCCGCTTTTTCTCAATATTGTTATACGATCATATTTTTCCTTCTGATAATTGTTGATATATTTATACGCTGCTTTCTTTCCGTCTTCCATTTTGTTTTCCCTCCTTTTAATTACAACTATATCATATTTATAACTAATTTACAAGTCTATTTTTACATTGTAAATACTGGATTTTTTTGAATTAAATTCTTAGTACATTTTTATATAGTTATAACTTATTTGCAAATTAATTATATTTTGTATTGACATATAGTTATAACTATGCTATTATAATATCAACGAAGGGAACAAAAGAAACAAACAACCGAACGCCCCGAACCACTCAAGCCAATGAGGACATAGGAAAGCCGATTCGATTAATTGAAAAATTCTAGTTCGCGGATGACTAAATAAAAAAAGCCGGCTGCACCCTACCAAGACGAACAGCCGGCACCCAACAAAAAAACGAAAGGTAACCCCATTATAACAGGGGCAAAGGTAAAAAACAATGAGTAAATATTTTAAGAGCGTAACAAGTTATCAAGATTTGAAAGATCAGTATAGAAAACTTTTGAAAGAAAACCACCCGGACAACGGCGGTGACTTGGAAAAGATGCAAGGAATCAACGTAGAATATGATGCAATGTTTAAAATCTGGAAAGATCGCGCAGCTGTTGCAAATAATCTTTCGGAAGAAGAAAAAACAGAAACCGCAAGAAGCACGAGACGCCATTTCTACAGTGCTTACGGCTGGGAGGGTTCAAGATACGATGTTAATTTAACATTAAAAGAAATTGCAAAAATTGTAAGAGCCTATGTAAAAGAAAAATACCCAACTTGCAAATTTAGCATCCGAACACATTATGCGAGCATGTGCCAGTCATTAAGCGTTGATTTTCTGGAATTCCCAGAACGGATGTATAAAACAGCTGCTGAACTCAAAGAAAACTACTACGTAAAAAATACATATACAGACAAAGATGGAAAAACTCAGAGCTACAAAGCCATATCAGAAGAGGTAAATGAGATGTGGAGAAAATTAAATAGAAATAATATTTTTACACTTGATAGCTGGACAGATGACGATCTATTGAAATGTTACGAAAAAGTTGTTTTTGAAGAAAACAGATCATTTTTTGGTGTGCAAACTGAATATTTTAAAAGCGTTATTGATGATGTAAACGCTTTTGTTGCTTCTTACAATTACGATGACAGCGACAGCATGACGGATTATTTTGATGTTAATTTCTATGACGGAAAAGTTGATTTTAGCAACTGTAAACATGTTCCCAAAGTCGACAGAATTAAAAAACTGAATACAGCCCCGGCAGCAAAAGAAAACAAAAAAGAATCAAGTACCGCCGAAATTGAAACAAGCGGAAAATCTTATACAGTAGAAGAAAGTCAGCACACAAAGACCGGTGAAAAGATTTATCTTGTAAAATGGCTTGATACTCTCAGCCGTGAAAGCTACAAGGAATTAGCCGTGCAAATTAAAAAAATAGGCGGTTATTATTCCAAATTTACACACAGTTTTATTTTTAAAACTGACCCATCCGAAGCGTTGAAGGGGGTAAAAATCGCATGATAGAATGTAAAATAAATTGTTGCAGGTGTCATAAATTCGGCACCTGTGAACGAAAGTGTGGAAGTATGTACAGCTAAAAAGGCATGTTAAGGCAGGAGGGTTGAAAATGATTAAAATTGATATGTGGTACAACGACAAAAAGGAGCAGACAACCGGGCTGGATATTTAGTTTAATGATTTAGGTTGTTTTTACTCTGGGAATATTACGATTTTTGATAAAATAGTCGGAGATTATTACGCAGACAGCGTGCAAGAAATTTGTGAAGCGTTCCCACATCTGAAAGAAAAAATAAACGCTTGCTTAAATTAGGTGTAATGGTTTCCGCCGGGTTCGATTCCCGGCAACGCCTTTTATATCAGTTGAAAAGCTGGTATAATAACAAAAAAAAACGGAGGACAAAAAACATGAGAAAAGAAGAACTATTATTCAAAAAATCAGAAGCCGTGAAAAATATTCAGTGGTACGTGAAAAACGTACTCACCGACGAGGATTTGAAAACATTTTCAATTCCGCAACTTGAAAAAATGATAGACTTAATGGAGCGTGCCGAAAAATTCCGCGAAAGTTGCAGCCCCTTCTACACCTTGTCAGCAACTGAAGTTGTTCAAAAAAGTACGGGGAAAATTGCATATTTCGAAAATTCGGGCGAAGTCCGAGAAGAAACTTCAAAAGAATGTTTAGAAGGAGCCGCCCGGTTAATTTATATTGATTATCTGAATAACATAGAAAAAGCATGACGACTGTCATGCTTTCCCCATTCTCGTTGTTTTTTCACAAACAAATATATAATGATATTTTTAAACTCAACGTCCCGCCATTGATCGGGGCGACTCTCGGTGAAATCATGGTTCACACGAGAACCAACAACTGTTACTAGCTGATATGTGTATCATACACCATGGTGCGCAAAAAATCAAGTGAAAATTCGACTTGTAGTAAGGAGAAAAGCGCAACAAATATAAATTATTTAGAGCGGTAAAACACTACTCTTTTTCTCGTGCCCTGCATCCGCTCCGGGCGACGTTGATTCGTGACCTGTGCCGGGCTTCCTGCTGTAGTGCCTTTTATACGGCTTTTAACAGCTTTTAACTGGCTTGTAGCACATTTTACCGTATACGGCTGTAAAATCGTTTCTAGGCAGTTTTATGCAATCAACCAAAAGGATTGACGGCAAAATATAAAGGGCGTATTATGGTTATATATGTCAATGTGGATAACTGCCGACTTAGATTCTGTCCAGTTTATGCAGCTGTTGTCGGTTTCGCTATCCTTGTAAGCGCTTATTTGACGTTTTACAGCCACTTATATGCTTACATGTGTATTTTATCAACTGTAATTATTGAATTGATTCTAGGCATATTTACGAGTTTTATAATAGCATTGGCTTATTATATTGTATCCCGTTTTACTGCTTTATAATGTTTTAACGTTGTATTTTGAATTTTAATCCGTTTTATATCGTTGCCCGATAAAGTATAGGCTTATGCCATTCAAATTGATTTTAGACGCAATTACGCAATTAATTACAATGTTTCTAGTATGATCGTGTGCATCGGATGGCGGCATATTTTGCCGCGGGTATATTCCTTGATGCATCATCACTTTACTATGAAGCCTGACGAGTGCTAATTTTCACAGACATTCAAAAAGACCCGAAGCATGGATTTTGAACGAAAAAAATCATTTTTCCATGGATACGGGTCGTTTTATAATTTTTATTTATTTGTAATTTTGTACAAATATTTTTATAATATCTATTTTGGGACTGTGGAAAATGTAAAATTATTTCAATTTATTTAGATGATCTACTTTACCAGTGCTTCTTTTCTTCTTTATTCCGGTTCCACTCTTCATCCTCTGTTCTCGTTCTTCCTGTTTTTTGGTCTTCGATTTCTTTCTCAATGAGTTTCCAGTACTATACCCCATATTTTCCCTCCTTATCCTTGATCTTCTGACTTCTGGTCTTGAAATTGATGATGTCCACGTCCGTATTGAGTTCAGGTGGTATTTTCCCTACAACGATAACTCGCAGTGGCTCTATGCGCCTTTCCATTTCTTTAAAGCCTATACAGAATTCTTCTCTGGATACTCTGGATTTAATTCTTCCATTGGTGCAACATGCTACGGTGCTTCTTTTTGGCACACCATCAAAAGCCCAGTCATAGCAATACTCTGGCGGTATGCTTACGTTCGGAATAACTTTAATTCCGTTCATGCTGAGATAATGAGACAATGCATGATTACGGTACTTCTGATAGATATTCATTGCAAATGGCATCCCATTCTCTCCCACTGACATAGAAAAGTCAGGGCCTATCACGCTATGGAAACATTTTAAATGTTCCAGGTATCTATCTGGATTATTCCAAATTTTTTCAAATTCGTAGTCGTGGATGTAGAAATTCACTGTCAGCTTGCGGTGATTCTTAATCTTTAAACTGAAACTATCCTTGAAATCAACCGTATCTTCTCCCGGATGCCCTGTGTATCTATCTAACATCGGTATCTGATATTTTCCGTCCAGTTCTGCTCCTATAATCATGTATTCTCTCATTACATCATATGCGGTATGACTATCTCCTAATGCTTTCATGCTTCGTTCCTCAATCATTATTACTGCGGTTTCGCTCCTCAAAATTTACTCTTTAGTAATTAATCAAAAAGCAAAGAAATATGTGTATTTTACTGGCTCTTTGTGTCCCGGAAAGCTGCGTAAAGCTCTGTAAAATGTAGTGCTTCGTTCCGTGAATATGGGGTTGACCATATAGCCGCCGACGCTTCCGTTCTGTTTGGAAGTCAGGTTTCCGTTATATCCATCTGTAAGCGGTACTCCCAGTTCGTTTGCAACCTCAAATTTAAAACGATCAAGAGCGCCTTTTGCTTCTGGTACAACTGCTCTGTTAGAAGAAGTATTTTTTGTCATGATTATTTCCTCCTTGGTTTTCGTTTAATTGGATGTTACAGTGCTAGTATATGAAGGATACAGAAAAATAAACTGGAACTTACTGGTTTAACTGGAAATAAAAAATTCAGATGACCATAAAGATCATCTGAACCTGATTGAAAAAATAATATTGAAGTCATAAAATTATAAACCGATGAAGCCGGTAATATCGTTGTTGATTACGTAATGTGCACCATTGTCTTCTGGTTTGATATAAATCTTAAGATCTGTAAGATCGGCTTCTTTTTTGCCCATTTCTTCTGTCCAGACTTTTTTGATGCTGTCTACAATATCTTTTTCGGATACTTCTTTACCAAGCCACTGTACATATACTTCGGTATTTAAAGAAACAGCTTTTTTGGAAGCAGTTTTTCTGACAGTAGTCTTTCTGGTAGTTGCTTTTTTAACAGTTGCTTTAACTGCAGCTTTTGCAGTAGTTGTCTTTTTTGCAGGAGCCTCTTTTTCAGTAGCCGGTTTCGCAGTAGATGTCTTGAGTTCTGCTTTTTTTGTTGTGGTTCTTGTAGCCATAATAGCCTCCTTACAAGATGATTATGTTTTTACGGTACTAGAATACTACGATTTGTCAGAATTTGCAACTGTTCTTTCAGAAGCTGATTCTGCGGAAGCGTCAGGTCAGGATCCAGTGAAAGGATTTCTGAAGCTGCCTCACTGGCGGATTTCAAAATGGAGGAATCGTTATAAATGTCCCCGATGCGAAATTCCATCACACCGCTCTGGCGGATGCCAAACAGATCTCCCGGTCCGCGGAGTTTTAAATCTTCACCGGCGATATAAAATCCATCGTTGGATTTATTAAGAATTTCCAGTCGTTTTGAGGTGGTGTCTTCTTTATTTCCCTGTACAAAAATACAATATGACTGATGTTCTCCACGGCCGACACGTCCGCGGAGCTGGTGAAGCTGTGCAAGACCGAAACGCTCTGCATTTTCAACCATCATGACTGTAGCATTCGGCACGTTAACACCGACTTCAACAACGGTAGTTGAAACCAGAATCTGTATCTTGTTTGCCGCGAAACGCTCCATGATCTGATTTTTTTCGGAGGCTTTCATTTTGCCGTGAAGATATTCTATCTGAATATCTGACGGAAAGACAGATTTGATTTTTGCAGTATAATCCAGGACATTTTCTGCGTCGAGTCCTTCACTCTCTTCTACCATCGGACAGATGATATATACCTGTCTTCCCTCCTGCACCTGTTTTTGGATAAAGGAATATGCCTTTGGGCGATAAGAAATATCTACAACACAGTTTTTGATTGGAAGTCTTTTGGCAGGAAGCTCGTCGATCACAGAGATATCGAGATCTCCGTACAAAATGATTGCCAGAGTTCTTGGAATCGGTGTTGCACTCATGACGAGAACATTGGGCGGGTTTCCGCGTTCAGCAAGCGATTCGCGCTGCTTGACACCGAAGCGGTGCTGCTCATCAGTGATGACAAGTGAAAGATTTTTGTAGATTACTTTTTCCTGAATCAGTGCGTGTGTACCAATGATGATCTGTGCTTCGCCCGAAGCAATTTTTGCATAAATTTCACGCTTTTCTTTTGCAGTATTGGAACCTGTGAGCAGTACTGTACAAAAATCAAGCCCCTGCTGTTTTAATAATCTCATAAAACTTTCATAATGTTGTTTTGCAAGGACTTCTGTCGGAACCATCAATGCAGACTGATAACCGTTTTCGCAGGAAAGAATCATGGCAAGAAAAGCGATGATCGTTTTTCCGCTTCCTACATCGCCCTGTACCAGACGTGACATAAGTGCCTGTCCGGACATATCACGTTCAATCTCATACCAGGTATTTAGCTGGGCGTTTGTCAGAGAATAAGGAAGGTTTTCAATGATTTGTTCGGTAATCCAGGTTTTCTGAATCGGAAAATAATTGGGAGTTTCTTCATTTTTTTCTTTCATCATCTGGATGGACAGGATGAACAGCAGAAATTCATCAAAAACAAGACGCTTTCTGGAAACAAGCAGTTCTTCCATGCTGAGCGGGAAATGAATAGTGCGCAGTGCATAATTAATGTCTGCAAGCTGGTAACGCTGTCGGATATCTTCCGAAAGAAATTCACTGTACATAGGAAGATTTTCAAGAAGCTGCCGGATTGTTTTGGTAATGGTTTTGTTGGAAAGTCCGCTTGTCAGGCCGTAGATTGGCTGCAGGCTGTGCAGGATCTCTTCGTATGCTGCCGGGGTAAAAACTTCCGGATGTTCCATCTGAATCCGGTTTTGTTTTTTGATGACCCGCCCACGTAATACGAAAGTACTGCCTTTTTTGAGAATTGTTCTCAAGTATGGCATGTTGAACCATATGACGGGAAGTTTTCCACTCTGGTCGGCAACTGTTGCGGTGATGATCTGTTTTCCGCCCGTTGAACGAACATAAACGCCGGAACATACCGCAGCAGAGACGGCTTTCACCGTCCCCTCTTCAAGGTCTGCGATATCCACCGGCGCTTCAAATGCGTCATAATTTCTTGGATAATAGTGAATGAGATCTTCGGTATCATAGATACCGAGTTTAAAAAAAAGTTTTTCCGTTTTTTCTCCGACACCTTTTAAGGTCTGTAAACTCTGTCTCATTTTCCTACTCTACAGAAATAATGTAATAGTAAATTGGCTGACCGCCGTTGTTGACTTCAACTTCACAGTCAGGATACTTCTCTTCCAGTGTGGAAGCAAGTTCTTCTGCTTTTTCTTCAGAAGCATCTGCACCGTAATAAATACTGATTACTTCAGCATCATCGGTCATCATGGCATCTACGGTAGCAACTGCAACGTTTTCTTTGCCACTGCCTACAGCAAGGATTCCTTTGTCGCCGATACCCATGATATCTCCTTCGTGGATTTCTTTGGCATCGATTCGGGTATCACGAACGGCATAAGTGATCTGGCCTGTCTGGACACGGGTAATCGCATCTGTCATCTCGGCTGTGTTTTCATCATCTGTTTTTTCAGGGACGAAGCTGATCAGAGCAGTTACACCTTGAGGAATTGTTTTGGTCGGGATGACAATGATCTTTTTGTCTTCTGTCAGGTCACGAGCCTGATTTGCTGCAAGAATGATGTTTTTGTTGTTTGGTAAAATGTAAATGGTCTTTGCATTTACTTTATCAATGGCATTCAGCATGTCCTCAGTACTCGGGTTCATAGTCTGACCGCCTTCAATCAGGTAATCAACACCGAGTTCACGGAAGATATCAGTAAGACCGGCACCTGCGGAAACAGCAATAAATCCGGTCTCTTTCGGTGGTGTCTGCTTCTTCTCTTCTTCGGTCTGCTGTCTGGCAAGCTTTTCTGCGTCTTTGATCAGTTTTTCCTGATGCTCTTCACGCATATTATCGATTTTCATGCGGGAAAGTGCTCCGTATGTCAGTGCACGTTCAAATGCCTGTCCCGGATGATTTGTATGCACATGTACTTTTACAATTTCATCATCTGCAACAAGAACGATGGAATCTCCGATGGAAGTCAGGAATTCCTTGAAAGAACGCTCTTCTTCGATCGGCATCGGTTTGTCCAGAAGAATGATAAACTCAGTGCAGTAACCGAATTTGATATCGGCTTCTGCCTGCTGAGAGATCTTTGTGACTGCGGCTGCACCCGGTTTTTCGAAATCGGAATAATCGATTTCTTTGCCGAGGAAACCATCGATTGCTCCTCGCAGAACTTCCAGAAGACCCTGTCCGCCGGAGTCTACAACACCTGCTTCTTTCAGTACAGGGAGCATTTCCGGTGTACGGGAAAGAGTATATTCTGCGTGCTCGAATACTTCATGAAAAAACGGCTCAAGTTCTTCTGCTTCCGGTGCAATCTCGGATGCTTTGAGAGCAGCTTCTTTTGCAACAGTCAGGATAGTTCCCTCTTTTGGTTTCATAACTGCTTTGTAGGCAGTCTCAACTGCTTTTTCCATGGCGGCTGCAATGGAAAGTGCATCCAGTTCTTTAGACTTTCTTACGCTTCTTGTAAATCCACGAAGAAGCTGGGAAAGAATAACACCGGAGTTTCCTCTTGCACCACGTAAGGAGCCGGAAGAAATTGCCTTTGCAAGTGTTTCCATATCCGGATCTGTCAGGGCGCCGACTTCAGCGGCTGCTGACATGATCGTCATTGTCATATTTGTACCGGTATCCCCGTCAGGAACAGGGAATACGTTTAATTCATTAATCCATTCTTTTTTTGCTTCCAGATTTTTGGCACCGGCCAGAAACATTCTGGAAAGTACTTTGGCATCTATGGTTTTCATGTTCACCACAAGTTCCTCCTCTGATTTCTTAATCTATGGCGCGAACGCCCTCCACATAGATGTTGATTTTTTCGATTTCCATGCCAGTGAAATCTTCAACTTTATATTTGACGTTGCTGACAAGATTGTCTGCAATTGTACTGATATTTACGCCATAAGCAACAATAACATGGAAATTCAGGCGGATCTTGTTTTCGTCGGTGATAGTTACACTGATACCATGTTTCAGGCTGTCTTTGCGAAGCAGTTTGACAAGGCCATCCTTTACGCTGACTGCGGCCATTCCGATAATACCGAAACATTCCACTGCTACACTTCCTGCATAGGTGGCAATTACGTCTGTATCAATGACGATCTGCCCCAATCCGGAATCTATACGTCCACTCATATAGGTACCTCCAATTTTTTAGTATGCATGTATTATAACCTTTTTTTGTACAAAAAGGAATATTAATTTTGAGAATTTCTATTTTTTACTTGCAAAAGGTAAATTCATCTGTTAAAATAAGACCTGTTGAAAAAAAGCGTCAAGGAGGTGCTATCATGGCTAAATGCGCAGTTTGTGAAAAAGGTGCTTATTTCGGAAATAATGTAAGTCATTCACATAGAAGATCTAATAAAATGTGGAAATCTAACGTGAAATCCGTTAGAGTTAAAACCGCTACTGGCGGTGCACAGAAGATGTATGTATGTACTTCTTGTTTAAGATCCGGA
>ENA-OOZA01000350-OOZA01000350.1-human-gut-metagenome-genome-assembly--contig:-NODE-350-length-26756-cov-3.857346_pt1 | contig 26756 bp, 26 predicted proteins | sample MGYA00241703_ERZ501378 | MGnify/ENA primary metagenome ERZ501378 (study PRJEB25962, sample SAMEA2042916) | human gut metagenome | biome: human gut; feature: human-associated habitat; material: faeces...
CACGATCCATTCTGTTTCCACATTCACAGTAATAAATTCTTTCAGATAAAGACAATTCTGCTTTTTTCTTTCCGCACACGCTACATATCTTACTGGATGCAAAATAACGGTTTACTTTGATCAGATATTTCCCCCGTTCTTCCATCTTATATTCCAGCATAGAAAGGAACTGTCCATATCCATTGTCATGTACACCTTTTCCAAAATGGAGTCCTCCTGCCATCGCCTTCAGGCTCAGATCTTCCACGCACACTGCATCATATATTTCCGCAAGACTGGTGCTGAGTTTATGCTGAAAATCTTTTCTCTGGTTTCGGATCTTTTCATGACACAAAGCAACTCTCTTTTTCTGTTTCCCGTAATTTCGGCTTCCTTTCTGACATTTGGACAGCCTTCTCTGTTCTCTCGCCAGTTTTTTCTCTGACCTTCGGTAAAACATCGGATAAGCCGCTTTTTCCCCTGTAGAAAAGACACCCAGACCATGCATGGCAAAATCTATCCCAAGAAATTTTTCTGCTGGTATTTTTTCTACTGTTTGGTTTTCACAGCAGAATAAAAGACTGGCAAAATATTTTCCGGATGGCTCATGACTGACCGTTACAGATTTTAATTTCCATTCTTCCGGTATCGGACGATGGAGCTTTATCCTGACAGCTGACATCTTAGGCAGTTTCAAACGTTTTCCTTCCAGAAAGACATTTCTGTTTACTACATTTGTCGTATAAGATCTTTTCGATGACTTCTTTGATTTGAAGCATGGAAAACCTGTAGATGGTTCTCGAAAAAATTTACGGAAAGCACTTTCCAGATGCATCTGTACATTTGCTAATGCAAGAGAATCCACTTCTTTCAGCCAGGGATATTCTTTCTTATATCTGGCAGGCGTATTCCTCAGCATCTTTTTTTCTTTTGTATAATATTCTACCTTATCCGCGAGCATACAGTTATATATAAATCGGCTGCATCCAATTGTTTTTTCTATCTGAATTCTCTGGTTTGTATCTGGATAGATCCTTATTTTTATTGCCCGGTTTATTTTTCTCACCTTGTTCCTATTTGTTATCAATAGTTTACAGCTTCCTATTTTGAACATTCTGTTCTTTTTTAATTATAATACAAGCTCACTATCAGAACAAGTGTTTTTCTGTTTTTTAGAAATTATCTTGAGCCAATATGCTCAGATTCGCAATTTATCTCACTACCTGAAGAGGTAGGAGAATTCTTGCTAGGATTTGTTAAAATTGTCTTTTACGGTAATCTGAAACGTAGCAACATAGATTGCAATTACCAGAAAAATTGAAATGATATTCAAAATTGCTTCTCCCTTTTTGCTTGTAATATCTGCTAGTACTTTATCTGTCCAGGTATTAATGCCACCTCAATCAAAACAAGACCAACAATTAATGATGTAAAAAATATATTTTTCATCAATTCCATGTTCAAAACTCCTTATTTATCTTTTGCTACCAACATTATAATATTAAAAATGACAATGTGCAAGAGTTTTTTGAAAAAAAATAAAAAATTTTGTCAAAACAAGAAAAAAATAGTAAAATAAAATAAATCAACATTGATATATTGCAATATAACGACATATTTGAATAAAATAATAAAACAAACATAATATAAAATAGAGATTAACATTTAAAAATATTGTAAAAAAAAATTTTTTATGCTAAAATCTGAATTAGGAGAATAAATAAGGGGATAGAATTATGGAGAAAGAAAAATTGAAAGAAAGAGAAGAAAATGACACAGAGGAATTTAAACAAGTACAAGAAAATTCAAAGAAAATTGAAAAAGAAAAAAAGAAAATGACAGAAAGCAAAAAGAAAAGAAAATGGATACCAATAACAATAACACTATTAATAATATTTTTATTAGTACTAATATTTTCAACAATATTTGCATTTGCAAACATAAATAAAGAAACAATAGTAAGTGGAGTAAAAATAGAAGGAATAGATGTATCAGGTTTATCAGCAGAAGAAGCAAAGGGAAAATTAGAAACAATATATAATGAAAAGCTAGAAACAGAAATACCTGTACAATATAATGAATATGAAACAACAATAAATGCAACCCTATGTGAAACACAATACAATATAGAAGAAGCAGTAAAAGAAGCACTAAGTGTTGGAAAAAATAATAACATATTTGTAAACAACTACAATATACTATTTGCACTTACAGGAAAGAAAAACATAAATGTAAATATGCAATTAAATGAAGAAGCAACCAAAAAAACAATAGAAGATATAGGAACAAATTTACCAGGAGTAGTGGTAGAATCTGCATATTACATAGAAAACAATAAATTAATAATAACAAAAGGAAAAAAAGGAGTAAAAATAGACACAGAAAAACTTTTACAAAAACTAAAAGAAAAATTAAAAGGACCAGAAAAAATAGTAGACTATATAAACATACCAGTAACAGAACAAGAACCATCAGCAATTGATATAGATAAAATTCACGAAGAAATATACAAAGAAGTGCAAGACGCATATTACACACAAAATCCTTTTGAAATACATCCAGAAGTAGAAGGAGTAGATTTTGATATAGAATCAGCAAAAAAAATGCTAGAAGAAGACAAAGAAGAATATGAAATAAAATTAAAAATAACAAAGCCAAAAGTAACAACAGATCAAATTGGAACAGAAGCATTTCCAGATCAACTAGCAACATTTAGAACAAATTACGATGGTGGAGACAAAGATAGAACAACAAACCTACAACTAGCATGTAATAAAATAAACGGAAAAGTAATAATGCCAAACGAAACATTCTCATATAATAAAACATTAGGAGCAAGAACATCAGCAGCAGGATATAAAAATGCAAAAGTATATGAGGCAGGGCAAGTAGTAGACGGAATAGGTGGAGGAATTTGCCAAATCTCATCAACACTATATAATGCGGTATTACGAGCAAATTTAGAGATAGTAGAAAGAAGAAATCACCAATTTGTAACATCATATGTAGAAGCAGGAATGGATGCAACAGTAGTGTATGGGATGACAGATTTTAAATTTAAAAATACAAGAAAATATCCAGTAAAAATATTTGCATCAGCTAAAAACGGAGTAGCATCAGTATCATTATATGGTATAAAAGAAAAAGAAGAATACACATTTTCGTTTAGAACAGTTACAGTTTCTACAATACCAACATTAACAAAATATATAGATGACCCAACACTTCCAGTGGGAACAGAAAAAGTAAAACAAAAAGGTGCAAATGGAAGAAAGACAGAAACATATATGACTAAAATGCTAAACGGAAAAATCATATCAACAACAGTAATATCAAGAGATACATATGATGCTATGCAAAAAATAATATTAAGAGGAACAAAAGGAGCAAGCACAGAACAAAGAACGGAGAATACTAATACAAATAATGAAAAAACAAACAACACAGCAAATAATGAACAAACAACATCAACAATAGAAAACAAAACTGAAGAAACAAAAAATGAAACACAGCCAAAAACAGATAATACAAATGCACAAACACCTACAAATTAATTACTAAAAGACACATATTCGTTATAATAAACAATATGTGTCTTTTAAAGCATTTTAAATTACAAGTAATAATTAAACAGACCTTTTTAGTAAATTATCTAAAAGTATTTTGTTTTTCGCAGAAAGTTCAGAAAGAGGTAGCCTAGGAGAGCCAAAATCAAACCCTAAAACATTAAGAGCATATTTAATAGGAATAGGATTAACCTCACAAAAAAGAGCAGAAATAAGAGGCAATAAATCCAATTGAAGTTTTTGGGAATAATCAAAATTACCATCAAAAAAAGAAGTAACAATATTATGCGTTTCTAAAGGTTTTATATTAGACAGAACAGAAATAACACCAATACCACCTAAAGATAATATAGGAAGGATCTGATCATCATTACCAGAGTAAATAAAAAGATTGTCTTTACAAAGAGCAGCAATTTTAGCAATTTTGGAAATATTACCACTAGCCTCTTTAATAGCAATAATATTAGGAATTTTAGAAAGTTCTAAACAGGTTTCAGGTTCAATATTAACACCAGTTCTATTAGGAACATTATATAAAATAATAGGAATAGACACACTTTTTGCAATTTTAGAGTAATGTTCAACTAAACCAAACTGAGTACATTTGTTATAATAAGGAGTAACAACTAAAACACCGTCAGCGCCTAAGGATTCAGCTAATTTTGCATTAGAAATAGCTTTTTTGGTATCATTACTACCAGCTCCAACAATAACAGGAATTTTGCCATTAACAAAATCAACCGTACATTTTATAATAGAAGACTTTTCAACATCTGACATAGTAGAAGCTTCTCCAGTTGTACCACAAACAATAATACTATCAACAGAATTAGATAATTGAAAATTTAGCAATCTTTTAAAAGCAGATATATTTACGCCGTTTGAATCAAAAGGAGTTGCAATTGCGGTACCAACACCTTTAAATAATATTTTTTTCACAAAATCACCTCTAAAAAATATATGCAAAAATAAAAAAAATAGCACCGAAGTAATGTAATAAATATAAAAATTGGACATTTTTTTATTCACATTAAATGGTGCTATTTTTATAAAAAATAAAATATCATAATTAATTAAGCATATCTTTTTTCTTTAATAACCAAGTTACTAATAAAGTTAAAATAACTGAAATAAAAATCATAATAACAAAACCAAAAGGATTATTTTGGAAAGGAATTTGAACATTCATACCCCAAAAACTAGAAATCATAGTAGGAACTGCAAGTACAATAGTAATAGATGTCAATGTTTTCATAACAGTATTAAGATTATTTGAAATTATAGAAGCATATGCTTCCATAGTGCCATTTAAAATATCACTATAAATTTTAGCCATTTCAATTGCTTGCCTATTTTCAATAATAGCGTCTTCTAGGATATCTTCATCTTCATCATATAATTTTATAATTTTTCCCTTTAATGTTTTTTCCATAACTAATTCATTTGATTTTAAAGAAGTTGTAAAATAAACTAATCCTTTTTCTAAACTTAATAATTTTAAAAGTTCTTTGTTTTTCATTTTTTTATTGGCAATTACCTTAATGCCGTACTTGGTATTCTTTTTCATTCCGGTGAGTGTAAAGAAATTGGAAGTTGTTGTTTTTACTTTTTTGAAAGAACTGCTTCCCGGATATTTTATGTAAATACTGTAATTGTCTGCACCGGCAGTTCTGTTCCATTTTACGCTCATGGAGCTGTTTGTGTTGCCTGCTTTCTGAAGAGTGATGACATTGGAAATATATCTGTCCGTAGAGGTTGAACTTACATACCGTTTATTTCCCAGAACCAGGTAAGGGTAAATCTTCACCTGATAAAATGTATTGCCGGATATTGGAATGGTAAAGGAATATCTGGTATTAAAATATTTAGTTATAAGTTTGTGGGCTGCAGAACTCTGGTATACAACCTTATAACCTGTAATGGAGTTTGAAGGGTTTACAGTCTGCATATTGAAGGTATATCTGCCGGTTGATGCATAGGAAGATTTAATCTTTACCTTTGAATAAAGCGTGGTACATCCCACAGTACGGGAAGAAATCGCAATGCCGGATGAATTCAGTGCTGTGATTTTAATAACGTAAGCAGTTCCTGCTTTTAGCTTATTGATCTTAGCTTTGTTGCGGGTATTGCCAATATAGCCGAGAAAACGATAGGAAGAGGAACTTAAAGGGCTGATATTGACAGCATATTTGGAAGCATTGGTAACAGGGTTCCACTGAATAGTTACAGAATTCTCGGAAGCTGCTGTCTGTCTGATCCCTGGCTGGGCGGTAAGAGAAGCGCAGGCATTCTGTGCATCGGATGATTCAATGGCAGGGGTGTCAGAATCGTCACTTTGAGCCTGTTCCACAGATTGTTCAGCGGGTGCCAGCTGTGCTGTGGCTGCGAATACAGAGGAAGCGGACGATAACGTGAGAACAGCACTGAGTGCAATACTCACAAAGAATTTTTTAAAACTTCTTGCTTTCATAGTAAAACCTCCTTTTGAAGTGCAAAACGAGAGAAAAAAATTGTTTTGCAGATAGTACACCGAAGTGTGTCTGAGCAGATTTAAATAATAAAAAAGCTCCGTTAATGTTTGATTTATTGTAACATAACGGAGCTGAATTTCTGTAATTTGTCGTTGCGGGTAGTGGTTACTCATCCCATCCGTCATACATACGGATATTGACCTGAATATTTCTTACAATATCTCCCTCCAGCAGATCCAGATCGGATTCATCGGAAATTGCAGGGAGATCCATTTCATCTTCCATTACTTCTGCATAAATCCAGTTATAAGCAGCCTCGTTTGCATTATCAATCGCATCGTCGAGAGTGTCGCCTTCAGCTTCACAACAGGCAAGATCCGGAAAAAATGCTTTATATCTGCCTTCTTCATTTTTGCGGAAAACCGCAGGATATATAAATTTCATTGGTAAGAACCCCTTTCTGCTTTACGTTTATACTTAGAATAGTATATAATACATTCATATATTCATCAAGAAAAAAAAGAGTTATTAGTAACATTGGTAACAGAAGGATAAGGGGTTATATAGTATGCTGACAATAGAAATGGATAATTTTGACCTGGGGCAGATCTGCAGATCCGGGCAGTGCTTTCGGATGGATCAGATCGGTGATGATCGTTACCGGGTGATTGCGGGAGATAAATATCTGGAACTGACTCAGGAGAGAGGAATTGTCAATTTCTTTTGTCCGGAAGAAGATTTCATTTTCTTCTGGATCCGGTATTTTGATCTGGATTGTGATTACAGTGAATATATAAACATGATCAATCCAAGGGATAAATATCTGACAGCAGCAGGAGAGATGGGAAGCGGAATCCGCATTCTGCAACAGGATCTGTGGGAGATGATTATTTCATTTCTGATCTCTCAACAGAATAATATTACAAGAATAAAGAAGTGTATTGAAAATATCAGCCGGGAATTTGGAGTAAGAAAAACAAGCAGCACAGGTGCAGAATATTATGCGTTTCCGACTGCAGAGGCATTGGCTTTGGCAACGGAAGAACAGCTTCGGGAGTGCAATCTGGGATACAGAGCAAAATATGTGCTGGACACAGCCAGAAAAGTCTGTTTCGGAGATATTTCACTTAACAGTCTGCATGATATGACTTATAAAGCTGCACGAAAAGAACTGCTGGGACTGTATGGAGTTGGTGAGAAAGTAGCTGACTGTATCTGTCTTTTCGGATTGCATCAGCTGGATGCATTTCCTGTAGATACTCACATCCGCCAGGCGTTGGATGCTCATTATAAACGGGGATTTCCAAACAGACGTTATAAGGGCTGCCGGGGCGTGATGCAGCAGTATATATTTTATTATGAACTGATGAAGTAACAATTCAGCAGATAACGATGGAATAGTTATTTGATGAAGGTCAGAAAACAAAGAGGAGGAATGTTATTATGGAAATCGGAGCAATGTTAGACGAATTAAGAGAAAAAGCACTGAAAGACCGTAACATCTGGCAGGAACTGATGGACACCAGAAAGGCAGAACAGCCGCTTGCCGCTTTCTGCGCGAAGTGTCGGGAACTGGGATATCAGATTTATGAGATGGATATGATCACAGCCGGAGAAGAATTTTATGCTACCATGCGAAGAAGTACCAACGGTGGAGGTGAAAACTCTCCGAAGCTTGCAGGGGAAGACGATTTCTATGAACTTTTCTTCGCAAGCCTTGAGGAGCACATTTAGGCAAATAAGAAAGTCCTCATCTGCTGAGCTAGAGCATTTTTCAAACACGCTCTGGTTAAAGAAACACAGAGATGGGGATTTTCTTTGGGATAATGTGTATAATGGTATGGTTTATTTTGGTTATATGTGTATAAAATAATTATTCCTGGCTGTCTACACCATTTTTTTCACAGATATCATTCAGACAGCACCTGTCACAGTAAGGTTTAGTGCGTGCTGTACAGACATCGCGGCCATGATTGACCAGGCGGTGACAGAGATCATTGCCTTCTTCGGGCGGAATGATTTTCCATAAAGCCATTTCTACTTTCTTAGGTTCTTTCATATTATCGACCAGACCGATGCGGTTGGAGAGACGGATGCAATGGGTATCTGTCACGATCGCCGGTTTGCCGAATACATCTCCCATAATCAGATTGGCACTCTTTCTTCCAACTCCGGGAAGTTTCAGCAGAGCATCAAAATCCCCGGGAACATTGTCATGATACTGTTCGTGGAGGATTTTCATGCAGGCACTGATATCTCTTGCTTTACTCTTACCCAGACCACAGGGACGTACGATTGATTCGATATCTGCAACATCTGCATTTGCAAGAGCTTCTACAGTAGGGAACTTTGCATACAGATCCTGTACAACTACATTTACTCTTGCATCTGTACATTGTGCAGCCAGACGCACACTTACCAGTAATTTCCATGCATTATCATAATCCAGAGTGCAGTCTGCATCAGGATATTCCTTTTTTAACCGTTCAATGACCTCGAGAGCCAGTTCCTGTTTTGTCATAAGTGTTCTATCTCCATTCTGCTGATATTTTATGTTTGTTTTTCCTCAGGTGTATTTGAAAAATCATTCTCACAAATCATGACACACATCTTGCGAAAAACATTTTTCAAACACGCTCTTTTATTTCAGATGAGTTACTGTTTACTCTGTTCTCAGTAACGCAGCCAAAATTCATTCCAGATTGCCTGCGGCAATGGGAGTTTGGCTTGTATGTCTCGGGATTTTGGCATATTTATGCTAAAACACCTCGCGGAATAGTGATATGTGAACAGTAACCAGTAATCATACGACACTATAATAACACAAACAACACCCTCTTGCATTTCCAATTTCCCTATATTAAAATAAAACTAACCATTGTAAACAAGAGGGAAAAGAATGAAGGTACGAATGTATAATGTAGGTTTCGGAGACTGCTTCTGTCTCCGGGACAGAAAGAAGAGTCTGCTGGTAGATTTCGGAACAAATAACAGCAGGATAGAGGGGCGCCCCAGAAGAGAAATATTTGATGTGATCATCTCAGATCTGTCTACGATCAAGAGTAAAAATCTGCTTCTGACACATTTTCATATGGATCATCTGTCAGGGCTTCTTTATATGATGAAGAAAAAAGATATTTCTGTTGACTTTGGGAAAATTTATCTTCCCGATGTTTTTTCAAAAAAAGAAATGAGCAGAACACTGGTGCTGCTGCTTCTGGCAGATTTGTTAAAAGAATTCGGACTGCCAAGCCGTCAGGTCAGCCTGTTTGCACTGGTGGATGCACTTCTGGAGAACAAACAGAACGTGGAACTGTTAAGCAGGGGAAAATTGTTTGAAAACAAATATCAGGCACTCTGGCCGGATACAGATGTAATTCGGAAGGAGACGGACGAAGTCTATAACAGAATCTGTGAAGACGGGAAATTTAAAGAAGTAATGGATGTTCTGCTTGAATTTGCAGAGAAACTGAGACTGATCGTATGGTCTATGACTGCTGAAGGCAATAAACCGGCGGAAACTGTGGAAAAAGAAACAGATTTAACAGCATCTGAGCTGACAGAACAGCCGGAGGTCCGTCAGAAAATTATCCGGGCATATGTGTATGAGCGTGAATTTCGCAGAATCAAAGCACTTCCTGATTTTAAGAAACTGCTGGCATGGCTGAATGAGAATCAGATAAATCTGCGGCAGTTCAAGCATAAGATCAGTATTGTGTTCCAGAATGCCAGAGACGGAGAATTAAATCTTTTGTTTACCGGGGATGCACAGCCTGAGCATCTGAAAATGATCGCAGAGAACTATGATGGAAAATTGCCATTATACGAACATTACTGGTGTATCAAGGTGCCCCATCATGGAACACAGGGACATTATTTTGATTTCTCTCAGTATGAACCTGAAAATATGCTGATCTCTAATGGAATCCATTTTGCCAACAGCAAGAAAGAGTCAAAAGAACTCCGTACTTCGCCGCTCTATGGAGGCTTGTTTTATATCCCGGATACTCATATGTACTGTTCAAACTGTGACTGCTGCGACAGTTACGAGAACGGATGTTCCTGTAAGGAGGCGGATGTTATCTCTCCTGCTTATTACAAGGATATATAAAGCGGTATATTTTGCTCGGATTCGGTTGCCGTAGTTATAGTCTGATTTGAATTAACACAGTGGGAGATTTTTATGATCTGATAAACATAAAACAGCAGACATCTGTATATTCCATCGAATATACAATGCCTGCTGTTTGTTTTTTACAGAATTTATATGATCACAAATTTTATTGGATTATTTTGCCGGTGTCAGGTGCCAGATATCGTTGTTGTACTGTTCGATAGTTCTGTCAGAAGAGAAGAATCCGGCTTTTGCAATATTAACCAGCATCTTCTTTGCCCATGTTTTTCTGTCTGCGTAATCAGCCAGTGCCTGATCTTTCTTCTCAACATAATCGTTGAAGTCAAGCAGTGTCATAAACCAGTCTTTGCTTACCAGTTCGTGGTGCAGTCTTTCGAGATTTTCTTTGTGGCCAAGTGCCAGCATCTTTTCACTTACAATGAAGTCAACACATTCCTTGATGCGTTTGTCATTTTCATAAATATCTCTGGAGCAGTAGTCAGCTTTCTCGTAATGTTCGATAACTTTCTCACTGGATTCACCGAAGATATAGATGTTATCTTCACCAACCAGTTCGCTGATCTCAACATTAGCGCCATCCATAGTTCCCAGAGTAACGGCACCGTTCAGCATGAACTTCATGTTACCTGTACCACTTGCCTCTTTGGAAGCCAGGGAGATCTGCTCAGAAATATCGCATGCAGGGAATAATTTTTCGGCTGCGGATACATTGTAGTTTTCAACCATAACAAGCTTCATGTATGGTGCAACTTCCGGATCATCTTTGATGAGATCCTGGAGTGTGAGCAGAAGATGAATGATATCCTTTGCGATCACATAAGCAGGAGCTGCTTTTGCACCAAAGATAAAGGTTACAGGCTGAGATGGTTTTTTGCCACCCTTAATCTCCAGATATTTGCTGATGATGTACAGAGCATTTAACTGCTGGCGTTTGTACTCATGGAGACGTTTGATCTGGATATCATAGATGCTGTTCTCATTAATTTCAACACCTGTGTTAGAGAGGATAAATTCTTTACAGGTTTTCTTAGCTTCTGTTTTGATCTCAAGAAGCTTGTTCAGAACTGCCTCATCATCCTTATATTTCAGGAGATTTTCCAGAGCAGTTGCATTTGTTTTAAACTCATCACCGATCAGAGAGGTAATATAGTCTGTCAGCGGATGATTGCAGTGCATTAACCAGCGGCGGAATGTGATACCGTTAGTTTTGTTGTTGAATTTCTCCGGATAAATATCATAGAAAGCCTTCAGCTCGCTTGTTTTCAGGATTTCTGTATGCAGGGCAGCAACACCGTTGATGGAGAATCCATAGTGGATATCCATATGTGCCATGTGAACCAGGTTGTTCTTGTCGATGATGGCTACATTTTCCTGAGGATATTTTGCTTTGATCTTTTCATCCAGCTTTTCGATGATTGGTACAAGGTGAGGAACTACATCAAGAAGGTAGTCCATTGGCCATTTTTCCAGAGCTTCTGCAAGGATGGTATGGTTTGTGTAAGCACATACTTTGGATACGATTTCAGCAGCTTCATCAAAGGCGATTCCACGTTTTGTCAGGAGACGGATCAGTTCCGGAATGACCATACTTGGGTGAGTATCGTTGATCTGGATCACTGCGTAGTCTGCAAGGTCATGCAGGTTGCAGCCTTTCTTTGTTGCCTCGTCAAGGATGAACTGTGCAGCATTGGATACCATGAAGTACTGCTGGAAGATACGGAGCTTACGTCCGTCATCATCGCTGTCATCCGGATACAGGAACAGTGTCAGGTTGTGAAGGATGTCCTTTTTGTTAAAGGAAATTCCATCGTGAACCATAGATTCATCTGCCAGATCAATGTCAAATAAGTGCAGATGAATGGATTTGTTATTGTAGCCTGCAACGTCGATATCGTACAGGGAAGATTTTAGTGAAAATCCGCGAAACGGTACAGTATAGGAAACACCTGCAGGTGTGAGCCAGCTGTGTTCTTCAATCCATGGGTTCGGAGTTTCCTTCTGAAGTCTGTTCTCAAAGAGCTGTTTGAAAAGACCCAGATGATAATTCAGACCAATACCTTCGCCCGGAAGACCGAGAGTTGCGATGGAATCCAGGAAGCATGCTGCCAGACGTCCAAGACCACCGTTTCCAAGAGATGGTTCCGGTTCAACTTCTTCGATGTCAGCGATGGCTTTTCCATTCTCTTTTAAGAATGCAGCAACATCATCATAGATTCCCAGATTGATCAGGTTGTTGGATAATAATTTACCGATCAGGAATTCTGCGGAAATATAATAGATTTTCTTCTTTCCATTATGATAGCCTTTTTCAAAGAGCTGATTTTTTGTATAGATTAATAATGCGTTGTAAATTTCTTCATTTGTGCACTGGCGTGCATTTTTCTTATACAGGTCATAGATGAGCTTTTCTAAATTTTCCATCGTAATCTCCCTTTCTGAAATAAATATGTGTTTTTTATGAGTTAGATTGCTTATTTTTTTAGGTTTGAATAGTGTATTGTCTTGGGTTATATCAGTAAGAGAAGTTCTCTTGCTGACATCTATAACTATATCAGCAGTCTATTCAAAAAAATACAACAAAATTGCGATTTTATGACAGGTTTCTGCGAAACTTATGAGGAGACATTCCGGTTGCCTGCTGGAACTTCTTGATGAAATAGCTGGTGTTGTTGAAACCTACTTCCAGTGCGATCTCTGTGACAGAGGAGTCGGAATGCAGAAGCAGAGGCTTTGCTTTTTCAATGCGCAGGTCATTGATGTAGGCGATCAGAGTCTTGCCGGTATATTGCTTAAACAGTTTCATAAAGTAGTATTCGCTGTAATTGGAGAGCGCAGTGAGCTCTGCCGCGGTCAGTGACTGTGAATAATTGAGGTTGATGTAGTCCAGGATCTTTTTAATAGAAGCAAGACTTTTGTTCTCTTCCTTATCTGCGGGAGTGATGTAATTTCCCATGAGCATTTCGTAGAAAAAGCTGAAGAACAGAGCCTTTAATTTTACGAAATAATACGGCTTTTTTTCTTTATGGCAGGAATGGATCCTGTCAAAAAGCAGGCAGATATTCCCATAATTGTCATCAGATCTGGAAATAATATGGGTAAATTCCGCCTGATTATCCATCAACAGGGAAATGACACGTTCCTGACATAAATCTCCCGCCGGGCCTGACAGGAAGTTCAGGTCAAAAACAATACTACGGAAATAAAGGATATTCTTCAGATCTGTTTTTATGCCATGGAGAACTCCACGGTTCACAATGATCAGGTCACCGGCCTTGACGCGGAGGATCTCTTTATTCAGACGGACCAGTCCGCTGCCAGATTCAATATAGATCAGTTCCATCTCGTCATGCCAGTGGTTGTAGAGGGAATGGAAGATTTCGCAGTTGTCTGTATAAGTTTCTATGGGAAGTTCAAAGGAGCCGTGAGAGCTTCGTTCTTTCAGGGTATCATCTACTTCGATCGTGGGAGTAACTGGCATGGAAAGCGCCTCCTTTTTTCAGAGATTTTTTATCTGTAGTAAGACAATGGAATCAAAAGTATTATTATGGTCGATCCACTGATAAGAGCCATTATACTTCTGGCAGATATCTTCAATAATAGAAAGCCCATATCCATGAGCTCCCGGTTCTGATTTCGTAGTCTTATGTGTAAAAGTCTGCATCGGGTTCTTGGTATTGTGCATATACACAGTCAGAAATCCGTTGGAAATGTTTGCAGACAGCCGGATTTCAGGATCAGGATTGCCGGAAGCGCTACAAGCTTCGATAGCGTTGTCCAGAAGATTAAAAAATATACTGCTCAGGTCAGTCGTATTAATGGAAATCTTTTCCGGTAAAAGGATCTCGTAGGATACCTGGATATGTTTCTGTTCTGCACGAAGCCGTTTCCCTTCCAGGATTGCCTGCAACAGGTTATTCTGACAGTAAGGATGAAAGCGTTCCTTCTGAAAAGTCTGATTCAGATTTCTGATGGCAGTATCAGCCTGTTCATATTTTTCCTGTTCCAGGAGTGACTGGAAGTCCTGAAGTCCCTGTACAGTTTTGATCTGAAAATCCCGAGTATCCTGTCTGCGAATCTGAAGACTGTAATCCTGTTCCTGTTTTAATTGTTTCTGCTTTTGAAGAAAAGCCAGTTCCATTTCAGTATTGGATTTCTTTAACACATCAGAAAGAACGCAGTATAAAAGGATACAGATAAGGACCATAAATACTGCTAGGATCAGAAACATATGATCAATTTTTTCTGTATAAATTGTAGACAGAAAATATAGTAGCTGGAATACAAAGAGGAAGAGAAATAAAGGAATCAATTTAATGTTCTTTCTCATGACTGCAATCCTCCTCTGGTTGTTTTTCTTGTGGTCTGCAATTAATCCGGGACAGAACAGAAGCGGTATATGTTTCTGCTTCCTCATATTTTTTCATATCCATCAAATACATGACAGACATGATGTGATTCTCAATATCGTGATTCCATTTCCGGAGACTGGCATATTCATTACTTAACTGAACGGAATCGTTTATCTGCTTTTTCATCAGCTTAATTTCCATTTTTTTCTGTAAATATTCCCTGTGCTGTTGGGCTAAAGAACGGACTGCACGCAGAAACAACAGATAACTGCCGATGCATATGATCCAGTAAATGATGCTCAGAGCCAGAACTGCTTCGGGCTTTTTCTGAAGGGAAATTATAACATTGAGAAAAACCGGAGCGATCAGTGGCAGTAACAGTTGTAAAAAGGTGAGTATTTTCAAATAATCTATACACTGCCGCAGGATTTCTGATATTTTCCAGAGAAGAAACAGGCCAAGCAGGATGTTGGAGAGTTCGATAACGAAATATTCTGCAGGTGAACAACTGGATATCAGGTTGTGCGGAGTATAGGTATCGGTCGGTATAAAAAGATTATGAAGTGCAATGAAAACACTGGTACATAAAATTTCCGGACAGATTATCAGCAGCTGGAAAATAAAATAAACGGCTAATTTTTTCATAAAAGATGCCTGGAATAAAAAAAGTGTTACAAGAAATGTTGTAAGCTGAAATACGATTGTAATTCCATTATGCTGTGATTCACGTTTGATCCAAAATAACAGTGCCATAAATACTGACAGACACAAAAACAGCGGGAGTGAGATCTTGTGTTTGCTTGGCAGGATCCTGCAGCAAAAGTAAAGCAGTCCAAAACACAGATAAAGGCTGGATAGAATACACAAGAATAGATTGATCATATGACTGCTCATTTACTGCACCTCCCTGTGACCGGCAAGCATCATGAAAGCAAACGCGTCCTTAAACTGCTGGTAATAAGATCTGCTGACAGGGATCTCTGTATTATCAGAAAGTATAATGCCCTTATGACTGTAAGTACGTACAGCATGAAGATTAACGGCAAAGCTGTTATGGCAGAGACAGAAATCTGGTTTCATTCTTTCTGTAAGAGCTGTCAGTCTTTCTTTTGTTGTATATGTTCCTGTTCTGGTATAGATCGTGGTCTGCCTCAGATTTCGTTCCAGATAAAGAATATCGGAGCAGAGCACCTGATAATTGCGTGAATTTCCGGAGAAATACAGATACCGTGTATGCAGTTTCTCGAGCTTCTGGCATGCTGTCCTCAGAGCCAGAGGAAGATACTTTTCCATCTGCTGTTTATGGATAAAGTAGGCATGTTCTGTCTCATATACTGCGGTAGCATATTGCAGATACTGGCTGATAAAAATAATCTGAGTGTCCGGGCTGATATAGTTGATCTTTTCTGCAAGTGAGATGCCATTTACATTGTCAGAACCAAGATCAATATCTGTCAGTACAATGGAATAAGGACATCCATTTTCAGCAACAGTCCGGAGAAATTCATCACCGGATGCGAAATGTGTTATTTCAAAAGCTCCCGGAGGATACTTTTGCAGAATAGTATGTATTATTTCATAATGTGAAGGGTTGTCTTCGCAGATTGCAAGTTTCAAAATTGGATTAAGCTCCTTTGGATTAAAGTGGTTGTAGTTTCTTATGTCAGTGACAATATCTGTCGGATATGCCAGATGGATAAAATGAACTGTATTTCCAATAATCATACTATAAAAAATAACGGGATGCAATTTGTCTGTGAGGAAGATTGGAAAAAATCGGTTAAATATGTAGTGAAATATAGTTGTTTGTGTGAATGCATGCGATTTCGGGAGTCTGTGTGATACAATCAGGATATGGAAACAAAGAAGCGATTTTAAAGATTTTGTGCGTGAAAAATTATTAATTCCTGGTACTTTCAAGCGCTGAATATAGAATATATGTGAAAGCGGTATTGTTTCCATGGGAGAAGAAAAATATTATAAGAATGACTGTCTGAAAATCATTATGGACATATATAAAGTGATTGGAAGTATCAGGAAACTTCTGGTAATAATACAAATGACGAAGGAATAGACAGAGAGTGGGAATGGGTTAGCTTACAAGAGCTTCCCATTCCTGCATTTCTTTTCTCGTATAGATAATCGGTAAGATGTTCTTCGTAAAGGACAATCAGCCCCTTTATTATTTCTCAGAGTATTTTTCGATTACACAATTATGTGTTTTCTGTTTTTTATCATAAGAAATTCCAACAAGTAAAATATTGTCAGTATAATTTGTAACAGCCTCAGGGTACTGCCTGTTTTTTATCTGCCGGATTGCGGTCTGGGCATTTTGATTCCATTTTAACTCAACAACAAGTGCAGGGTAATCTCTGGAATATTCTGGTTTTGGGAGGTAGACAAAATCTGCAAAACCTCTGCCTGCAGGAAATTCACGTATAGGTTTAAAATAATACCGCATAGTGCTGAGATAACCGATGGACAGAATGCTGCTGAGGGAGTTTTCGTTGTTGTACTGAATAGCTGAAGCGTATTCATTGTGTATTTTTTCAATGGATCTGGCCACAGTGTCTGCGTCCATGTCCAGAGTGGCATCCAGCAACTCTGAGGATTCCTGCTGGAATGTCAGAAATTCATTCCATTTCTTTCGTTTAACAGCTTTGGCAAGTTCCTGACGGATTTCTTCGTTTGGAACAAATGCAGAATGAGTGTCCTGATCATAACCCAGATATCCCAGATGGATCAGGCAGGTAAGAATATCATCTCTGCAGGTAAAGTTCACCATATCATTCTGGAAAGTCGTAGGATCGATTTCTACGGAATTACCGGACAACATTTCTATAATGGCAGTTTTGAGTCCGTCAAAATCCATATTGATCAGAGGCACAATTGCTTCGTAGGTTCCGGTATCCGACCAGTAGCTTTGGAATTTATTCCAGATCATTAATTCTACTACTGCTTTAGGATTGTATACCTGATATTGCTCCAGCAGATAACCGTCATACCAGTGCTTGGTTTTGGAGAAATCCCGGTGGTATTTTTCGCAGAGCATTCGTACTTCTTCCTCCGTAAAGCCAATATATCTGGAAAAGATCCTGGCGTCAGTCATTGTAAACTCCGCAAAATTGTTCAGAGCTGACTGTGTTTTGATTTTTTTGATTGGAAGAATCCCGGTGAGGTAAGCCAGTTGAATATATTTGGTAGGTTCAGAACCTTTGAACATACCGCGGAGAAAGTTGATGTATTCCTCTTGGACTACCAGGTCGGTAGAGGCATCTCGGATTAAAACATCCCATTCATCAATAATTACTACGAACTTTTGACCAGTGGCAGTGTTAATGCAGGACAGAGCCTCAGGCAGAGAGCTTATGGAGTCAGGCAGAATTTCAGGGTAATAATTTCTTAATTCCAGAATCGTTTTTTCAGTGATGTAGGAAACTACATTCTCCGGACCGCCGGCTGGTTCCATACACCATTGAATATCCAGATGGATCACATCATATTGATTCAGATATTTCGTGAAACCAGGTGCCTGACCGATTTCCAGAGATGAGAACATTTCTTCGGAACTACAGCCTTTACAGTAATATGCGGTGAGCATATCGGCAGTGATGGATTTCCCGAACCTACGGGGGCGACTGTTGCATATGAATTTTGCAGTGGTGTCCATAACCTTATTTGTATATGCCAGTAAACCGGTTTTATCTACATAGATTTCTGAATTCAGCGCAACCTGAAAAGCGCTGTTTCCCGAATTTACAAATCGTCCCATGGAAATGACTCCTTTCTGTTCAGTGTTTTTTATCATGTATACTGATTGGTTTCTTTGTTCTATTGTAAAATGCTATATTCAGAATGTCAATGAGACATGGCAAAGATATCTGACATCTGATACGGGAGCGCAGGAATAAATTTTGTCAATAGAATAATCCCCTGGAAGTACTGATTAACTTCCGGGGGATTATCTTGTGATACAAATATGTACTGTTATATAGTGCGTATATAACGTTTTAACTCCTCGTAAAAATTTTCTCTGGTTCCGGCCATGATAATGATGATTATCAAATCATCAAGCTGTCTCACCCGATATGCCAGTTCATAATTAGTTTTATTATAATAAATGTCATAACCGTACATTCCTGCCAGATCACCTGTCTTTTCTTCGCCGATGGAATAATCTTCACATATCATTTCAATAGCTTCTTTGTACAGAGATTTCAGCTTTTTATCTTTAAGTTTTTTCAGAAATTTTGCTGCAGGTGGAAGGATCTGTACCTGTGTCATTTTTCATCCTCCGTTCCGAAAACATCCTCTAAGGAGTATCCTCCTGATTTAGATTCTGCGACCCGGTCTGCTTCGGCAAGCATTGCTTCAACTGCCGGACGGATTTTTCGCTGTGTCTGTTTAAATTTCTCAAGTAATTCTTCACCGCTATATCCCTGTCTGATCAGATCGGCAAGAATCTGTTCGGCAAATTCACCACTGGTATTTTCTTTAACGGGGCGTAAAACCAGTTCGTTTCCACGCATGATACATTCTGCTTCCGTATTAAAACCCAGAAGCGTAAAAAATTTCTGCGGGATAGTAATCTGGCGTTTAGATGAAATACTGACTTTTTTTGATTCCATGGATGCGCTGCCTTTCAATGGGATTGTTGCTGTTGCCATTCGTGTATGCCTCCTTCCTATTTTATGTTTGTTTATTCTGTAATATACATACTGCTTGGTTTCTTTGTTCTTTGTTATATTGTAAAATATTATGTTTGGGATGTCAATTACAGAGAAGTAAAATCAGTTTCTTTATTGAATAGAAAAATTTTTCTATTTGGCAGAAAATATGATTAGTGATATCATAAAAATATATCTGTAAAATTGTGCAAATGTATCCTGCTTCTGCATTGCGGTAATTCCATGAAACGATGCAATGGATTCTTTTATCAAGTGTGTTAAACAGAATCGGCGAAAGACATTGTACAGAAACAGCAGGAGTTAAGGATGGAAGATATAATGGAAGACAATTTTGAAAAATTAAATCTGCTTCTGGAGCAGGAACAGTGTGAATTTGTGGATATTCCAGATAGTTTTACCGGACAGACGGAGAGTGGAGAATTACGACTGATCTATCTGATGAATGATGCAGTGGAGAGTTTTCTGATTCTGAAAAATGCCAGGATGACGGGAAATTATGTCAGGGATTATGAAGGAGAGTTTGAGGGCTCTATAGAGAAAGCGGACAGGGATTTATGTGAGGCAGAGTATATTTTGGTGATTCATCAGGGGCAGAATGTGTTTACTGTATTCTTTGAAGATATTTTGCTGGAAACACAGTTGTATAATTATGGAGAGCTGGGACATTTCTGGGTGAAGGGCTATGAAAATCTCAGGGTAATGGAGTATCAGATTGCCATATTGCGTGATAAATATGAGTATCTGGGAGAAAAATATTGCACTGAGTATGAAGGAAAGCTGGCAATGCTGCGTGATTTCCCACCGTTAAATTATCTTTTTTATCCGGCAGTACCGGAGAAGTATATTGTTCCGGTGGACAATCCATGGGAGGTAACGGCGGAAGCACTGGCAGTTATGCAGGAACTGGCAACGGAAGCAGGAGATGAAAAACTGGGAAAAATGCTCAGGCGCTATGAAAAAAATTCGGATATATCAAATGCCAAAAAGATAGCCGGAATGCTTTGCAGGAGCAGTCATTTACCGGTGATTACTCTGCTGGGAGAAAAAATCAGGGAAGCAGCATCGGTCTATCCGGACAGAGATTTTGGCAGAAAACAGAATAAATATCTACATGAATTGATGGAAAAAGCTGAACGAAGAAAAGAAGAATTGGAAGCAGAGAATGTTCAGACTCTGATCTACAGAGAAGAACCTTTCATTTATGACTGTGATTCCATATCGTTTCAGGTATATCTTATGATTGTGAGAAAAGGTGTATGGAAGCAGAAAATAATGGTTGAGAAAATATAAAGTAGTCCGAACAGGAATAAAGAAGGGATTATAATAATAATGGATAAATTATTAGACTTAACAAGAGACTTTGATGCAGCGAAAGCTGCTTTTGAAGCATATCTGGATGAATATGACAGAGCGGATGATAAGATTCATCTGAAGATCGTACATACTTATGGAGTGGTTGATGCAGCAGAGGACATTGCCCGCCGTATGGGGCTGGATGAGGAAGATGTACAGCTGGCGAAGGTAATCGGATTGCTCCATGATATTGGAAGATTTGAACAGATTAAACGATTTGACAGCTTTGAACCGGGAACCATGGAGCATGCAGCATATGGTGCACAGCTTCTGTTCGGACCGGAGAAAATGATCCGCAGATTTGTGAAGGATGACAGGTTTGACAGTCTGATCTGCACTGCGATTGAGAAGCACAGTGATTTCAAACTGGAAGGAATTACGGACGAGAGAACCCTGCTTCATGCAAAGTTAATCCGAGATGCAGACAAGCTGGATAATTGCAGGGTAAAGCTGGAAGAGTCAATGGAAACACTTCTGGGAGTGGATGAGAAGGGTGTTGGTGAAGGAGTAATCGCGCCAAAGGTATGGGAGTCCTGTATGGCAAAGGAATCTGTATTATCTTCAGACAGAGTTTCAAAAGTGGACTACTGGATTTCCTATATTGCTCAGTATTATGACATCAATTTCCCGGAAACCTATGAGATCATGCGTGAACATGATTATGTGAAAAGAATCATGGACAGGGTTCCTTATGCATTGCCGGAAACACAGGAAAAGATGGATATTCTGGCAGCAGAGATGGAGGAATATATGGATGAGAGAATTCGAAACAAAAAATAATCAGGAGAAATTCACCTGCGGAGAATTCGAATATCAGGTCATAAGAAGTGCCAGAAAAACCATGACTCTGGAGGTTCGCAGGGATGGAAACGTAATCGTTCGCGCACCTCTCCGTACAGGTCTGCCGAGGATCAAAAGATTTGTAAACCAGAAGCAGGAGTGGGTTCTGGGATGTCTGGAACGGACAAAAGAATACCGGGAACAGAAGCCGCTGAGCGCAGATCTGAGCGAATCGAAACGAAATGTCTATATACGAAAAGCAAAAGAAACGATTACCAAAAGAGTTTCTTATTTTGCCAGACTCATGGGCGTTTCTTACCGCAATATCACCATCAGAGAACAGAAAACAAGATGGGGAAGCTGTAGCAGTGAGAAGAATCTGAACTTTAACTGGAAACTGATACTGGCACCTCCGGAAGTGCTGGATTATGTAGTGGTACATGAACTCTGCCATCTGAAGGAAATGAATCATTCGAAGGCATTCTGGGACGAGGTCGGGAAAGTAATGCCGGAGTATGAGACGTACAAGTTGTGGCTGAAAGAAAACGGATGGAAGTTATAAATATATCTTTGGGTGTTGATATTTTATAACTCTTGAAAAGAAATATTTTGATGTGAATTTAAGGAGATAAATGTTAATGAAAATGATAGCTGATCTGCACATTCATTCCAGATTTTCCATGGCGACAAGCAAAGAGGGCACGCCTGAAAATCTGGATTTCTGGGCGAGAAAGAAAGGAATTTCACTGATTGGAACAGGTGATTTCACGCATCCGGTATGGAGAGAAGAACTGAAGGAGAGACTTGTTTCAGAGGGAAACGGCCTGTATCGCCTCAGAGATGCATATGTAAAAGAAGAAAGCCGGAAGTTCCCGGGAGAAGGAACACGTTTTGTTGTCTCCGGGGAAATCAGTTCTATTTATAAGAAAAATGGAAAGACCAGAAAAGTACACAATGTAATCCTGCTTCCCAGTCTGGAAGCAGCAGATGCCATGGCACAGCGTCTGGAAAAAATCGGAAATATTCACTCAGATGGTCGTCCGATTCTTGGTCTGGACAGTCATGATCTTCTGGAAATGATGCTGGATGTATGCCCGGAAGGAATTCTGATTCCGGCTCATATCTGGACACCGCATTTCTCTGTATTAGGTGCGAAATCAGGATTTGATTCTGTAGAGGAATGTTTCGAGGAACTGGCACCGTATATACATGCACTGGAAACAGGGCTTTCCTCTGACCCGGCTATGAACTGGAGAATTTCCAAACTGGACCGCTATCAGCTTGTATCCAATTCAGATGCACATTCCCCGTCTAAACTGGGACGCGAGGCGAATCTGTTGGATATTGACTGTTCCTATGAAGGACTTTATCGGGCAATCCAGACTGGCGAAGGGCTGGAAGGAACAGTAGAATTTTTTCCTGAAGAGGGGAAATATCATTTCGATGGTCACAGAAAATGCGGTGTATCATTAAGCCCGGTGGAAGCAGAACGGCTTGGAGGAATCTGCCCTGTCTGCGGAAAGAAGCTGACCATGGGCGTAGATCACAGAGTAGAACAGCTTGCAGACAGAGCGGAAGGTTTTGTGAAAAAAGATGGTAAGAAATATGAAAGCCTTGTACCTTTGCCAGAAGTGATATCTGCATGTATGGGCTATTCCACTGCAAGTAAGAAAGTGCAGGGGTGTTTTGAACAGATGATTCAGACACTGGGGACAGAATTCGACATTCTGCGAAATGTACCGTCAGAAGATATTAAATCCTGTGCAGGAGAACGGATTGCGGAAGGAATTGAAAATGTAAGAACCGGAAATGTGAAGAGAATTCCGGGGTATGATGGGGAATATGGAAAGATTGAATTGTTTGATGAAAATTAAACATAGAATGATGAAATTATAAAACGGCCTATAAGAGAATGATTAGCGAGGAAATAGTGTATGAAGAAAATAGGGATTATTTCAGATACCCATGGCCTGCTCAGGCCGGAAATACTGGAAATTTTAAAGGGTTGCGACTGTATTATCCACGCAGGTGACGTAAACAAACCGGAAATTCTGGATACACTGCGTATGATGGGTTCTATTTATGTAGTCCGAGGAAATAACGACAAAGATTGGGCAGAGGGAATGGCGAAAACCTTACACTTTACCATAGAAGGGGTAAAATTTTTCATGACTCACAATAAAAAAGATGTAGACTGGGATTTAAAAGACACACAGGTAGTCATCTTCGGACATACCCATAAATACTTCGAAAAAATGATAGACAACCGTCTATGGCTAAACCCGGGAAGCTGCGGCCCCAGACGCTTCGACCAGGAGATTACCATGGCAGTAATGACAGTCGACAATGGAACCTATCAGTGGGAAAAGGTTGCTATGATTCCTGAAAAGTAAACAGAAGACAAAGTAGATTGGTCAGGAGGGAAGAAAAAATACACAGTAATGAAGGTGGTGATAATATGCACAAGTGGAATGAGATTACAGATGAGAATTCGCTGAAGGAATTTATGGAAAGAGTGTCATTTTTTCATGATAGTTGCATCAAAGAGATGCATTATCTGAGCGGAGCATATGTTAATGAAAACCTGGATATGTATCCTGTAAACGATCGCAGGATTCTGAGAGTAATAATACAACGGCAGTATGAAGAAGATTCAATGATTGAAATGGAATTTCAGGGATTAAAATACTTAAAGTTATTTCCGGCAGACGAACGCTATTCATGCGAAATACTCGATTCCAATATAATTCTGAAAGAGGATTGTATCATCTGGAGCGACTGCGAAGATAAAACAGAGCTGGAAGATGGAGACACAGGAACTTTGGTATGTGCATCTAAACTTCGATGGCGTTCGATTTTCGGATATATGGGAGAGAAGAATTATTGGTAGGTGTGCCCTTTCCCACATTTCTTTTGACCCAAGGGGTGTGTAACAACACAGTCTCTACTTCAATAATCCTTTGGATAAAGCCTTTATAATTTATGTAAAGTATATCGTATTTATTCTTTTTCGTAAAGAAGTCTGGATGGAAGCACTGCTTACCACAGTATAATATCAGTATAATATATAGAAGAAAAAGTTTTTGCAGAAAAGAATCAGGATTCTGTAAAAACTTTTTTTTACGCAGAAACAACCTTGCAATTTGTGATGAATACGCTATAATTAAAAAACGTAATGAACCGAGATTGGTTAGACCAATATAAAGGAGTTGAATATTTGAAAAATAAAAAAGAACGAGACTGGAAGTTTATCATCGGTATGATTGTTCTGCTCGCCATTTTTGCTGTAATGGGAGGTGCTTTCTGGAATATGGTAGGAAAGCAGGCACAGATGGTCAGGGAGGAAGAGCAGAAAGAGGAAGCAAATGCTATTTCTGCAATCTATATCGAGACAGGAGAATTTCTGAAGACCGGAGTTTTTGTGGATCTGAACAATGGAACTATTTTCAGCGCAGACATACCGGCAGAGGGCATTTACAATAAAAAAGGAAAATTAATTTCCGATGATGTATTGGAAAATGGGGATAAAGTAAAGATATACGGCGATGGGATCATGCTGGAATCTTTCCCGGGACAGTATCCGGGCGTGACAAAGATCCAGAGAACCGGTCGAGCATCTCTCGAGGAAACTCAGGAGTACGAAGATCAGGTAACTGGAATGATGAAGCCTGTAGCCGTTCAGTAAGGATTAGAGGAGACTGAAAATGAAATACGTAAGACAATTCTGGATTATTTTACTGATATCCGCAATGGGAGAGGCATTACATGTTCTGATCCCGCTTCCTGTACCTGCAAGTGTGTACGGACTGGTGATCATGCTGATCGCACTGGGAACACACATTATCAGGCTGGAACAGGTCAAAGAAGCAGCTGAATTTCTCATAGAGATCATGCCGGTTATGTTTATTCCGGCAGGTGTCGGATTACTGACAGCCTGGGGCATACTGAAACCGGTATGTGTGCCGATCATTCTGATCACAGTGATCACCACAGTTGTGGTAATGATTGTGACAGGTCGTGTCACACAGGCAGTTATTCGTATGGACAGAAAGAAAGGACAGAAAAGATCATGACACAATTTATGAGTAATTCCCTGTTTTTTGGTGCAGCGATCAGTCTGATCGCATATGAGGCAGGACTTCTTTTGAAAAGAAAATTTAAGATGGCAATTTTTAATCCACTTCTGATTGCGATCATTGCAGTAATAGCGGTGCTTTGTTTACTGCATATTGATTATGACACCTATAATCAGAGCGGTCAGTATATCAGCTACCTGCTCACACCTGCAACGGTCTGCCTGGCAGTTCCGCTGTATCAGCAGATGGAACTTCTGAAAAAGAATCTGAAAGCTGTAATCATTGGAATTGTTTCCGGTGTGCTTGCCAGTCTGGTCAGTGTGCTGATCCTTGCAAAGCTGTTCAGCCTGAGTCATGAGCAGTATGTAACACTTCTTCCGAAGTCTATTACCACAGCAATCGGAATGGGTGTTTCCGAAGAACTGGGTGGTATAGTAACGATTACAGTTGCAGTTATTATCATTACCGGTGTTCTTGGAAATATGCTCGCAGAGACTGTGATCAAACTTGCGCGTATTGAAGAACCGATTGCTAAGGGCCTGGCACTTGGAACCTCTGCCCATGCTATCGGTACTGCAAAGGCAATGGAGCTGGGTGAAATAGAAGGTGCCATGAGCAGTCTTGCAATCGCAGTTGCCGGTCTTCTGACTGTTATAGGTGCGTCTGTGTTTGCGCAGTTTATGTAAGAACAGTAGTGATTGCCTGATAAATTGTTTTGGGCAATATACAATATATCTGTTGACTTTAACATTATTTATACAAGAGAACTGTTGTGTCAGATGAGCAGAGGCGCTGACATAACAGTTCTTTTTTATTAAAAACAAATGTTCGACAAACCTCTTCCATTTTTCATAAGTGTGTGGTATTATAAAATACAGAAACGAATATATGTTCTGAAAATGTGTTCGAAAGAAATGGGAGAGCTTATTATGGCAAATGCAGCAGGTACCGCACAGAAAATGAGAAGAAGAAAAGAGAATCATAAGTTTTCCAGAATGATGGCAGTTATTCTGGGTCTGATCGTTACTGTTGAGGTGATGATCGCGGGCGGCATGATCTTCAATATTGATTTTCATTCCGCTGATATAGTTGCGGTAATTATGGGATTTATCGTGTTATATTCCGGAGTTGTGGCGGTTCTGACAGATAACTGATTATAGAAATTTCATAAATTACTGCAAACAATCCAGTCCATCATAGAGTGAAGTCCTGCGTCAGATATCTTTGCTGTATGTCAGTATGCCTGCAGATATATTCCTTGTTCTTCGTACTCTGCTGAGCTGTCCTGATTGCATTGTTTTATGGAACGGCTATAAGGTATGGGGACATGCAAAAAACAGATATTAGACAAAAACAGCG
>ENA-OOZA01000390-OOZA01000390.1-human-gut-metagenome-genome-assembly--contig:-NODE-390-length-25240-cov-2.578479_pt1 | contig 25240 bp, 23 predicted proteins | sample MGYA00241703_ERZ501378 | MGnify/ENA primary metagenome ERZ501378 (study PRJEB25962, sample SAMEA2042916) | human gut metagenome | biome: human gut; feature: human-associated habitat; material: faeces...
GGTTAGCAGCGTTGTCGATTCTTATGTTTTTAATCGAAGGAAGAAATGAGGAAGAATAAATGGAATGTTATTTGGATAATGCGGCGACGACGAAACCATTTTCAGAGGTCTGTGACTTGGTGACGCGGGTGATGTACGAGGACTTTGGAAATCCATCATCCCTTCACATGAAAGGTGTTATCGCAGAGCGTTATGTGAGACAGGCGAGAGAACAGATTGCCAAAACGTTAAAGTGTGCGGCGAAAAACATTGTTTTTACAAGCGGCGGTACGGAGAGTAATAACATGGCGCTGATTGGTTCAGCACTTGCAAATGCCCGTGCAGGCAAGCATATTATCACAACCTGTTTTGAGCATGCGGCTGTTTATGAGCCGCTGTTATATTTAGAAAAAATGGGTTATGAAGTCACTTACCTTCCCGTGGATTCAATGGGGCATGTGAGTGAGGAAACGCTTGAGAATGCATTGCGTAAGGATACGATTTTAGTCTCTACGATGCTTGTGAATAACGAAGTTGGTGCGATTTTGGATGTCGAGAAATTTTCTAAAATTGTAAAAGCATATAACAAGGATATTATTTTCCATGTAGATGCGATTCAGGCATATGGGAAAATGAATATTTATCCAAAACGAATGGGAATTGATTTGCTGAGTGTCAGCGGTCATAAAATTCATGGACCGAAAGGAACCGGATTTTTATATGTTGGGGATAAGGTTAAAATTCATCCCTATATTCATGGCGGCGGGCAGCAGCAGGGGATGCGCTCTGGAACGGAAAATGTACCGGGAATTGCCGGGCTTTCTCTGGCTGCAGAAAAAATGTATGCAAATCTGGAGGAAAATAGAAAGCACTTGTATGAATTGAAACAGTATTTTGTTTCCCATATTGGAGAAGTTGATGGGGCTGTTGTAAATGCCTGTGATGCTTCTGCGGTAGAAGAGACGGCACCTCATATTGTGAGTGTGAGTTTTGACGGTGTCCGAAGCGAGGTGCTTTTGCATGCCCTTGAGGAAAAAGAAATTTATGTTTCTTCCGGGTCCGCCTGTTCCTCAAATCATCCGGGAATCAGTGGAACGCTGAAAGCGATTGGCGTTGCAAATGAGCGGCTTGACTGTACGCTGCGGTTTAGTTTTTCCGTGGAGACACAGATTGAGCAGTTAAAACAGACGATTACGGAATTAAAACAATTGGTACCGGTGTTAGCACGGTATACAAGACGATAGAAGGAGAGAAAAATGGTACGAGCTTTTTTGATTAAATATGCAGAAATCGGAATTAAAGGAAAAAACAGATATTTGTTTGAAGATGCACTTGTCAAACAGATGAAACTGGCTCTGGAGCCGGTAGAAGGCGAATTTACCGTAACGAAAGAACAGGGCCGTGTATATGTGTTCTGTCCGGAAAAATATGATTTTGACGAGGCTGTAGAAGCATTACAGCGAGTGTTTGGTATCGTTGGTATCAGCCCGGTTGTCATTTATGAAGATCAGGGCTTTGATCAGATGGCAGAGGATGTCGTTGCCTACATGAAAGCAAGATATCCGGAATACAAAGGTTCCTTCAAGGTATACACAAGAAGAGCAAAAAAATCTTACCCGATTACCTCTATGGAAGTCAGCGCAGCAATAGGTGAAAAAATCCTCGATGCGTTCCCGGAGGCATCTGTTGATGTACACAATCCGGAAATGACACTTTCCGTAGAGATCCGTGACAAGATTTATGTATATTCCGAGACTATTCCGGGACCGGGAGGGATGCCGATCGGAACAAACGGAAAAGCCATGCTTCTCCTTTCTGGTGGTATTGACAGTCCAGTAGCAGGTTATATGATCGCAAAACGTGGAGTCAAGATCGAGGCAGTGTATTTCCATGCCCCGCCGTACACAAGCGAACGTGCAAAACAGAAAGTTGTAGACCTTGCAAAACTGGTTGCACGCTACAGTGGTCCGATCCGTCTGCACGTTGTAAACTTTACGGATATTCAGCTTTATATCTATGATCAGTGCCCGCATGAAGAGCTTACAATCATCATGCGTCGTTATATGATGCGTATTGCAGAGCATTTTGCACGTAAAGATAAGTGTCTCGGACTGATTACAGGAGAGAGTATCGGACAGGTTGCAAGCCAGACATTACAGAGTCTTGCAGCAACAGATGAAGTGTGTGAACTCCCGGTATATCGTCCAGTCATTGGATTTGACAAAGAAGAAATCGTTCAGATTTCCAGAAAGATCAATACATTTGAGACTTCAATCCAGCCATTTGAAGACTGCTGTACGATTTTCGTGGCAAAACATCCGGTAACAAAACCGAATCTCAAGGTGATTCACAGATCAGAAGAGAAATTAAACGAGAAGATCGACCAGCTTGTAGAAGAAGCGCTGGCGTCTACAGAAGTAATCGAAATTCAGTAAACAGTAAGAAAAAAACAGCTTCTCATGCATATGCACAGAAGCTGTTTTAAAACTGTCTTACATTCATGATCTCCTTAAGGAGATTATACAGATCACTCAATTACATACGGCTGTACGATTGTCAGAATAGTATCAAGAGTGCTGCCTTCAGCATGGATATTCAGATTGATCGGTTTGGATAAGTCTAAACTGAAGATACCCATGATGGATTTTGCATCGATCACATATCTTCCGGATACTAAGTCAAAGTCACAGTCAAATTTACTGATCTCGTTAACAAATGCTTTCACTTTATCGATAGAATTCAGCGAGATTTTTAATGTTTTCATTTTGAGAACCTCCCTATTTAGTGTTGTTATGTGATTAATCTTACCCGTACGCCTCTGAAAAGTCAAGGGAAAATCAGATGAAATTATGGTAAAATATTCGTCTGTATATATAAAAAATGCAACTATTCAGCAGGTAACTGTGAAGGTACTGAACAGTTATAAAAACAATAAAATCGGAATACAAAGTGAAAATATCAGAAAATATATATGAGGTTAAAAATATGAAAAAAAAGGTTGCCCTTCATAATCTGGGCTGTAAAGTAAATGCATACGAAGTAGAAGCAATGCAGCAGCTTCTGGAAAAAGCAGGATATGAGATCGTACCTTTTACGGAAGGAGCGGACATATATCTGATCAATACCTGTACGGTTACGAATATTGCAGACCGTAAATCCCGACAGATGCTGCACAAGGCAAAAAAAATGAACCCGGATGCGATCGTGGTAGCTGCCGGATGTTATGCACAGGCGGACACAGAAAAATTAAAAGAAGATAATGCGGTTGACCTGATTCTCGGAAATAATCAGAAGACACAGATTGTAGAAGTGCTGGAAGAATATGAAAAAGAACATTCCAAACAGGTACAGGTGATCGAGATCAACCACACAAAAGAGTACGAGGAGCTTTCTATCGAACAGACAGCGGAACATGTTCGCGCATACATCAAAGTACAGGACGGATGCAACCAGTTCTGTACTTACTGCATTATTCCGTTTGCGAGGGGACGTGTGCGAAGCAGAAAAATTGCGGATGTATTAAGAGAAGTTGAGACACTTGCGTCCAAAGGTTATAAAGAAGTCGTACTTACCGGCATCCACTTAAGTTCCTACGGTGTAGATTTTCCGAAAGAAGAAAGAGAGAGCCTTCTTTCTCTGATTCAGGCGGTAAGTAAAGTAGCGGGAATTCAGAGAATCCGTCTTGGTTCTCTTGAACCGAGGATTATTACCGAAGAATTTCTGGAAGGAATCGTTGCGACAGGAAAGGTCTGCCCGCATTTCCATCTGTCTCTTCAGAGTGGATGCAATAAAACGCTGAAAAATATGAACCGCCGTTACAGCGCACAGGAATATGCGGAAAAGTGTGATCTGATCCGCAGATATTATCCGGCACCAGCCCTTACGACGGATGTAATTGTAGGATTTCCGATGGAAACAGAGGAAGATTTTGAAGAATCTTATGAATTCGTAAAAAACATTCATTTTTATGAGACACATATTTTCAAATATTCCAGAAGACATGGGACAAAAGCGGCAGCCATGGACGGCCAGCTCACAGAGGCGGTAAAAGCACAGCGAAGTGAAAAATTCCTGGCATTGCATGATATCCGTGCAAAGGAATACGAAGAGGCGATGATCGGAAAGACAATCGAACTTCTTCTTGAAGAGGAAATCGAAGAAGATGGAAAGAACTGGTATGTAGGCCACAGCCGTGAATATGTACGTGCTGTTATCAAAAAGACGGATGTGCATCAGGTAAATGATCTTGTTGAGGCGAAAGTGACCGGATTTCTGACAGACCATCTTTTACGTGCAGAATAATCTGCAGGATGCCGCACAGATTTTCGATATAAATTTCAACAAAAAAAGGGTTCTTGTATTTTGATAAGAATTATATTAAAATAAAAAGGAAATCTTATTAAGGACGTGAGAAAAATGGCAGAAAACAGTTTAGGAAACACACAATATTTCAGAACAAAACCAGATCAGGATCTTGAAGTTAAAGAAGTACTTGATCTGGTCTACAATGCAATGGATGAGAAAGGATATAATCCGGTAAACCAGATAGTCGGTTATATTATGTCCGGAGATCCGACTTATATTACCAGCCACAAAGGCGCGAGAAGCATGATCATGAAAGTCGAGAGAGATGAGCTGGTAGAAGAATTACTTAATGAATATATTAAGAACAAATCCTGGGAACGCTAGGAATATGCGGATTCTCGGATTAGATTATGGATCAAAAACAGTAGGAGTAGCCGTCAGTGATCCACTTGGTCTGACTGCGCAGAAGATAGAGACAATATGGCGCAAACAGGAAAACAAGCTGCGGCGTACTCTTGCAAGAATTGAAGAACTCATCGCAGAATATGAAGTAGAGAAAATCGTGTTGGGCTTTCCGAAGAATATGAACAATACGGTTGGTGAGCGCGCGGAAAAAGCTCTTGAATTTGGTGAAATGCTGAAAAAGCGGACAGGGCTTGAAATTATTATGTGGGATGAGCGACTGACAACAGTAGAGGCAGATCGGACACTGATAGAGGCCGGTGTGCGCAGAGAAAACCGCAAACAGTATCTGGACGGCATTGCGGCAGTATTTATTTTGCAGGGATATTTAGATTCCCTGTCAGTATGACAAAGGTGACAACATGGAAAAAATCAGATTTCAGTCTCCTGATGGAACAGTAGAAGATTTCTACATTGAGGAGCAGACAAGAATCGGAGGGGTGGCGTACCTCCTTGTTTCTGATTCAATGGATGACGAAGCAAATGCCTATATTTTAAAAGACGTATCAGAAGATACAGATTCCGAAGCCTGCTATGAAATGGTTGAAGATGAGAACGAACTGCAGGCAGTATATAAAGTTTTTGAGCAGATGCTTGAGGACGTAGACCTTGAAATGTGATTGCACACGAAGCATTATGGAGGTGCTTGATTGAGTATAGAAAATAATATGAACGAAAATAAAGCGCATACACCACAGAGAGAAAGTATGCCAAGAGACAGCAGATTCAAACCGAGAAGATACAATAACCATGACAGGAAATCTGCTGATAATAACGCAAAAAAACAGAACCCGAAACAGAAAAATTTCAAATATAAACAGCAGCAGAAACCACAGCAGAAAACTGGCAGCAAGCCTGCAGTTAAGAATGTTCAGAAACAGCAGCTTCGCACAGGATTACGTAAGGGCCGCCGCGGCACATCTAAGCTGAAAGTCATTCCGCTTGGCGGACTTGAGCAGATCGGAATGAACATCACAGCATTTGAATACGAAGACAGTATTGTAGTCGTTGACTGCGGGCTTTCCTTCCCGGAAGACGATATGCTTGGTATCGACCTTGTCATTCCGGATGTGACCTATCTGAAAGAAAATATTTCCAAAGTCAAAGGTTTCGTGATCACACATGGTCATGAAGACCATATTGGTGCACTTCCGTACATTTTAAAGGAAGTAAATGTACCGATTTATTCTACGAAACTGACACTTGGACTGATCACCAACAAACTGAAAGAGCATAATCTTGTTCGTTCTACAAAGTTAAAAGAAGTCAAACACGGACAGGTTATCAATCTGGGTGATTTTTCCATCGAATTTATCAAGACAAACCACAGTATTCAGGATGCGTCTGCCCTTGCAATCTATTCACCGGCAGGTATCGTAGTTCATACCGGTGACTTTAAGGTGGATTACACACCGGTATTTGGTGACGCAATTGATCTTCAGCGTTTTGCCGAGATTGGTAAGAAAGGTGTACTTGCACTGATGTGTGACAGTACCAATGCAGAACGTCCGGGATTTACCATGTCCGAACGTACCGTGGGACGTGTCTTTGACAATTTGTTTAACGAATACAAAAACGCACGAATCATTATTGCGACTTTTGCTTCAAACGTTGACCGTGTGCAGCAGATCATTGATACTGCATACCGTTTCGGACGTAAGGTTGCAGTCGAAGGCCGTAGTATGGTCAATATCATTTCTGTTGCATCAGAGCTTGGTTATCTCCGAATTCCGGAAAATACTCTGATTGAGATCGATCAGGTTAAGAACTATCCGGATGAAAAAGTAGTTCTGATCACGACAGGAAGCCAGGGAGAGTCTATGGCAGCACTTTCCAGAATGGCAGCAGATATCCACAAGAAAATTACAATTAAACCAAACGATACGATCATTTTCAGTTCCAACCCGATTCCAGGAAACGAAAAAGCCGTGTCAAAGGTTATCAACGAACTGTCCATGAAAGGGGCAAAAGTTATTTTCCAGGATGTTCATGTATCAGGACATGCATGCCAGGAAGAAATCAAGCTGATCTATTCACTGGTAAGACCAAAATATGCAATTCCGGTTCATGGTGAATACCGCCATCTGACCGCACAGAAACATGTGGTTGAGGATCTGGGTATCCCGAAAGAAAATATCTTTATCCTTGCATCCGGCAACGTTCTTGAAATGGATGAAAACAGTGCTCAGGTAACAGGATCCGTTCAGACAGGAGCAATTCTTGTAGACGGTCTTGGTGTCGGTGATGTCGGAAACATTGTCCTTCGTGACCGTCAGCACCTTGCAGAAGACGGCATTATGATCGTTGTCATGACACTGGAGCGACACAGCAACGTTGTTCTTGCAGGACCGGATATCGTATCCAGAGGTTTCGTATATGTAAGAGAATCTGAGGATCTGATGGAACATGCAAAAGAAGTTGTTGAGAATGCACTTGATTCCTGCCTGGACCGCAACATCACAGACTGGGGCAAGATCAAAAATGTAGTGAAAGATGCACTCAGTGATTTCCTCTGGAAGAGAACAAAGAGAAGTCCGATGATCCTGCCGATCATCATGGAAGCATAAGACACGAAGCTTTTACAGACAGAAAGGAGCCGATATGGGAGATACAAAAGACCGGGTAGGCGCAGCAGGAGTCATCGTTGCGGGAGGTTTTTTCAAAATAGCTCTGTATGTATGTGTGGCTGTTCTTGTTATCTGGATCGGAAAAGTCACATACCAGTTTGGATACAATATATTTAACCAGCAGGCAATGAGTCCGGGAGAGGGACAGGAAGTAACGGTTGTGATCAAAGAAGACGCAACGGCTTATGATATTGCCAAAACACTGAAAAGCAAAGGCCTGATCGAAGATACACTGGTATTTGTTATACAGGAAAAACTTTCCAATTACAGCGGCAAAATGAGACCGGGAACTTATCTTCTCAGCACTGCATATACACCGACCAGAATCATGGGTATTCTTGCGGGAGATGCGGAGCAGGAGGGAGTAACTTCGTGATCGTAGAAGAAAGAATGCGAACATTTATAAATTCTCTTGATACAGGCAACACTCCATTTCTTGATGAACTGGAGTGTTCTGCTCTTTCTGAGGGAGTTCCGATCATCCGTAAGGAGATGCAGAGTTTCATCAAAACTCTGCTGGCGCTTGCAAAACCGCAGAAAATTCTGGAAGTGGGGACAGCCGTTGGCTTCTCCACACTTCTTATGTGTGAATACGGCAGACCGGATCTGCATATAACAACGATTGAAAATTACGAAAAACGAATTCCGCTCGCAAAAGAGAATTTCAAAAAAGCAGGAAGAGAAAAACAGATTACATTTCTGGAAGGAGATGCAGGAGAAATCCTGAAAGAACTTAAAGACTCTTATGATCTGATCTTTATGGATGCAGCCAAAGGTCAGTATATTCACTGGCTTCCAGATGTTGTAAGACTTCTTGCACCGGGCGGAATCCTGATGTCGGATAATGTTCTGCAGGAGGGGGAACTGATCGAGTCTCACTACCTTGTGGAACGCAGAAACCGTACGATTTATAAACGAATGAGAGATTATCTTTTTGAACTGAAGCATCACCCACAGCTTACGACGAGTATCATTCCATTGGGCGACGGTGTTTCTGTGAGTGTTAAGGAGGAATTATGAGAAAAATTGAATTGCTGGTTCCGGCAAGCAGTCTGGAAGTTCTTAAGATCGCCGTTGTATTTGGCGCAGATGCCGTTTATATCGGTGGTGAAGCGTTTGGGCTTCGTGCGAAGGCGAAGAACTTTTCAAAAGAAGATATGGCAGAAGGAATCGCTTTTGCACATGAACATGGTGTAAAAGTCTATGTGACAGTAAACATTCTTGCGCATAACGATGACCTTCCGGGAGTACGTGAATATCTGCAGGAACTCAAGGAATTAAAACCAGATGCACTGATCATTGCAGATCCGGGAATCTTTACTTATGCCCGTGAAATCTGCCCTGAGATCGAATGCCACATCAGTACACAGGCAAATAATACCAATTATGAGACTTATCGATTCTGGTACCGTCTCGGAGCCAAACGTGTTGTAACTGCACGTGAACTGTCTCTGAAAGAGATTCGTGAGATCCGTGCAAATATTCCGGATGATATGGAAATTGAGACATTTATACATGGAGCAATGTGCATTTCCTATTCAGGAAGATGCCTGCTGAGCAATTATCTTGTAGGAAGAGATGCCAATCAGGGCGCATGTACACATCCATGCCGTTGGAAATATTCTGTAGTTGAGGAAAAGCGTCCGGGCGAATACATGCCGGTTTATGAAAATGAGAGGGGCACTTATATTTTTAACTCCAAGGATCTCTGTATGATTGAGCATATGGATGATGTCCTGAACAGTGGGATCGACAGCCTGAAGATTGAGGGACGTATGAAAACTGCACTTTATGTAGCAACAGTCGCGAGAACATACCGTAAGGCGATCGATGACTATCTGGAATCTCCTGAAAAATATAAAGCGAACATGCCATGGTATCAGGAACAGATTTCAAACTGCACATACAGACAGTTTACGACTGGATTCTTCTATGGAAAACCAGATCAGAATACACAGATCTATGACAACAATACTTACGTAAAAGAATATACTTATCTGGGATATGCGGAAGAAATTGATGAGAAAGGATTTGCACATATTACCCAGAGAAATAAATTCTGTGTCGGTGAGACTATCGAAATCATGAAGCCGGACGGAAGAAACTTGTCTGTGACGGTTAAGGCAATCTACAATGAAAATGGTGAATCTGTTGAGAGTGCGCCGCATCCGCAGCAGAAACTTGCTGTAGACCTTGGAACAGGGATAGAGAAATACGATCTCTTAAGAAGAGCAGAAGCATCAGAAAATTAAATTACAGCTATAATAAAAAGATCAGATACCCATTTCAGGTACCTGATCTTTTTTGTATAAGAAGTGACTATCATAGAGAGGATTAACGGCACAACACCGGCGCAGTCAGTTCAAATCTTGCTCCGGATTTCCAGGAAGCACCGCTTACCGGTTGGGCAAGGATCTGGATTTTGGTGATATTCTTGCGATATTTCCAGTTGGCAAGAGTAGTAGACAAATGAACAGTCCTGCGGGTAGGGATATTTCGTGCACATTCAAAATATTGTTTTCCGCAAAAGAAGCGTATTTTAATCTGGACAGAAGTTTTGGTTGCCCCTGTTACACGGAGAGTAGTGCAGAAACGTGGAGAAGAAGAAACATTAAGTTTTTTCTTAAAACTTTGCGTATATCCCCATGAAATATTCTGATTGCGGGAGGTGTTACGGTATATAGTAAAATTATCGCCTTTTTTATTGAAACTTCTGGAAGCACCGTAGGCTGTCCAGCTTTTGGAAACAGAACCTGTCTTTTTATAACCACTTACCGGGGTTAGTCTTCCAATTGTACAGGAAACTTTGTTGTAAAGTCTGTTGCTGTAAGAAGGAATAAGCTGTCTCCAGCTTCTGGCACCACCAATTGAAGATACCAGTGAACTTGTTGCGAAATTGGAAAGGCTGGTGTCCATGTATTTATAGATATTCCAGGATAATTTTTTTGATCTGGCATTCTCGGGTGAGGAAGAACTTGCGGAAGTTGTCCATAATCCGAGGTTTAATCCCTGACTGATCTCAGCTGTGTGATCGACCTGACGGTGAATGATGAGAGAGTCGATCATGTTGTCTGATTCAGAAATCAGGTACGAATATGCAATCGCGGCGGCCTGAAGTTTTTCAACATTTTTTCCGTTCTGGATAGAAGTATACCCCTGTTCAGAAAGAATGATCCTTGTTCGGGAACCGTATTTCTGGCGGATGTAACGAGTCAGAATCTGGATATTTCCCATATTGATTACAGGAGAAGAAAGCGAATTTCTGATCTGCCCGTTTGTGTTGGCCCAGAAGCGTGGCTCTGTCAGTGGCGAACTGTAAGGGTGGTAAGCGAGGTTCCATGCGATGTTTCCATCAGCACGAAGTCTTGTAGCAAATGCGTCCAGCATTTTGCGCGAAGCAAAAGTACCACTCACATTGTTAGTATTCCACAGATGATCCAGTGAAATGTAAACTCTTGCATTTGAATAGACGCTTGTCAGCGCATTATATGCCAGACGGAACTGGTCGGCATAGACTTTTGCATACTGATTTAAGTTCTTGGAACCCGCATAATTATATGTCCAGTAATTGTTGACTTCGTTTCCGACGATCCAGTTTACGATTCGTCCGTATTTTCCATTGGTAGTACTGTAACGGTTGGCAAGAAAATTAAGCGTTGCCTGCAGATAATTTCTTGCAGCAGGGTTGGCAGTGTTCCAGGCATAAAAACTGTGCCCTTTATAACGCCCCTGCGGATAAATCAGTCCCCTAAGATCATCGCGCCAGCTTAAAAGAAGGACAGCGCTGTTGACCGAAGAGGTGGATTTTAATGATTGCAGCTGTCGGTCATAATAAGAAACAGAGTCTTTTACGAACCAATAAGTTTTACCATTATACTTCCAGGCATAAGAATATCTGGAATTTCTAAGGACTGGTGGTGCAAGGAGCTGACTGAAATCAATATTGATGACAGAGTTATGTACATTCAGCTCCTCGGCGTCTTCAAGCATATCAGCGTTGATCTGCAGCCCCTTTTTGGAAACTGCTTTTGGGAAGCGGTAGCGGTATCTGGCAAGTGTACCGGGATTTGAAATATATCGTTTTGTACTGATTTGGGTGTATTTGCCTCTGCTGTTTCTCGAAGCGATTGCAAAACCATGATAAAGAAGACTGGTATTGTTTAAAGTAGAAGGACAGGAAAATGTCATCTTGTTTGCTTTGCGTGCAGATGCAACAGGTCTGGCGGATGAAGAAATCCGGCTGCTTCCCGGAGTCAGTGCAAAAAGATAGCATCTGGAACCGCCTATCCTTCGTATGTTTGAAACAGTGGCTGTGATACGTATTTTTTTTGTTCCGTTCAGTCTGCATGAAGTGATAGAAACAGGATTTGTCGCTGCCTCCACCTGAACAGGCTCTGTCAGTGAACTATATAAAGTCATACACAACAACAGAGTAAAAATAACCACGGAAAATTTACGTATGCATGAAAGAAATGGGTTACGATTAGTATTTCTCATAAATGGTATTCTCCTTCCGATCATAGACTGATCCATTTATGATTTTAGAAGATTTCTCTGAGAAAATCAATGGAATAGAGTACGTAATTTTTTTAGAGCATTTTTTTCGATGCGTGAGACATAGGAGCGGCTGATATCAAGGCGGGCGGCAATCTCGCGCTGGGTCAGCTCAGGTTCATTAAAGATGCCGTATCGGTAGCAGATGACCTGATATTCCTTTGGAGAAAGAATGCTCTTTATAGACGAAAGGAGATGAAGAATGTCCTGTTGTGTGGAGTAATTCTCAACGATATCCACCGGAGGGCTTTCGATGATATCAAGCAGACTGATCTCATTTCCTTCTTTGTCTGTTCCAATCGGTTCATACAGAGAGACTTCTCTGGAACATTTTTTGCGTGAACGGAGCATCATCAGAAGCTCATTGTCAATACATCGCGCAGCATAAGTGGAAAGTCTGGCAGACCGGTCAACATCAAAAGTAGAAATAGCCTTGATCAGTCCGATCGTCCCGATGGAAATCAGATCCTCAAGGTCTTCACCGGTATTTTGATATTTTTTTGCGACGTGGGCAACCAGACGCAGGTTATGCTCAATAAGAATACGTTTTGCTTCAGAATCCCCTTTTCGGCAGCGTTTGAGGCAGAGTTTTTCCTCTGCGGAAGTCAAAGGTTTTAAGAATGTTTTCAAGTGTCCACCTCAAGCGGGATTTCTATATAGTTTATGTTCAAGACAAGTTTCCTGTGCTTTTCCCAGAAAAAGAAGTTCCAGATAGTAAATTAATATGATAAACATAAAAATATTTAAAAAGTTTGAACAATGTTTAAACTATAAAGTTTAAATGCAGCTCGCTTTTTGTGAGAATATTATAAAAACTGCATAAAATACTTGTTGTAAACAGCGAAATGATTAAAAATGTTAAAAAAAGCTTGAAAAAGCTGTTTAAAAATACTAATATATAACTATCAAAAAGTTCAAGAAATTAAACAATTTAAACAAAAAGGAGGAGAGCGGTGGTGAATGCGGAAAAACAAAACCAGATCTTATTAAAAATTCGGCATGTGTCCAAAAACTTTGGACTTACGCAGGCATTGAAGGATGTATCCTTTGACATTAATAAAGCTGAAATCAGAGGCTTTATTGGTGAGAATGGATCTGGAAAAAGTACGCTGTCAAATATAATTGCAGGGGTGTACGGAAAAAATTCCGGACAGATTTTACTTGAAGAATCTGAATTAAATGCTTCATCAGTAGTAGAGGCAGAAGAAAGCGGTATTGCACTGATTGTGCAGGAAATTGGTACGATAGAAGATGTGTCAGTTGCATCCAATATATTTCTTGGAAATGAAAAGAAATTTCTTAAGAATGGATTGATACAGTACCGTGAAATGGAAAAAGAAGCAAAGAAAGCACTTGATCTTATCGGAATAGAAAATATTGATCCGGCTGAAAAAACCGGAAAATATAATCTGGAAGACCGCAAGATCATAGAAATTGCAAAAGCGTTTTATCTTCATCCCAAACTGATGATCGTAGATGAAACGGCAAATGCTCTTTCTTCCCGTGGCAGAAGCATTCTTTATGCAGTCATGAACAAAGTAAAAGAATATGGAGGAACGGTACTGTTTATCACACACGATCTGGAAGAACTTGTTACAATCTGCGACAGTGTAACTATTTTACGGGATGGAGTTTATATCGATACTGTATTTGGAAACGATATGGTAGTCAATGAGCTTAAAGTAAAGATGGTAGGACGTGAAATAAGTGATCACTATTATCGTACAGAAGAAAAAGGAAGTTTTGAAGATGAAGTGGTTTTGAGCATGCAGGGCGTTTTTACAAGTGTTCTCAAGAATGTAAGTCTTCAGTTACACAAAGGTGAAATTCTTGGATTGGGCGGTCTGTCTGATTGTGGAATGCATGAAGTCGGCAGGGTGTTGTTTGGAATTGACCAGCCGTACACAGGAGAGATTCAGTGTTATGGAAAAAAGACGAATTTCTCCAATCCTAAAAAGGCAATCAAAGAAAGTATCGGATATGTATCAAAAAACAGGGATACAGAAGCAATTATTTTGCAGGACAGTGTAAAAAACAATATTTGTCTTTGCAGTCTTGACTGTATATCACATGCAGGGTTTGCAACACCTTCAGTCGAAAATCAATTTGCTGATAAATGGATTGAACGTTTAAAAATCAAAATTAATGGAAGAAATCAATTTGTAGCTGATTTAAGTGGAGGAAATAAACAGAAAGTTGTACTTGCAAAATGGCTGGGAAGAGGATCAAAAATACTTATTTTTGACTGTCCGACCCGAGGAATTGACATCGGAGTAAAAGAGGCAATTTACCAGCTGATGGAAGAATTAAAGAATCAGGGACATGCGATTTTGATGATTTCTGAGGAACTGCCGGAACTGATTGGAATGTCTGACAGAATTCTGATTATGAAGGATGGTGCCTTTGTATACGAAACGATGAGAGGTCCGGAAGTTACAGAATCGTTACTGGTAAAAGAAATGATTTAATGGAGGGAAAAGAGAATTTTGGAAGAGACAAAGACAAGGCAGCCAGAGAAAAAAGGACTGGAACTTTTTATTAATCTTTTTCCGTTCATCAGTCTGGCAGTAGTAATAATTGGATTAGCGGCAGCAACCGGAGGCGGATTGCTTCAGACCGCAAATATCCGAAGAATTTTTGAACAGTCTTTTGCACAGATGCTAGTTGCAGGAGGCGTAATATTCCTGATGACTCAGGATTGCATGGATATGTCAGTCGGAGCAATCATCGGTTTATCCGGAGCAGTTGCAGCGTATACTTCACAGGTCAGCATTCCACTTGCTTTGGTGGCAGCTTTGGCAGCAGGTCTGGCAGTAGGACTTATAAACGGATTGCTCAACGGTATTCTGGGATTAAATTCCATGATCTGCACACTGGCAATGCAGTTTATTCTAAGAGGCATTCTGCTGATTATCTGTAAATCAGGTTCTGTAGGTATTGCATTGGAAATGTATGATCTGGACAGTTTGAATCTAAAAATTGTTATCTGCGTGGTATATCTGATCGTTGCATGGCTGTTTTTTCAATATCATATATACGGTAAACAGTGCAAGGCGGTAGGTGCAGGAAAAGTATCGGCAATCCAGTCGGGAATCAATATAAAGAAAACCAGAATGATTGGCTATATTATTTCAGGTACGGTATCTGGATTGGCAGGCTTTTTCACAGTAATACGTTCTGGAGCAGCATTATATAATACCGGAAATATGGTTGAAATTGACACTCTGATTGCGCTGATTCTTGGCGGAATGGCAATCAACGGTGGTGCAAATTCGAAATTCAGAAGTGTGGTTATCGGAGTAGTGATCCTAGGAGTCCTGAATAACGGAATGGTATTACTGGGACTGGGAACTTATCCGCAGCTGATTACAAAAGGTCTGGTATTTATTCTGGTATTAACACTGACATTTACATTAAGAACTAAGATGAACAGAAAATAATAAGAAAAGTAATAAAAATTAAATATATTCCAAGGAGGAAAAAAATTATGGCAAGAAAAATTTTCAAGACGTTGGTAACTTCAGTTGTCACAGGCTCACTGGTTATGGGAATGTGTCCGGTAGTGGCAAGCGCTGCGGATAATGACATCAAACTCGGCCTCAGCATTTACTCAACAACAGATGCGACAGCAGGTCCAATGGTCAATAACATGCAGGCTGCCTGTGATGGAATGGGTGCAGATCTTGTAATTGCAACAGATAACCAGAATCTGGAAACAGAGATCACAAATATTGAGAACCTGATTGCCAATGGATGCGAAGCTGTATTCTGCCTGCCGTATTCAGATGATGCAATCCTGCGTATTGCGAAGATCTGCGAACAGAATCAGGTATATTTCGGATTTTACTGGTATGACCTGACTGAAGAAGCAACAAAGAAAGTTTGCTATGATTCCGATTACTTTATTGCAAACATTTATGAAGATGATGTGTGGTCTGCATATACAGCAATGAAAACTCTGAACGAAGCAGGTTCCTCTCATATCGGAATGTTTGGTCTTCCGACAGGACGTACAACTACAACCAAACGTGATGAAGGTATTAAACAGGCGTGTGATGAATTCGGAATGGAAATTCTTGTAGAAGACAGAGTAAATACAAATACATCTGATGATGCGGCATCTTCTGTAGAATCAATGGTATCTGCTTATCCGGATCTTGACGGAATTGTTATTGCAGGTATGACCCAGACTTGTCTTCCGGGTGTTATTCAGTCACTTCAGAACCTTGGACTTGCAGGAAAAGTAAAAGTATCCTGTATCGATTTTAATGAAAATCAGACAGAATATTTCCAGAAAGAACTCGTAAGCGGTATTGTTGGTGGTCACTTTACAGGCGCTGCATGGCTTGGTGTTCTTGCAATCAATCAGCTTCAGGGTACTCCGCTTGTTGAAGAACCTGTTTCTATTAAAGATGAATTCCTTGTTCTTCAGTCAGCAGATGACTGCGAAAACTATAACAAATATCTGTATGAAGAACTTCCATACACAGCAGACGAATATGCACAGATGTCACAGAAAATCAATCCTGATTTCACATATGATGATCTGATGAATATTATTTCAACATACAGCATTGATGATGTAATTGCCCGTCACAATGGCTGATGCAAGGTAAGAAACTGGAGAAATAGTTTATGAGTAAAAAAATTCGTGATGCGATTGTAGTAATAATGGCACCGGTTATTTTGTATTTCTTTTTCCTGATACTCAGGCCGGCATCATTCGGAAAATTTAATACGATCTATATCATTATTACACAGTCATTTATTACATGTATGATTGCATGGGGAATGCAGTATCTGGCAAAAATGGGAGAATTTGACATGTCGCTGGGTGCTGAAATGATACTGGACAGTATTATAGCTGCATTGCTCTGTGCAAAGATGGGTTTTGCAGGAATTATTTTTGGATGTCTTGCTGTAGCAGTTATTTGTGGAATTATAAAAGGAATTCTGTTTAAGATCATGGGAATTCCGGTAATGATCATGACAATTGCACTTGTATATCTTATGGGTGCGATTGGAGGACTGATCACAAATTCAGCAGCAGTAACAATTGCAAGTAAATACACATTTCTCGGACGTGCTCCGGGAAATGTGGTAATCTTCATTCTGGCAGGAATCCTGATGTACATACTTGCGAACAGAAGCGTCTATGGAGCTCATGTAAATGCAGCTGCAGGATCTGCACATATTTCTGCAAACAATGGAATTGATGTACAAAGTATAAAGATAAAATCGCTGATGATCAGCAGTTTGTTTGCAGGAATTGCAGCAATTGTACAGCTGAGTCATGGCAGCGGTGTTACACCATCTGTAGGACTGGACAGCATCCAGAATATCATGGAACCATTGATGAGTGTATTTATCGGATTTGTAATGGCACAGTATGTAAATATTGTCGGAGCGATTTTTGCAGCATCGATCATGATGTCAATTATCAGCAATGGCATTACAGCATTGAACTGGTCATCCGCAATTTATAATGTGGTAGTTGGAGCAGTATTGATTCTGATCATGGCATATATGAGCCTTGCGAGAATATACTCTGTAAAACGTGCCGAAAAGAACGGTGCGCTGGCAAATATCAAAGAAGTAGAAATGGCTACGCAAAAGTAAAAAGAAGAGAGGTATAAAAATATGAAGTTAAAAAAAGCACCATATGTAGTTCCGGAAGGAAAGAAAATTAAAGTGATCTGTGATACAGATGCATATTGCGAAGGTGATGATCAGTATTGTATCGCACATCTTCTGATGACAGAAAAAGCTGAAGTATTGGGATTTACGGCAGAACATTTTGATACACTGCTTCTTGATTCAAAAACCGGTGGAAATGATTCCATGCAGCAGAGCTATGATGAAATCGTAAATGTACTGACACTTATGGGGCTGGAAAAAGATTATCCGGTATTTAAAGGTGTTGTAGATCACTTAAAAGATGAAAAAACTCCGGAAAATACCGATGCAGGAAAATTCATTGCAGAGCAGGCTGCCAAAATGCCGGAAGGTCAGAAATTAGCTGTCGTTGCACAGGGTGCGATTTCAAATGTTGCGGATGCACTTTTGATCGATCCGAGTATTGAGGACAAAATGTTTGTTATCTGGATCGGCGGCGGAGCTTATCCGGAGGGATCCTGGGAGTTTAACCTGAATGGTGATGTAAATGCTGCAAACGTAGTATTTGATTCAAATGTTGAACTGTGGCAGGTACCATGTAACGTTTATTCTATGATGAAGGTTTCATTCCAGGAGTTATATGAAAAAGTAGCTCCGTATGGAAAAATCGGAAAATATCTGTATGAAAACCTTCTCCGTGTCAATGAAAAACTTTGCAGTATTCCACTGTTTGGCGGTATGGCTACTTATCCGGGAGGCGAAAGCTGGCAGCTTGGTGATTCTCCAGTAGTAGGTCTGCTCATGACTGATCACTGCTATGATTATGATCTGATGCCGGCACCGCGTGTAGATGATGAAGGACACTATCTTCTTCGTCCGGCAAACCCGAGAAAAATCAGAGTATACAATTTCGTTGATTCAAGAATGATTCTGGAAGACATGTTTGCTAAATTTAAATATTATTACGGAGATGAAGAAAAATAATATTTAAACATGATAAGTGGTGCGAGGAGATGTCTCCGAGCATCACTTATTTACCAAAAACGGTGTTGTCGTATACCGGATACTATATTAAAAAATTGGAGAGAGACTATGCATAAAATAAAATTAGGCTTTGCCCCTACAAGAAGAAGCATCTTCAGTGCTCCGGATGCGGTTAAATACAGGGGGCTGACAGCGGCTAGACTAAAAGAACTTGGAATTGACTTTGTAGATATTACGGACATTAACGAAGAAGGTCTTCTTTATGATGATGAAGGTCTTGAAAAAATAACAGAAAAATTTAAAAAAGAGAAAATTGACGGTTTATTTCTTCCACACTGCAATTTTGGTACGGAATTTGAATGTGCAAGGCTTGCAAAAAATTTGAATGTACCGGTGCTGCTGTGGGGACCACTGGATGAAAGACCAGATGAAAATGGTGTACGTTTAAGAGATACACAATGTGGATTATTTGCCACAGGAAAAGTCCTCAGACGATTCAGGATACCGTTTACATATATGACAAACTGTCGACTGGAGGATCCGGTATTTGAGAGGGGACTTCGTGATTTCATCGCAGTTTGCAATGTAGTAAAAACTTTTAGAAATATCCGCATTCTTCAGATCTCCACAAGACCGTATGAATTTTGGTCAACTATGTGTAATGAAGGAGAACTGCTGGAAAAATTTAATATTCAGCTGACTCCGATCCCGATGCCTGAACTTACCGATGAAGTAAAAAAAGCAAAAGACGAAGGAACGGAAGTTGCAAAAGTTATGGAATACTGTCGCAAGAATATGATCATTGACATTAAGGATAATGAACTGGAAAATGTGGCAGCACTCAAAGTAGCAATGAAATCCCTGATCACAAAATATGGATGCCAGGCAGGTGCGATACAGTGTTGGAATCAGCTTCAGAGTGAATTGGGCATTATGCCATGTGCAGCTAATGCACTTTTAAATGAAGAAGGTATTCCGGTGGTATGCGAGACTGATATCCATGGAGCGATTACCGCACTGATGGTAGAGGCGGCAGATATGGGAGAAAACAGAAGCTTCTTTGCAGACTGGACAATCCGTCACCCGGATATTGAAAACGGGGAACTTCTTCAGCATTGTGGACCATGGCCGATTTCTGTTGCAAGAGAAACACCAAAGATTACGTATCCGCTGGCATTCAGTCACCCGGGAGCAATTACTGCAGAAGCAAAACATGGTGAAGTAACGCTGGCTCGTTTTGACGGGGACAATGGAGAATATTCGTTACTTCTCGGAAAGGCAAAAGGTGTTGACGGACCGAAATGTATGGGAACTTATCTCTGGGTAGAGGTGGAAAATATTAAACGTCTTGAAGCTAAAATCGTGGAAGGACCTTATATTCATCACTGTGTGGGAATTCATAAAGATGTTATTCCGGTACTGTATGAGGCATGCAAATACATTGGTGTAAAACCGGATTTGTATGATCTGATTGAGGAAGATGTGAAAGCATATTTACGGGGAGAATGAAAAAGGAGGACAAGAATATGGAAAATCTGACAGCGTTATCCTATGAACTGAGAAAAGATGTAATTGACATGATCTGTGCCGGAAAAGCAGGACATATCGGTGGAGATATGAGTGTAATGGATACTCTGGTGACTCTGTACTTTAAACAGATGAATGTGACTCCGGAAAACATGGATGATCCGGATCATGACAGGTTTGTTATGAGTAAAGGACACTCTGTAGAGGCTTTGTATGCGGTACTTGCAAAAAAAGGATTTTTTCCGATCAAAGAAGTAATTGATACGTTCAGTAAATTTGGCTCCAAATTTATAGGACATCCAAATAATAAACTTCCGGGAATTGAAATGAACTCCGGTTCTCTGGGACATGGGCTTCCGGTGAGCGTTGGTATGGCGCTAGCAGGTAAGATGGATAAACGTAGTTATAGAGTCTATACGGTTATGGGAGACGGCGAGCTGGCAGAAGGATCTGTCTGGGAAGGTGCGATGGCAGCAAGTCAGTATAAACTGGATAATCTCTGTGCGGTTGTTGACAGAAATCGTCTTCAGATTTCCGGAAACACAGAAGATGTAATGCATCAGGATGATCTTCATGAAAGATTCAGAAGTTTTGGATGGAATGTTATTGATGTTAAAGACGGAAACAACATTGAACAGTTAAATGCAGCGTTTGATGAAGCAAAAACAGTTAAAGGGAAACCGACCGTACTGATTGCAAATACAATTAAAGGATGCGGCTCTTCTGTGATGGAAGATAAAGCAGCATGGCATCATCATGTACCAAATGCAGAAGAATATGAGCAGATCATGAAAGATCTTGAAGCAAGAAAGGAGGCTGCTCTCAATGAGTAAAATTGCCAATAAACAGATGATTTGTGAAGTGTTGATGGAAGCGGCAAAAACAGACAAAGATATCGTTGCATTGTGCAGCGACTCCAGAGGAAGTGGATCTTTTACTCCATTCGCAGATACTTATCCGGAACAGTTTGTTGAAACTGGTATTGCAGAGCAAAATCTTGTAAGTATTTCAGCAGGTCTCGCAAAATGTGGCAAAAAATCCTATGCAGTGTCTCCGGCATGCTTCCTTTCAACAAGAAGTTATGAACAGGCAAAGGTAGATGTTGCCTACTCAAACACAAACGTAAAACTCATCGGTATCAGTGGCGGTGTAAGCTACGGCGCACTGGGAATGAGCCATCATTCCGCACAGGATATTGCAGCAATGTCCGCAATCCCGAACATGAGAGTTTATATCCCAAGTGACCATCTTCAGACAAGAGAGCTGACCAAAGCCCTTTTGAAAGATGAAAAACCGGCATATGTACGTGTTGGACGTAATGCAGTAGATCCTGTTTATGAAGAAGGAAATGTACCATTTGAGATGGATAAAGCTACTGTAATTTATGAGGGAACTGACGTGGCAATTATTGCCTGCGGCGAAATGGTTGGACCGGCCAAAGCGGCGGCTGAATTGTTGAAAGAACAGGGAATCAGTGCGGCAGTTGTAGATATGTACTGTATCAAACCACTGGATGCTGAAACCATTGTAAAGGTGGCATCTGATGCAAAGGCAGTTCTTACCGTAGAAGAGCATGCACCGTTTGGCGGTCTTGGTTCCATGGTAAGCCAGGTTGTCGGAAGTGAATGCCCACGAAGAGTTGTCAACATGTCTCTTCCGGATGCTCCGGTTATTACGGGAATATCCAGAGAAGTATTTGATTATTATGGATTAAATGCAGAAGGTATTGCGAAAAAAGCAGCAGAACTGGTGAAATAATATGAGTAAATATGTACTTGGGATTGATCAGAGTACACAGGGAACAAAGGGCCTCCTTTTTGATGAAAAAGGAGCCCTTCTCTGCAGAGCTGATCTTCCTCATAAACAATATGTTGATGAGCGTGGATGGGTAGAACATGATCCGGAAGAGATTTATGCAAATACCATTCAGGTTGTAAAAAATCTTATTGAAAAAGCCCAAATTGATAAAAAAGAGATTACAGTTCTTGGAATCAGTAATCAGAGGGAAACAGCTCTTGTCTGGGAACGTAAAACCGGAAAACCGATATATAATGCTGTGGTGTGGCAGTGTGCGAGAGGAACGGAAATCTGCAAAAAAATTGCATCGGAACATGAAAAGGCAGAAGAAATGGTGCGTGCACACACGGGACTCCAGTTATCTCCATATTTTTCAGCGGCAAAGATTGCATGGGTTCTTCAAAATGTGCCGGGGGCACAGGAAAAAGCAGATAAAGGGGAATTGTGCTGTGGGACTATTGACAGCTGGCTGGTATACAAACTGACCGGTGGAAAAGAGTTCCGTACTGATTACTCGAATGCATCACGTACTCAGATGTTTCATATTGGAAATCTTTCATGGGATCCGGAAGTATGCAGTCTGTTTGAAATTCCTGTCTCCTGCCTTGCAGAAGTGACGGACTCTGACGGCGAATACGGTTATACAGATTTTGAAGGTTATCTGGATACACCGATCCCGATACACGGTGTCCTTGGAGATTCTCATGGGGCATTGTTTGGTCAGGGCTGCACCGAAACAGGAATGATCAAGACCACTTACGGAACAGGCTCTTCTATTATGATGAATATCGGAAAAAAACCGGTTTACAGTAATCGTGTGGTAACTTCTCTTGCGTGGAAACTGAACGGAGAAGTGAATTATGTTCTGGAAGGAAATATTAATTATACAGGAGCGGTGATCACATGGCTGAAAGATGATTTACAGATGATTACTTCTCCGGGGGAAACGGAGACTCTGGCGCTAGATGCCAATCCAAAAGACCATACATATCTGGTACCTGCATTTACCGGGCTGGGCGCTCCTTACTGGGACAGTGAGGCGGAAGGAATCCTTACAGGAATGACCAGAACGACCAAGAGACCGGAAATTGTCCGTGCAGGTTTGGACTGTATTGCATATCAGATTACCGATGTTGTAAAGGCAATGAGCTCGGAAGCAGGAGTTGCGATAGGCGAACTTCGTGTGGATGGAGGACCGACAAAAAATAAATATCTGATGCAGTTTCAGAGTGACATTGCCAATGTAACTGTACAGGTTCCGGAAGCTGAGGAATTGTCAGGTATTGGTGCCGCATACGCGGCTGGCATTGCGTCTGGAATATATGAAAAAAGTGTATTAAATCGTATGCAGAGGAAGGAATATAATCCGCAGATGGAAGAAAACAGGCGAAATATTCTGTATAACGGATGGGAAAATGCAGTTCAACTTGTGTGCAAAAAGTAAGATTATTCTGGACTGGAAATAGACAATACTTGCTGAAATTGGAAAATTAAGGTATAGTTTATTTAATGAATGGTTTAAATGGGATAAGAAATAGTTAATGTTTGGTTTTTCATTAGGTTAAGTGGGAATGTGAAAGGGAAAAGTATGAAAATAAAGGCAGTGCAGATTGCAAATGAGCTGGGAATTTCCAAAGCAACGGTTTCACTTGCTCTGAATGGAAAACCAGGTGTAAGTGAGCAGACGCGAAAATATATTCTCGACTGCAAAGAAAAAATGGAACGTGGAGAATTTACGTCGAACAGATCTGGAAGAGATGCCGAGAATGGAATTATTCTGGTGATTAAGGCAATGAAAGGCTACAATATAATTTATAATGCAGAAATTGATCTTTGGACAGATGTATTGGCAGTTTTTGAGCGTGAAGCTCGAAAAATCGGTTATATGACCAGTGTTGTTTACATGGATTTGCGGAAGGATTCAGTAGACGAAATAATCCAGCAGTGCCGGGATGAGAAAATAAAAGGAGTTTTTCTTGTTGCTACGGAGTTGTCAGCAGAAGACATTCTTGAATTTGAGAAAATAGAAAAGCCGATGGTTTTATATGATAATGAATCTCCCGGATATAGTCATTACAGTATTGTGCCGGATAATTACAGAGGAGTGGAAACTGCGGTAAAATATCTTCTTGATCGAAATTATCGTGATATTGTTTATCTTGCAAATGACAGGGATATTTACAATTTTGCAGAGCGTAGAAGAGCGTTTTTTAATACCATGGCGGAAAATAATCTGAATCCCTACAACGAAAATCGTATTGTACGGATTGGGACAACGATCAACGATGTTTATGTGAAGGGAGTGGAATACTTAAAGAACAATAAGCTTCCACAGGCTTACATTATGGAAAATTATCAGGTTTCCATCGGAATGATGAGGGCATTGCAGCATCATAAGATAAAGATTCCGGATCAGATTGCGTTGATTGGCGTGGATGTGGTGCCGGATTACATTACCTATAACTGTAAACTTACAGTAGTACGGATTCCACATACGGACCGGGCAATTATGGCAATGCATATGCTTGAACGCGAGATTAACGATGAATGCAAGGTAAAATCAAGAATTCTTACAGATTGTCGTCTGATTGAGGGCGAAAGTACAGGAAATATGAATGATAGAGGAATAAAATATACAGAGTATTTACAAAATAGTTCATTTCCATATGCTCTTCAGTTAAAGAATCAACCTGATGAAATACGTGATACCTTGAAGGTATTTATAATACAATTGTTGTAAAAGACATTGTCCATAGAAAAAATATAACAGATACAATGATGTTAAAGAGCGTTTTAAAATTTGTATTTGATAATATAGGCAATCCTTTATCATCTAAAAAAATTTCAGATACAATGACATCATTGGGAAGAAAAATAAATTCAAGGACCGTAGAAAAGTATTTAGAGGCTTTCAGTGAAAGTTATATTATATATCCTGCTAAAAGATATAATATTAAAGGAAAAGAGTATTTAAAATCACTAGAAAAATATTATATTGTGGATATTGGGATGAGATATATGTTATTGGGCTCTAAAATGATGGATACAGGACATATTTTAGAAAATGTTGTGTATTTAGAATTATTGAGAAGAGGATATGATGTATATGTTGGTAAAATTGATAATTATGAAGTTAATTTTGTTGCACAAAATCATAAAGGTACAATTTATTATCAGGTAGCTCTTACTGTAAGAGATGAAAAAACACTTCAAAGAGAATTAAGACCACTCCAAGCTATTCGTGATCATTATCCTAAAGTTATTTTAACAATGGATGAAGATCCAGAAATTCAATATGATGGTATTAGACGTATTAATGCAAGAGACTGGTTATTAGGTTTAACTAACTAAAAATATTTAATTTTAGAATTATAAAATAGTGACTTATA
>ENA-OOZA01000394-OOZA01000394.1-human-gut-metagenome-genome-assembly--contig:-NODE-394-length-24986-cov-2.861859_pt1 | contig 24986 bp, 20 predicted proteins | sample MGYA00241703_ERZ501378 | MGnify/ENA primary metagenome ERZ501378 (study PRJEB25962, sample SAMEA2042916) | human gut metagenome | biome: human gut; feature: human-associated habitat; material: faeces...
TATTTCCCATCTTTCCATATCTCAAGTTTCTCAAATAACTCCCCTCTGTCCGCATACTTATTTGAAAAAAAACAGTTCAGCATACTCATGTTTAATGTTTTTCCAAAACGGCGTGGTCTTGTTATAAGTGTAACCTCATCTTCACTCTCCCACCATTCTTTTATAAAACCTGTTTTGTCCACATAAAAACAGTTTCTCTGTATCATTTTCTCAAAGTCCTGAGTTCCTATACTTACCGTTCTTGCCATATCCATCCTCCTGCTATATTATATGTGCTCTCGTTGTAAACTCCTGTTATTTTCTATTGTATTATTTAGCTACATTCTAACATTGAAGTGTTTTTCTGTAAAGAAAAACAAGCCACTCTGAAGTGCTCAAAATAGCTTGTTTTTATCTTTCTCCCTTATCTATAATGTCATGGCAATTTTATTTTCTCTGCTTTTTCTCATAGGATGCAGTATAAATACAAATGCAAATGCGAGCAAGCCGATTATTCCGACAATTACTCCCTGATAAAATCCTGGTGATACATATTTCATTGTTATGGTATGCTTTCCTGATGAACAGTCAAATTTGATAAATGAGCCTGCATATTTTGTATAGTCTGCTTTTTCCCCATCAATATATATTGTCCACCCCTCATCATATGGAATAGAAGTCATAATTTGATTTTGCCCATTATCCAATATTATCTCACCTGAAATACTATTGCCATTTTGCTTTTTTATTTTCAAACCGTGCTTTTGCAATGAAGCCGTTGTATTTTTAAGTGCCACATCCAATTGTACAATATCCGTAAATGTCTGTGAGTAAGTATTTCCGTCATCAGCAGCCACTACCTGAACAGTCACCGTCTGTCCTGTGGTAAAATCGCCAAGATAAAGTGCACCTGTTTTTCGTTCTGAAAAATAATCACTTATGCGGTTGTTGTTTACATAAACATCCGCATAGCCTGCATTTGACTGCATATATAAATACATAGGATTATCTGAAACTGCCTGTATGCTATAAGTCCATGTATTTGCAGTATCCTGTTTAACACTAAACTGACAGCCTGTAAAATAATTTACAGTAGTTCCGGTAACAGATGAAAGGTAATTGTTCTGATTTGCAAAAATTCCCGGCTGATTTAAATCAGGTTCGGTACATTTATCTGATACAGCATACACAAAAGGAAGTGCCATGTCATTTTTATAACTGCTTCCGCCTTCTGCTGTAGTATCAAGCTGCGTATAGCATGATGCCGGCATTGTTTCATCACTTATCGTATATTTACATCCAAATATACTATCTGTGAGCGGAGTTGACGAATATCCTGAATTCCAAAAATAACTCTGACCAAGACCAAGTTTAGGTATAAGATTATTTATATATGCATTAAATGCTGATGAATAATGTGTCATACCACGATAACCAAGAAGCATTGCATCATTTTTCGAATAATCATATCGCTGGTTTATTCTGTATAAATCATTGTCATTCTTTTTTATACCATCAACCAACGGTTTTGTCTTCCTTATAAATGATGTGTATTCTTCCATTTCGCCATAGCCAAATTCATTTCCAAGTCCCTTTATAAGAATTGCACCATTATTTGCCATTTCAAATAAAACACCAACAATTATAATAAATGCAGCCATTTTATACACATATTTTGGTATAATTTCCAACAAATGCATTTTCAACTTTGCCTGACTTAAATCAATTGATATAAGTGTACGAAGTGCCATATAAATCAATGTAAAGCTAAACAAAAAAGCATACCTGTATGGAAACCAGTTTGGATATTGAAATCCGTGCCACACCTTGTCAAGTCCAACAAAATAAAAGCTCAATAAAAACAAGCATATCAATAGTATCATACCGATTTTTTCTCTGATATTTATATTTTTCATAAAGAAAAATAACGCTGCAAAAATAATTATCACGAAGCCGCAATATATTGCCGGAAGTCCTGTATTCGTAATGCTGTCATATTTTCCATATAAGAACTTGGTAAATATTTTTGCAAACACAAAGTTTGTACTTTCAGCAGGTTCATAACCTGTATATACATCCGAAAGTTTTCCTGACATTAAATCCTTTAAAGAAGCTAATAGCAATGGTGCAGCCAATGCGGCAGACATAAGGCTTGTCATTATAAAATGTATCAAAATTGACAGCTCTTTTTTTATATTTCTTTTTGAAATATCATATTCACTTACGATTTTTATAATAAAATAAAGTCCGGTAAAAATAGCAACCATATATCCAGTATAATAATTACTTATAAATAAAAAAGTAAGACACAGAACATACTGAAGTCCCTTTGAACCATCAAATATTTTTTCAAGCCCCATAAGTATAAGCGGCAAAAAAATAACTGCATCCAGCCACATGATACTTAGCGAATATACCATTGTATATGACATAAAAGCATAACATATTGATGGAATTATTAAGCATATATTTAATATTTTTGACTTTGCATTATACTTGTCAAAAAGATATTTAGCATATATACAAAAACTGATACCACATAGTCCGATTTTTAAACATGTGAGAAACTCAATGGCAACAGGCATCTTTTCAACTGAAAAAAGCAATGTTAAAAAAGAAAACGGACTTGCAATATAATAAGCAAAAACACCTATATAATTTCCTCCCATAGAACGTGACCATGAAAAAAATATTGAATCTTCTCCTCTTATAATATTTCTAAGAGAAGTTATAAATTCAACATACTGATTTTTCATATCCATTATAAGCATTGATTTTGTACCAAACGGATAAAAACCATTATTTTTCAAAATATAAAGCATTTATATTAAATAATTTACTACAGATTTCTTGAAGTATAACACCAACAGATATTATAAGCACACATATTAAGTCAAAAGCAAATATTTTTTGTAATTGATTTTTAGATTTTGCTCTTAAAATTAGTATTAATAATCCTGTAATAAGTATTGCGGATAAAATAACTAACATTAATGAAAAATTTAAAGTTTCCATCTTAAGTTACTCCTTATCTAAATTTATAAATTTAATTTTCTTAAAATAGTTCATATATTTAACTATATAATCTTCATCTATTTTCTTCCAATGGAATCCGATTTTATTTAAATATGAATTTGTAAAATTAGCATTTAGTCTTATTTTTGATGTATATATCAAATTTTTGTTATTATCTAAGTCATATATAATACCAGATAATATTTTTTTATTTTTTTCATCTTGTAGAATACCAGTAATCAAATAAGAGAATAATCTATTTGAAAGTGGAGAAAGATTTATACCAAATTCTTTCTTTAAAACATTATATAATAGTTTAACAGAAAGTAAATTAGGGTTGTATAGGTGGAACATATTACATTTACTAGAATGTTCCAAAATTTTAATAATACAATCTGCACATAAATCAACAGGTGTTAGCTCGATTTCGTGATCTAATGCATATTCAGGGAATGCACCTATATCAACAAAAGATTTGATTCTATTTGCAAAAGCATTATTTTCAATATTTTTTTGAAAAACTCCATCACTGTATCTATTAGTAATATTTCCGATTCTTAATATCTGTGCATCTAGACCTTTGGAAATTTCTTCTAATATTAGAACTTCTGCTTTATATTTTGTTGATGTGTAAATTCCTTTAATACTTTGTCCAACAAATAAATTTTGTTCACAAAAATCTATTTTATTTGTATCTAAAAGTTCAGAATTATTTTCTTTTTCTCCAAATCCTGAAACACTCATAGTAGAAACATGTAATAATCTTTTGTTTTCTTTTTTACATAAATCTACAACATTTTGAGTACCAATAACATTAATATCTTCAAATTGTTGTTTTAGTCCATAATGTTTAACTATTGCACCAGAATTTATAATCACATTAATATCATTTTTTATAATATTATAATCTTCGTCAGATAGTCCTAAATTTGGTTTTACTATATCACCTGCTAAAACTTTAATTCTATTATTTATCTCATTATCATATTTGTCACCAAAATAAAAGTGTAAAATAGAATGTAATCTAGCTATAGGATTTTGATTATTTTTTTCTCTAATTAAACAGTATATTGTTCCAGATTCATTTTTTATAAAAGAATCTATTATATGAGAACCTAAATATCCTGTACCACCAATTAAAAGTACATTTTTGACATTATATTTTTTTACTTTACTAATATTTTCAAAAGTATTACGAGATAATACTTTGTTAATAGTATCGTAATTATAATTATCCATAAATGACTTTTCAGGGCTAGGTAATTTTTTTGCTAATTGCCTAATTGTTGGATAATTAAAAATGTCGGCATATTCAAAGTCTAAGTTGTATTTTATAGCTTCTAATTGCATTGAAATAGCAGAAACAGAGTCTCCACCAATGTCAAAGAAATTATCATCAATAGTTATATTATCTACTTTTAATATGTTTTTCCAAATTTGAATTAGTTTATCTTCATTTGAATTCAAGGTTGCTATATTTACTTTTGAATTCTCATCTTTATGATTAGATTGTGGAATAGGTAATGCTTTTCTATCTATTTTTCTATTAATCGTATATGGCATTTTATCTAATCTTAATATATAACTAGGAATCATATATGGTGGTAAATTTTTTCTTAAAGTATCTTTAATATAACTTTCTTCAAATTCTTTATTAGATACATAATAACCGCATAAAACTTCTTTTCCATCAAGTTCAATTTTGTTGACAATTGCAGAAGATATTCCTTCAATCTCTAAAATTCTATTTTCAATTTCTCCAAGTTCAATTCTTAAACCTCTTAATTTTATTTGATTATCAATTCTTCCTAAACATTGAACTTTGCCATCAAATGTCCATCTACCGATATCACCAGATTTATATATTTTTCCAGGACCAAATGGATTATCTAAGAATTTTGCTGATGTCATATCGGGTTTTCCCATATAACCAAGTCCTACTTGAACTCCTGAAATATAAATTTCTCCAACTACCCCAATAGGTACACGTTTCATATTTTTATCTAAAATATGAATTTGAGTATTCATAATAGGAGGACCAACTGTTATTTCTTTTTCTCTATCCAAGTTTTGAACATTAGAAAGTATAGTAATTTCACTCGGACCATATATATTATAAACGGTAATATCATCTGCAAGAGCTTTTAAATCCTTAACGAATTTTTCAGGTAAAGGCTCTCCACCAAAAACCATATTTTTAACTAATGCCAATGCAGAGTTTGGTTCTCTGTTATCATAATTAATTTTCATTAAACTTGGAGTAACAGTCATAACATCTACATTATATTTTCTTATTAAAGCATCTAATAATTTTGGATTTCTATGTTCTGCATTATTTGCCATTACAACTTTTAGTCCATGAGTTAATGATACTATAATTTCATAAACAAAAATATCAAATGGGGTAGAAGTAACAGAAACAAGTGTATGTTTATTTCCTTCTTTTAAGTAATCCAATACTTTTGTCATAGCTTTTGCCATATTAGCAAGTCCAACTTGATTTAGCATTACACCTTTTGGAGTTCCAGTAGAACCAGATGTGTAAATTATATAAGATAAATCAGTGGCTTTAACAGAAACATTAGGATTTTCAAAATTATAATTATAAAAATCACTATCTAAGTCTATATATATACAATTTTTTATACTTTCAACTTTCTCAGATAACTCTTTTTGAACAAGTACATACTGAACATTACTATCATTAATATAATATTTTGTTCTATCAACAGGATATGTAGGATCCAAGTTCAAAAATGCTGCACCTGATTTTAATATACCTAGCATACAAATAATAGTTTCCAAAGAACGATTAGCCATAATACAAACTATATCATTAGGCTTAATTCCTTTTTGTAATAAGTAATGAGCTAAACTATTAGCTTTTTCATTTAATTGAGCATATGTTAATTTTTCATCATTACAAATTAAAGCAATATTTTCAGGATGCATTTTAACTTGTTCTTCAAACAATGAAACTGCTGTATCATTATTTACTGGTTCAAAAGTATCATTAAATTTATTTAATAATTTTTCTTCATTTGGTGTTATAATATTAATGTCTTTAATATAAACATTAATATTATCTTTTAATTGATGAAGTATAAAAATATAATGTTCCATAAAGCTTGTCATAGTTTCTAATTTAAATAAGTCTGTCATATATTCTAAGTTTATTGTATGTTGATTTGGTTGAACTTCTAATGTAATATTAAATTTAGAAATATTATTTTTAATTTCTTGAAGTGTTGCTAATTCATCATTTACTGTAATAGAATTATTTTCTGTATTTTGATAAGTAAATACTACGTCAAATAATGAACTATTATTAGGAATATTCAATTTTTTAACCAACATATCATAAGGATATTCTTGATTATTTATATCTTCAAAAATTTGCTCTTTTACATCATATAAAAATTCAGAAAATTTCATATTAGAATTTACGGTAGATGTTATTGTAATATTATTTACAAACATACCTATTAAATTTTGAAGTTCAGAATGTTCTCTATTAGCAATAGGACTTCCAATAACTATTTCATTTTGATTAGTATATTTATGCAATAATATTATAAAAGCACTAATAAATAAAATATATGGTGACACACCTAAAAGTTTAGCTATGTCTTCTAATTGTTTAAATTCAGAATCATCAATTTTTTGACTAATTTTATTACCAGCAAATGTCTTAATTGCTTTAGGATTATAGTCATAAGGTAGGTTAAGAGATTGCATAGGAAAATTATTTATTTTATTTAGCCAATATTTTTCTTCTAATTGCATTTTTTCAGATTCTAAATTTTGTTGTTCCCATACTGAATAATCAATGTAATTTATAGTTTTCTCAGATAATTTGTTGTCATTATATAAATTATTAAAATCATTTATTAGATTGCCTAATGATGTTCCATCCATAATAATATGGTGTGTATCAATAAGTAATATTGTTTTTCCATTTTCTAAGTAATGCAATTCTACTCTTAAAAGAGGAGCGGTATCAAGTTGAAATGGTTTTACAAATTTTGATATATTATCTGGCATTTCATCTTCTTTGCTATTAAATACGGGAATGTCAAATTTAACATTATTCATAATTTTTTGTTTTACTTCATTATTATCAATAACAAAAGCAGTCCTAAAACTTATATGCCTATCAATTATTTTTTTAAACGTATCTTTAACTTTTTTTGAGTCTAAATGTTGGTTAAATTCTATTTTTCCAGATATATTATAAACTATATTTTCATCACCAATCATTTTACAAGCATAATAAATTCTTTTTTGAGCAGAAGATAAGGGATAGAAATCAGCATTTTCTGCTTTTAATATAGTAGCGGTAACTACTTTATCTGCATTTTTAATTAAATTAGCTAAATCTTTTATAGTTGCTGTTTCAAGTATGTCTTTTACAGTAATTTGAATATTATATTTTTTAGCTAATGAAGAGGCAAGTGTAATTGATGATAGAGAATCTATTCCTAATTCTAAAATATTATCATCAATACTTATATTTTCAGAATTGATAATATTTTTAATTGAATCAACGAGAAAGGATTCAATAGGATTTCTTGGTTCAATAATGTTTTTTCTAAAATGTTCAGGAAAAGGTAAGTTGTTTCTATCTATTTTTCCATTTGCATTTAAGGGTAATTTATCCATAATCATTATACAAGAAGGAATCATATATACTGGGAGATTTTTTGTCAAAAAATCTTTTAAAATCTTTTCTGAGGTATTATTTTTTAAAACAACGTAAGAACATATATGTTTTTGGTTATTTATTTCATAAATATTAGTATAACATTCTTTTACATCAGGAAAAGATAAGATTTTTAAGTTTATTTCATTTAATTCAATTCTAAATCCTCTAATTTTTACTTGAGAATCTATTCTACCTAAAAACTCTATGTTACCATTAGGAAGCCATCTAACTAAATCCCCAGTTTTATATATTCTATCATTATAATAATTTTTTAAAAATTTTTCAGTTGTTAAATCATCTCTATTTAGATACCCTCTAGATACACCATCTCCACCAACCCATAATTCACCAGGAATACCAATAGGTTGTAATTTACCAGATTTTGAAACAATATAACAAGTTGAATTTGATATTGGCTTACCAATAGGAATAGAGCTGGTATATTTTTTATTAATTTTAAAACAACATGAAAATGTAGTGTTTTCTGTTGGACCATAACCATTAATTATTTGTATGTTTTTATTATAGTCATGTAATTTATTTATATATTTTGGAGATAGAACATCACCACCAGTTAATAAGAATTTAACATTATCAAAAATTGAAACATTATCTTCACATAGTTTATTAAATAGAGGAGATGTTAACCACAAAATAGAAATCTTATTATTATCAATAAATTCTTTTAATGCAGTTGGATTTAGTAAGTCATTTTTTTTGATGATATACAATTGTAAACCATTAAGTAAAGCAGTCCATATTTCAAAAGTACAAGCATCAAATACAATTGAGCCAGTTTGTAAGATTCTATCATTTTGTGATAAATTTATATAGTTAGTGTTTTTAACTAATCTAACAATATTCTTATGTTCTACCATTACACCTTTTGGAGTTCCTGTAGAACCAGATGTGTACATGATATAAGCTAAATTATTAGAATTGATATTAATATTGATATTATCTGTATTTTCATTATAAAAATTATTATTAAGTGAAATATCTAATACCTTTATATCAGTAATTAAATTATTTAAATTCTCTAATGTTAGAATCAATTTTGCATTCGAATTTTTTAACATATAATCAATTCTTGAAAATGGATAATCAATATCTATAGGTAAATAAGCTGCACCTGATTTTAATATAGCAAGTATAGCTATAATCATTTCTAGTGATTTATCTAAAAAAATAGCTACAGTGTCTTCAGTGTTAATACCATTAGATAAAATAATTTTAGCCAATTGATTTGCCTTCTCATTTAATTCTCTATAAGTTAATTTTTGATTTTCAAAAACAACAGCAATATTATCAGGAGTCTTTTCAACTTGCTCCTCAAATAAATCAACAATAGTTTTATCTTTAGGATAATCAACATTAGTATTATTAAATACATTTAAAATCATATTCTTTTCTTCAGGTGTTACAATTTCAATATCACGTGAATTTATATCATTGTTTTCTAATACTTGATTAATCATATTAATAATACGATTATGAATATCTGTTACATCTTCAGAAGAATATTTATCAACCAAATAATCATAATTAATAATTAAATCACCAGTGTCATTAATATCATAAATATGAATGTTAAAGTCGTTTGCACAATAATTATTAAAAGTCCAGTTGGTTTTATAATTTCCAAATTTTTCATTAAATGCTTTAGTTATTTGATAGGAAATTATTATATTATATAAGTTTGGAACATTTTTATTTTTTTCTCTTAAATCTTCCAAAATAGTGTTATAAGAATATTTTTGGTGTCTTAACACACCCATCATTTGTGTGGCAAAATTATTTGTTAGAGTTTTAAAAGAACCTTCATTTAGATTACTTACTCTAACAGGAACTGTATTAACAAACATACCAACAGTATGCTTTTCTTTAAAGTTGGTTCTATTTAAAATAGGTGTACCAATTACAAAATCATCTATATTAGAAACTCTACCAATATAAATTGAAAAGATTGCCATAAAGAAATTAAAGGTAGAAATATTATTTTCTCTACAAAAATTATTTATTCTATATATAACATCTTTATCAATTTTGAAACTTAATCTTTTTGCATTATAAGATAGATCTTTTATATTAGTATTTAAACTTGGAATTGTTGCTTGTTCAGGAATGGTTTTGAATACATCATTCCAATAGATTTTGTCATTTTCAAATTTTTTACTTGATTTATATTCTTTTTCCGCATTAATATAATCAACATATGAAAAAGTCTCTTGAGATATCTCTTCATTGTTTTTTAAATTGTTATAATTTCTTAAAATTTCTTGTATTACTAGTCCAAGCCCCCATGAATCAGCAATTAAATGATTTACGGTTAGAATAATACAAGCAAAGTTGTTTTTTGAAATTGCAAGTTTAAATTTGAATAGATCAGAATCAATTACATTGAATTTGTGTAAAGCTTCTTCTTTTTCAATTTCTTCGATTTCAGATTCATTATTAATATATTTAACGTCGATATCAAAATCTTTATAATTAGAAATGTATTGTTTTGTAATGCTATTTTCTGAAGTAATATGTATTCTAAAACTATCATTTTGTTTTACTACATTTTTAATAGCCTGTTTTAATAAATTTTCATTAATTTCTCCATAAACAGTTCCTGATGTACAGATGTTATTTACAGTAGTTCCTTCATAAAATTGTTCTGTATACCATATAGATTTTTGTGGATTTGTTAATTCGTAAACATCCTTATTTTCCATAATTTCACCCTTTTACAAAAAATTTTTAATTTATAAAAGCATTATATAATTAAAAAACAGAAAAAGCAAGAAAAAGGTAATAAAAAGTAGATATTTGACACAAAATATTTTATGAAAATAATAAATGTTTGTTTAAAATAATAAAATATGTCCAAAATAAAATAAAGGGGGCAAAAATGTCAAGAAGAAAAAAGAAAAACAAAGCTAAAAAAATAATAAAATTAACACTTATTATAGCAGTCACATTTATAATAATAGTCTTTTTATACAATACATATGCAAATATAGAAATAAATCAATCGAATTACAAAACAGAAAGAACAATTTCCACAGCAAATGAACAAACTGTGGAAAACGTAATAGAAAACAGCGAAAAAATTTCAACTATGTTAGAAAAAGCAATGGGAAGTGTTGTTGGAATATCAAAATTAAAAAGTAATGGAAACTCAATATTTTCAACTAGCAATGAAGATGCATTAGGAATAGGAACAGGAATTATAGTAACAGAAGATGGCTATATTCTTAGCAATGAACACGTAACAGGGAGTAAATTTAGTACTTGCTATATAACTTTGGAAAGTGGAAAAAAACAAGAGGGAAAAGTTGTATGGAGTGATTCAGACTTAGATTTATCATTAGCGAAAATCGATGCTAAAAGTCTTTCAACTATTAACCTAGGAGATTCAAGTAAAATAAAAGTAGGAGAAAGTGTATATGCAATAGGAAATCCTATAGGATTTGAATTTAGAAGAACAGTTACATCAGGAATTATAAGTGCAAAAAATAGAAGTATAAAATTAGAGGAAAATAATAGTACATCATATATGTCAGATTTAATACAAACAGATGCAACAATTAATCCTGGAAATAGTGGAGGTCCTCTAATAAATCCAAATGGGGAAGTTATAGGAATTAATACAGTAAAGATCTCTTCAGCTGATGGAATTGGTTTTGCTATTCCAATAAATGTTGTTAAAGGTGTGATTGAGAGTTTTAAAAATACAGGAAAATTTGAGCAACCAACTTTAGGAATTTATGTGTATGATAAAGATGTTATACCATATTTAGATAATAATAATATTATTACATTTACAAAAGGAATTTATGTAGCTCAGATTAATAAAAATGGACCTGCATACAATACTGAGTTAAAAGAGGGAGATATTATTAATACTGTTGATAATAAGGAAATTAATACAATGAATGATTTAAGGGAGTATATTTATAAAAAAAATGTAGGAGATGTTGTAGAACTTAATATTACTAGAGGAAAAGTTAGTAAAGTAATTAAGGTTGTATTGCGGAAAAAAGTAAATTAATATTATGAGTCTATTTTCTATAAGATTAATATGAGTTTTTTATTGAATTATTTTGTACTAAAGATTATAATAAAAGATAGATTGATACAAATTGTAAAGATTCCATTGATGATTTTGAAAGTATTATTAAAATGAGAGAGAATGTTAAGGTTAAATAAAAATTAATATTTGAATTAAAAAATTTTTGTAATAAAATATTCTAGAAAAGGAGCAAAATATATGGAAAAGAACCCAAAAGTAATTATATTAGATTTAGATGAAACTTTAGAACATGGAATATATCAAAGTATATATGATGTAGGTGATCAAATGTCAATGGTATTAAGACCTAATTTAGATATATTACTTAAAAAATTATATGAAGCAAAAAAACAAGATATTGATATTATATTATGCACAACAGCAAGAAACATTTGGGTAGATAGATTTTTTAAATTAATACCAGAATTTAAAAATGTATTTGATAAAATATATTCTCGTGATAATGAAAACCAATGGAGATATTATAATAAAGATATATATCCACTTGAAAATAAGGCTCAAAATGAAAATATTAATTTAGAAAATATGAAGCCTATAACTACTTTTGGATATGATTCAATATTATTTGTAGATGACAATAAAATAGAAGAATTAAGATTAAAGATGTTATTTGAAATGGCAGAAGGAAAATTACAAAAAGATGTAACATTTTTTACTGGATTTGGTTTTTATGGTGGAGTTATTCAATTGGATAAAATGTTAAGGTATAAAAAGATATCAAATCAAGATTTAGAATTTTCTAAAATATTAAATGAATATTTAGAAGTTGAAAGAAATAATCCAGGCTGTAAAATGATTTGTTCAGTAATAGATAAATTTATAAAAAAGGATTTAATATATGGTTTGAATATTGTAGATGATGAATATTCAAAAGAATATGATGCTTTTAATAATAAATTAAATTCTTTAAAATTAGAATTGGAAGAATTGAGTAATAAATTTGAAGAAAAAGATTTTAAATATATTACTGATGAATTAAAAAAATATGTATGTATAGATAGAAAATATCCTTATGAAGATATATAATATAATAAAATAAAAAGAGGAAAAAGATGATAAAAAGATATAAACAAGATGAAATTGATAAACTAGTCCAAATATTAAAAAATAATGGAGTTATTAGTGTTCCAACAGATACTGTTTTTGGTATTTGTGCTAGAATAAATTCACAGATAGCACATGATAAATTGATAGAGGTAAAAAAACGTCCATTTAATAAAGCATTTCCAGTTATGTGTGCAAATGAAGAACAGATAAAAAGTATAGCTATTGTAAATGAGCGAGCAGAACAATTAATTAAAGCATTTATGCCTGGACCAATTACATTAGTATTAAAGAAAAATGAGACTTTACCAGAGTATGTGACAAATGGAAAAGATACAATTGCAGTTAGAATGGCAACATCAAAATCAGTAGAAAAACTAATTTTAAAATTAGGATGTCCAGTGTTTATGACAAGTGCAAACCAAAGTGGGGAAAAGGAATGTACTAATTTAGATGAAATAGAGAAATGTTGTTCAATGCTAGACGGGATGATGGAAGGAAATGTTGTTTTTTCAAAAAGTAGTACGATTGTAGATTGTACTTCTAATGAAATAAGAATATTAAGAGAAGGACCAATATCAATAGAGCAAATAGATAAAAAATTAAGAGAGATTGAAAAAATAGTATAATTAAAAATAAAAAGGGAGAGGCTATTATGGATTTAAAAATTAAAACTGAAGCAGAAGAATTTCATGTAAGAACTTGTGGAATAATTAAACAAGAAAATAAATTCCTAATTATGAGAGTAAATAAAACTCCTTATTATCATATACCAGGAGGACATATCGAGATTGGAGAAGATTCAAAGCAAGCTGTTATTCGTGAAATAAAAGAAGAAATAGGGTGTGATGTTAAAGAAGCAAAATTATTTTCAATAGAAGAAAATTTTTGGACGAGAAATAATAAAAAATGTCATGGAATAGAGTTTTACTATATAATAAAACCGAAACAACAATTACAAATGCAAGATTGTGAAAAAATAGAAAATGATAAAGGAGAAGAAAAATTATTACATTTTAAATGGGTTACTTTAGAAGAGCTAAAGGAGATAGACTTAAGGCCTAGTAACATTAAAGATATGTTAATTAATGAAGAATATCTTAAAGGATTAACCCATATTGTGAAAAAAAGTTAAATAAATATAATAGGATTGGTGATATAAATGGATAAGATTTTAACTTTTATAGTAAATGAATATAATGAAATATTATTATTAAAAGGAAGTAGAAATGATCCACAATTTAAAAAGTCCTTTTGGTATACTGTAACAGGAGAATGTGAAGATTTTGATTTGAATAGAGAAAAAACAGTTAAAAGGGAAGTAATTGAAGAAACTGGATTAATAACAAATCAGAATTTATATTTAAATTGGATTTTAGAATATGAATCCTTAGGATTAAAATGTGATGAATATGTTTATATAAGTTTTGTAAATAAAGATGATATTATATTAAATGAAGAAAATATAGATTATAAATGGTGTAACTTTAATGAATTTATAGAAAAAATAAATTGGTTTAGTAATAAGGAAAAATTAAAAAAGGTTTTAAATGCAGCAATGAAAGGACAAGTTTTCTTAGAAGTTGAAAATAAGGATAAATTATGAATTAAGAAAAAGCTATGATGGAATATTAGAAAAAAACTGGAACGTCCATTATTTTATAAAAAATACTTAAATATTTTATGAGGAGGAATAAAAAATGCCTAAAATAATTGTTATTGGGTGTCCTGGTGCAGGAAAAAGTATGTTTTCACGAAATTTAAGTAATGTAATGCACTTGCCAGTATATCACATTGATATGTTATATCACAAAAAAGATGGTACACATATAACTAAGGAAGAACTTGAAGAAAAATTTAAAAATATATTTCAAAATGATGATTGGATAATAGATGGAAATTATCAAAGAACATTAGAAATGAGATTAAAAGAATGTAATACAGTATTTTTATTAGATTTTCCAACTGAAATTTGTCTAGAGGGAGCAAAATCACGTATTGGTAAAAAGAGAGATGATTTACCATGGATAGAGAAAGAATTGGATGAAAATTTTGAACAAAGTATTGTTAAGTTTGCTAATGAAAAATTACCACAAATTTATGAATTATTAAATAAATATAAAGAAAAGTGTAATATAATTATTTTTAAATCTAGGCAAGAAGCTGATAATTATATAACTCAATTAGACTCAATAGTAAAAAAATAATGTTGAGGTGATGGAAAGAGAAAATTAATTATTGAAATTTGAACAAGATTAAACAGTATTTTAAGAGCATTAGGTACAAATTAATTTGATAATAAATAAATTCATTATAAGAACTGGATCGATAAGCAACTACATAAATAAAAAATAAACCATTCTGCTTAGCCGAGCTAATGGTTTATTAAATCTTTATATCGGCAAAATCCACGTTTGTGGATTTGTCATTTCCTATATTTATTATAAGATATTTATAAATAAAAAGTCAAGGAAAATTAATAAAAACTATAATAATAAAATATAAATATATTGCTATGAACGGAGGAAAACTATGTCAGAAAAAGATAAAATGCTAGCAGGAGAATTATATGATGCTAACTATGATAAAGAATTAATAAAAGATAGATATAAAGCTAAAGATATTTGCTTTGAATATAATAATTTAAAACCATCAGATTTTGAAGGTAAAGACAAAATAATAAAAGAATTATTTGCAAAAACAGGAAAGCAAATAATAGTTGAACAGAACTTTTGGTGTGATTATGGTTATAATATTTTTGTTGGAGAAAATTTTTATATGAATCATAATTGTACAATATTAGATGGTGCAAAAGTGGAGTTTGGTGATAATGTTTTTGTTGCACCTAATTGTGGATTCTATACGGCAGGACATCCTTTGGATTATAAAACTAGAAATAAAGGATTAGAGTATGCAAAGCCTATCAAAGTAGGAAATAATGTATGGATTGGTGGAAATGTAGTTGTACTTCCTGGAGTAACTATTGGAGATAATGTTGTAATAGGTGCAGGAAGTGTTGTGAATAAAGATATTTCATCAAATAGTGTGGCAGTTGGAAATCCTTGTAAGGTTATAAAAGAAATTTCACAGTATGATAAGTAAATATAATTACAAGTTTTTGAGCAGATATTTAGTTGATAACTACCTATTTTTATGACAAAATTAAAGATATTAAGTAGTATACTAAACAATAAGATGTGATGATACATGAAATTTATAAAGAAGATAAAAAGAATATATGAAAGTAACGAAGAGGAAATATGGTAATGTTAGATAGAAGAAAATATATAAATAATACATATTTAAGAGATGTTAGCAAATATAAACATTGTTTTTTTGAAGATAAGGAAAATGATTGTTATATTTCAGTAAAAAATATTTTGGAGTTAAAAGAACCTTTTTATACTGGCAGTGGTGTTTGTTTAATAGATAAAAATTATTACATTGTAGAGATAATACCATTACGTGAAAATTATTGTATAAGAATATTTATGAATGATAAAAGAAATGTAATATTATATTATTTTGATATAACGTTTCAAAATGGTTTTGATAATTCAAAAAAATCTATATACTACGATGATTTATATTTGGATGTAGTAAGACAAGGCACAAATATAAAAGTATTAGATGAAAATGAATTAATTGAAGCATTAGAAAAGGGAAAAATAAATAAAAGTGAGTATGAATTAGCTATTACAAAAAAAGATGAACTTATAAAAAGTTTAAAAAATAATAGTAATAAATATTTGAATATGGATTATTTAAAATACATATAAAATAGATTGGTTAAATATAGTAAACCAATCTATTTTTATATTTTGGTATTGGATTTTAAAATCATCATTCCTAATTTAATCCAAATCCTTAAAATTGTATTTCCTAGAAAAATCCTTAGTTTCATCATTATTCATAAAAACAGAAGAAGTATTTTTCCTCAAAAATTCAATAATATTATAAACATCAATCCAAATTTCATTATTACCATCCACTTGAGACTCATCAAAAATTAATTGAATACCAAAATGAAGATGAGGAATATTAATATTATTAACATTTTCCTTAGTGCTGTAACCTGTCATACCCAAATAACCAATAACATCACCGGCATTAATTTTAGCACCTTCACATAGACCATTAACAAAAGGATGATTTTTTCTCAAATGAGCATAATAATAATATCTTTTTCCATCAAGACTTCGAATACCAACACGCCAACCACCATATTGATTCCAACCTAAATGTTCAACAGTACCAGACTCAACAGCAATTATTGGAGTACCAATATTTCCCATTAAATCATTTCCTAGGTGAGTTCTTTTAAAGCCATATGACCTAGAAGCTCCAAAATCATCATAATGACTGAAACTATAATTTTTTGCGATAGGTAAGAATGCTTTAATTCCATACTTGTTTTCAAAATGAGTAGTTCCATTTTCATCAGGAACTTCTATTGAATAATTACCAATAAATCCACCTAAAACAGCAGAATAGCTTTCATAATAGTAAGAATAATATTTCATATTTTTTGTTAAATCTTCCATTGTGGAACCACTATCTAATTGATTTATTAATTTGGTTAGATCATTTTGTTTGAAGTTTTTAAAATTACCACCATTTTTACAAGCCAAATAAGCTAATAATTCAATCCAATTATATTTAATAGTAGACTCTGAATTATGAGATTTTATATCTAATTTAGAAGTTTTATCTAAAGCTTCATAAGTTATTTTAAAATCTACCCATTTTATAAAATTATTATTTTCTGAAACCTTATTTTGTTCATCATTCCAAAAAATATAAGAATTAGATGTAGCAGATTTTGAATTAAAAAAATAATAACTTACAAAAGTTACAGCAATTATTAATAAAAAAGTAATAGAAGTGAGTTTTTTATTTATTTTATAAGATTTAATAATCATCAAAAACACCTCATAAAAATATATTAAATAAAAATAATTTTATGATTTTAATTGATGGATTTACAAAAATATAATATAATTTTAATAGAAAGAAGGAAAAAATTATGAATATATATATGGAAAAAGCAAAGCAAAATGCTGATAATGGAATAAAAAATAAAGAGGGAGGGCCTTTCGGTGCTATAATTACTGATAAAGAAGGAAATATTATTTCAAATGGAAATAATAAAGTAATAAAAAATAATGACCCAACTGCACATGCTGAAGTTGTTGCAATAAGAGAGGCTTGTAAAAAATTAAATACTTACGATTTATCAAATTATATTTTATATACCTCTTGTGAACCTTGTCCAATGTGTTTATCTGCAATAATTTGGGCTAACATTAAAGAAGTATATTATGGTTGTACTAAAGAAGATGCGGGAAATATTGGGTTTAGAGATGATATTATTTATGACTATTTAAAGGGAAATAATAATGATTTAATTTGTTTAAAACAATTGGATAGAGAAGAATGTTTGAAAACCTTTAAAAAATATAGTGAAGAAAATGGAACAATATATTAACTAGAATTATGTAAAAAGATTTATAAAATGTTGATATAAAAAAATATATATAGTAGAATATACATATATTTAAAAAAAAGAAAGAGAGAAAATAATGGAATATACAAAAGGATTTGAAGCTTTAGGTTTACCAGAAAATTTTAAATTTGGAATAGAATTAGAAGCTTATAATGTAAAAACCAAAGGAAAAAATAGTTTATATAATGGAGAAAGTGCGGAATTTATAAAAAACAAAAATTGGCATATGGCAACAAAAAGTGAAGAGATGCTTGTAGGAGAGGGTGGAGCTGAATTGGTATCTCCTATATTAAGAGATACTGAACAAGATTGGAAAGATGTTTCTTTAATGTGTGAGCAAATTAAGAAATATCCAGGAAATAAAGGAAATGAAGTTGTTGCTGATAGTAAGTGTGGATTACATATACATTTTGATGCAGAATGTTTAGCTAAAGATCCAAATAAAATGAAAAATTTTTTAAGACTTTATGCGGAATCAGAAGAATTAATTTATAAAATGTGCAATGATAAAAATAATCCAATAAGAAAAGGGGCTATAAATAAGGATTTTAAGGGAATACACGTTATTTCTGCAATGTGGAGAAACGGAATGGCTGCACCAACTGGAAAAAAGATAATGAAAAAAATTGAAAATGGAACATTAAAGGTATCATATAAAAAGTTTGGAAAATTAAGGATGCTCGCAAGTAAATATAAATTAGATGAAAGGCGATATGCAGGATTGAACTTGACCAACATAGGAAATAGTAAGAAAAATACTATTGAATTTAGAATGGCAAACGGAACTTTAGATCCAGAAGTTATAAAGCAAAATGTATTTTTATATGCTTCATTAATAAACACTGCTATAAAAATAACGGACAATCCTGAATTATATAAAGAGAATCTATCAGAATTTTATAAAACGGATATAAACGAAAAAGAAAAGGCAGAAAGATTCTTAAATCTTATTATTGAAAGACCAGAAGATAGAAAAATATATATGGAGAGATGGGAATCTGTAAAAGAAGCAAAAGTATTTCAAAAAAATGATAAAAAGGGTTTTGCTCAAAATAGATTTCAAAAAGAACAATTTAGACAAATAGCTATGAGAACACCATCAGAAATAATTCATTATACATATAACAATATTAAGAATATAATTGATAGAACAAAAAATCAAGGAGAAATAAACAATGATAGATGAAGTATACAGAAATTCATTTAAAGAGGTTTACGAAATATTAGAAAATACAGAAAACGAATTAGTTGAAAAAGTTCCAATTAATTTTATTAATTTTTTAAAAGAAAATATGAATAAAGAGTATAAAACTAATATAAAAAAAGATGAAGATATAGATAAACAAAATTTATTAAAAGAAACTGAAGCAATTTTATCTTTAATTTATAGAAGTTATTGGGCAACTGATGAAGAAAAAAGAGAAATTTTAAAAAAAGAAAAATTAGAAAATATAGAAAATGAAAATAAAAAAAGAGAGCAGTATCAAGGAAAAGATATTTATAAAATATTTGAAGAAAGAAAAAATATAAATAAAATTTCTATAGATAATAATTTAATGGTGATAAAAAAAGAAAATATTATTCTTAAAATTTTCAATAAAATTTTAAGAATATTTAAAAAATAGTTAAATATTATGGTTGGATTAATAGTGAAAAATGGAGGTAAAAATGAAAAAATCTAAGATTGCAAGTAAATTTTATCTAGACAAAGAAAAAGATATAGTTGTAAATTTAATAGAAGAAAAAGAAGATGAATTAACTTATATATTAGAGACACCAAACCATAACACGGGAAATTTAATAACAAACTTAGCAAGAATTTGTGGTTTGAAAACTATAAAAAATGAAAAAGACATGAAAATAATAAAAGGCACAATACCAGCAAGCATAAATGGTGACAATGAAGAAGTTTATATTTTTAGAATGGGTGGAATAAAAGTTGCAAATATTTATAAAGATGGAAGAGTAGCAATAAAAGCTACAATTCCGGCAATTAGCAAAACATTGATGTCACAAACAAAAAACTATAATTTTAGTATAAACGAAACATTAGTAAAATCTTATATATTAAAAAAAGCAAAATTTAGAACAGATTTACATACACATATGAATGCAATGTTACCATCTGATTGTTTAATTGCATTAGGACTTGTACATCAAGTTAGATACCCATTATATTATATAAAAAAATTAGGATTAACTTTAAGTAAAAAACAAGAAGAAGAGATTTACAAACAAAGAGAAGAAGTTGAAAAATTATTTGTTGATTCTGATTTAAAAGGAAAATATTTAACAAGAAAAATAGATGATAACACATTTATAAATTTTTCTGATTTTATATTAAATAATTTAGAAAATGCAACAGAAAATTTGAAAAAAATAAGTAAAAGCCTAGAAATATTAAAAGATGGACAAGCTGTATTTACAAATTTGGAAAAATTATATATTTATAGATATGTTTTTGCAAAGGGTACAGAAAGTAAAGAAAAAATAGAATTAAATTCAGATTTAATAAAACAAATACCAGACAAAGATATAAAATCAATTACATTAAAAATGTTAGAAGATAAACAAAAAGAAAGTCCATATTGCAAAAATAATTTAAGACAAGATAAACTTTTATGGATTGCAAGAGAATATCAAAGACAAGGAATTTATTATGTTGAAATAGCAGATACGGTTTTAACTAAAAAAGGAATACCTGCAATAGAATTACTAGAAGAATTAGATGAAATTATGCCTCAAATAGAAAAAGAAACAGGTGTAAAAATTAGATTTTTAGTAGCTATAAGAAGAATACCATTAACAATAATAAAAGACAATTTAACAAATCAAAACTATTTAAGAGAAAATTTGAATGTATTAAAAGCAGTATCAAAAAGTCCGTATGTTGTTGGAAGTGATTTTATAGGAGAAGAAATAAATGATATATCAGAATTAAGTCCAGTAATAAAGGAAATTGTACAATATGTAGCAAAAGAAGATAATGGCTATACCATAAGAATCCATGCAGGAGAAAATGACAGTTTAAGAGATAATGTAAAAAAATCAATACAATGTATTAAAGATGGATTAGAGCCAGGGCAAAAGATGCCTAGATTTAGACTAGGACATGGTTTATATACTGAAGATTTAGACACAGAAGAAGGTAAAAAATTAATAGAAGAAATGAAAGAAACAGGGGCTGTACTTGAATTTCAATTAACATCAAATGTTAGATTAAATAATTTAAGTAAGCTTGAAAAACATCCATTAAAAAGGTATTTAGAGAACGATATTAAATGTGTACAAGGAACAGATGGATTTGGATTTTATGGAACAGATACAATTGATGAACAATTAGCCATGCAAAATTTATTAGGTTTAACAAATGAAGATTTTATGAAAATGAGAAAAGTTGAAGATGAAATTATTGAACATCAAGAGAAATATTTTAAAGAAAAAAGCAAAAAGTTTAAAAAATTTTTAAACGGAAGAACAATTAGAGAAGCAATTTTACAACTAGAAGATGAAATAGAAGAGGAAAGCAAATCTAATAAAATGAAATTAAGATTAAATAACAACATATTATCTGAAATAGCCCTAAAAGATAAAATTGTAAAATTACCTACAGATAAAATGCCAATCATAATAGCTGGGGGAAGCTTTAATGCTAGAAACAGAGATACAAAAGTTGAAAAAAAGGGAAAAGAACTATTAAAGAAATTAATGCAAAATGTAGATAGTGATAAAGTATATTTTGTAATTGGCCATCAAATGAAAGGGTATGAAAAAGAGATACTTGATATAGAAAAAGAAATAAATAAAAAGTTTGAAGTTGATGCAATTATACCCAAAACAATTTCTGAAGAAGTAAAAGAACGTCTATTAGATAAAAGATTAAATGGAGTTTGTATTTCTACAGAAAGTGATGAATTTGGTATATATAAAAGTTTTAATTATGAGATTTTTGAAAGAAGAACTTCTATAGTTATTGCTTTTGATGGAAATTCACCTGTTTCTAATTTGGTTCAAGAGGCTAAAAATGGTAAGGGAAAATCTAGAATATATGTTAATTCTGCTAATGAGAGTTTAAAGGAAAAAGCTAATTTGTTGGAGGGGTATGTTGTTCCTTTTAATATTAATGATGATATTGTAGAGAGAATTTTGGAGGAAAATCCGGAGATTAGATAAAAGAAAAAAATTTGAAAAAATTGAGAGTGTTCGCTTGATTTCAATTATAGTATCAACCTTACGCTAAGAAAGGCTAGCTCTTTCTTAAGGGCGGAAGGGAGGGTTTTTGTTGAATTTAAGCGACGTGATTCTTCACTTAGTTGATGAGTTAATTGAAGAAAAGGAAAAGAACTTTATGCTACAATTAAATCAGCAACAAGTGCAAGATGAAAAAATCAACAAAGACTAATAAGTAGCAATACATAGTCGGTAGAGTAGATTTCTCGGTCTGCTCTATTTTTTTGATATAAAAAAAGTATGTGTATTCTCGGGTACACATACGAGTTTTGTTTGAATTTAAGCGACATTCAAACACATTTATTTTGTAATTAAATAATAACATATTATATTGAATTTGTCAAACGATTTTTCAAAAAGCAAAAATAGTGTTTAATAACCATGATCAACATGTTCCCAATTTTCATTTTTATTTCTTACTAAAATCCACATCCAATTTTCATATTGAAAATCTTGGTTTAAAGAACCATCTCCACCAGATGGACTAACATAAAAGTTAGAGATTAACACAATGACTTGTTCTTTATTATAGTATGAAGCTTTATCAAGATATTCATTGTTTCTTTCATCTCCTATATAACCAATTTTCAATAAAGAACATTTGTAAAAATTCTCTTTAAAATATTTTTTAGTTACAGCTATTGCACTATCAATATCATCTTTTGAATATATTTGTGATTTTTTTGAAATAATACGGACATTAGAAGTGTTTCCTTTGTTCTTAAAAATTATTACAAGACCAATTAATATAATGCAAATAATAAATATTAATATTATTAATTTCTTTTTCATATATTCCTCCAAACAAAACAAAGATTAATCTATTTTTTTAATTATATAATACCAAATTAAATATGTAAATAAAAATGCATAAAATAGTTTGGATTGTGCTGTATTGGTGAATAGAAATATAAAAATTTCTCGCAAAGTCATTGCTAAAAATTTATATAATTGATAAAATATCATAAAAATAAAGTATAAAAAGGAGAAAATACATATGAATAAATTAAATAAAATTTTATTGACTTTAAGTATTGTTATAGCTATTGCTTTTTGCACGATATTAGTACTTTATTTAAATTTAAAAAGTAAAAACAATAAAATAGAAGGCAAATTTTTATTTAGTCAAAATGGACAAGAAGTTGAACAAAATGAGTATGATGGAAATTTTTTATTCCAAGAAAAGGGAGAATAGAATATCAAATTGGTTAAGTTCAAAACACATTAAAAATATTGAAAAATCAACATTTTTAATGTGTTTTGATGTATAATAAAATATTATAAAAAATTTGTAACAAAATGTCTTATTAAGTGTCTAATATACAAAAGGAGAAGAAAATGAATGATTTTGAAAAAATTTATAATGACTATTTTAAACTAGTTTATAAGTATTTATTATTTTTAACTAACAATGCAGATATTTCAGAAGATTTAGCTCAAGAAACATTCTATAAAGCAATTACAAAAATACATACCTTTAAGAATAAATCTAAAATATCAACATGGCTTTGTCAAATAGCAAAAAATCTCTTATTAAACGAAGTTAGACATAACAAAAAAATTAATATAATTCCATTAAGCGATAATGAAAATTTAAAAAATTACTATATTGTTGAAGATTATATTATTTTAAATGATGAAAAAAGAAAATTATATAATGAAATTGAAAAATTAGATAAAACTACGAGATTAGTTATTTTGTATAGAATACACGGAAATCTATCATTTAAAGAAATTGGCGATTTATTTAATAAAAGCGAAAATTGGGCACGTACTACTTTTTTTAGAGGTAAGGAAAATTTAAAGGAGGGATTACTATGAAAAATGAAAAAGAGTGTAATATTATAAGAGATTTATTACCAAATTATATAGAAAAATTAACTAATAATGATACTAACGAATTTATAGAAAAACATATTGAAAACTGTAAAAAATGTAATGATTTATTAAAAAATTATAAAACAGAAAATAAAGTAAATGAAGATGATAAAATTTTTATTAATTATGCAAAAAAATTTAATTTGAAATTTAATATTTTAAAATATATATTTAGAAATTTAATTTTCTAAAAGGAGGTAAATTATGTGGTTTTTATTAGTAGTACTTGTTATTATTATAGTAATAGCATGTAGCTCAATCAAAATCGTAAAACAAGCTGAGGTATACATTATAGAAAGATTAGGTAAATTTTATAAAGTCGCAGATGCAGGTTTAACTATTATAATTCCTTTCTTTGATCATGTTAGAAGTGTTGTAAGTCTTAAACAACAAACAATGGATGTACCACCTCAAGGAGTTATTACAAAAGATAATGTTACAATTACAATTGATACAGTCGTATTTTACCAAATAACAGATCCAGCAAAAGCTGTCTATGAAATTCAAAACTTAAAAAAAGGTATTGAATATTTAGCAATCACTACAAT
>ENA-OOZA01000412-OOZA01000412.1-human-gut-metagenome-genome-assembly--contig:-NODE-412-length-24623-cov-6.978875_pt1 | contig 24623 bp, 19 predicted proteins | sample MGYA00241703_ERZ501378 | MGnify/ENA primary metagenome ERZ501378 (study PRJEB25962, sample SAMEA2042916) | human gut metagenome | biome: human gut; feature: human-associated habitat; material: faeces...
CATCCTCAGCGCCAACTACCTGGCAGCCTGCCTCAAGGATACATACGGCATTGTTTATCGCGGTGCTACCGGCTTCGTGGGACACGAAATGATATTGGAATGCCGTAAGGTGCACGAAGAGACGGGCATCAGCGAAAACGACATCGCCAAGCGCCTGATGGATTATGGATATCATGCCCCTACCCTCTCCTTCCCGGTACACGGCACACTGATGATTGAACCGACGGAAAGTGAAAGTCTGGCAGAATTGGACAACTTTGTGGATGTCATGGTACATATCCGTGAAGAAATTGCAGAGATTGAGACTGGAAAGGTCGACAAAGAAGACAACGTATTGGTGAATGCTCCTCATCCGGAATACGAGATTGTGGGAGATGCTTGGACTCATCCTTATGGACGTGCCAAGGCGGCTTATCCGATTCAGAGTGTAAGAGACAACAAATTCTGGATTAACGTAGCACGTATTGATAATACATTGGGCGACCGTAAGTTGCTGCCTACACGTTACGGGAGCTTTGAATAAGGCCTTTAAAGTCACGTTGGCTTGACATAGAAAATAAGAAGAGCCACTGCATTTCTTCGTAAAAGAGGGATTTGCAGTGGCTCTTTTCATATAGGACAGGAAATGGCATTCCCTGTTTTTCCGCTTAGGGAGGATACATATACAGTAACTATCCTGACAAATTTTGAATCATTTGAACAGTATTAAAAGAAAAATGAAAGTTTTTATTTGGTTTTAGTTTATTATTTCTATATTTGTGCATCAAACAACGAAAAATAATATGAAAAACGACCAAATGTACTTGCATCCTGAAGTGGAAACCTTGTCGAGACCGGACATTGAGAAACTTCAGTTGAAACGGTTGAAAGCAACCATCGACCGTTGTATGCATTCTCCGTTCTACAAGGAACGCTTTCAGCAATGCGGCATCAAACCGGAAGATATACAGTCACTGGAGGATTTACAGAAAATCCCTTTCACTACCAAACAGGATTTGCGCGACCATTATCCGTTCGGGCTTTCTGCCGTGCCTTTGGAAGAGGTAGTCCGTCTCCATTCTTCCAGTGGTACCACAGGAACTCCTACCGTGATTTTGCATACACAGCACGATTTGGAAGAATGGGCCAATGCCGTAGCACGCTGTCTGTATATGGTGGGACTGCGTAAAGGAGATATCTTCCAAAACTCTTCTGGCTACGGTATGTTTACCGGTGGCTTGGGTTTCCAGTATGGTGCCGAACGTCTGGGTATGCTGACTGTCCCAGCTGCTGCTGGCAATACCAAGCGGCAGATTAAGTTTATCACTGACTTTGGTACTACTGCTCTTCATGCCATCCCGAGTTATGCCGGCCGTTTGTATGAAGTGATGGAAGAGATGCACATTGACCCGCGCCGCGATACCCATCTGAAGACTTTGATTATCGGAGCTGAACCGCATTCTGACGAACAGCGTCGCCGTATTGAACAGATGCTGGGCGTAAAAGCCTATAACTCTTTCGGTATGTCGGAAATGTGTGGCCCGGGGGTAGCTTTTGAATGCATGGAACAGAACGGACTCCACATTTGGGAGGATTATTATATCGTAGAAATTGTGGACCCTGTCACACTGGAACCGGTACCCGAAGGCGAAGTGGGCGAACTGGTGCTGACCACCATTAACCGTGAAGCAATGCCGTTGCTGCGTTACCGTACGCGTGACCTGACCCGTATACTTCCGGGCGATTGTCCTTGCGGACGTCATCACAAGCGTCTTGACCGAATGAAAGGCCGCAGTGACGACATGATGATTCTCAAGGGTGTCAATATCTTCCCGATTCAGATTGAGAACATCTTGTTGCAGTTCAAGGAACTGGGTAATGAGTACCTCATTACGCTGACCAACCTTGATGCGAACGATGAGATGACGGTGGAGGTAGAATTGAATGACTTTACCGATGACTACGGATTCCTTCAGAACCTGACCAAGGAAATTACCCGCCAGTTGAAAGATGAAATTCTGATTACCCCACGCGTGAAACTGGTACCTAAAGGAAGCCTGCCCGTACAGGAAGGAAAAGCCGTGCGCGTGAAAGATTTACGAAAAACATTGATTTAAAAATAAAAGAGTATGACCATACATCAACTATCTGTTTTTGTAGAAAATAAGTCGGGCACACTGCTTCAGGTGCTTGAACTACTGAAAGAAGCGCATATCCAGTTGATTGCTTCTACTATATCTGATACTGTAGAGTACGGCATCTACCGTATTATCTGTTCCGAGCCGTTGCGTGCCTATGAAGTATTGAAGGATGCGGGTATCTCAGCCAATGTATCCGATGTGTTTGCCATCAGTTTGGACAATGAACCGGGACGGGCTGCCGATGCCATCCGCAGCTTCAGCGAAACAGGCATAGGTATTTCCTATCTCTATTCCTTCTTGCTGGGAGGAAAAGGTATACTGGTGTTCCGTACCGACAATACGGAGAAAACGCGTGAAGTGATACTGGAAAAGAAACTTCAGTATATTGAAGAAGAAAATCTGATGAAAATGGCCTAACGGAAAGTCAGGCGGCGATTGCAAATGAAGTTGACGGCACCGTAGATAAAGAGTCCGAGGAATTGTGCCAGGTATTCATTGCAGTGAAGAAGCTCTACGAGCATAAGAAGAAAAAGGAACTGCGCACTATAAGCCAGTGCGAAAGCACCAATAAAAAATAGCATCTGATGCCAGATGCTATTTTTTTTTGTCATCTGTTTCAAGCGGAAAAATCCAGTATTTGCACCAGATAAAGTTATGTATCTGTGCCACAATATATGCGCATATATTAGCTATAATATAACTCTCGCCCTCGATGTGCATCAACAGCCATACTACGAAAGCTGCAATCAGAGCATTGAGCGTTCCTATTATTGCAAAGCGTATAATCCGTACCGATTCCTTCATCCGGTTACTTTCTTGTCTTTTTCCTTGAAACGTTATTAATTATTTTCCTTGATGTCAATTTTCAGATTCAGTTCATCCAACTGTTTTTGGTCGAGGAAGCCAGGAGCATCCAGCATCACGTCACGTCCAGAGTTGTTCTTCGGGAAGGCGATGCAGTCGCGGATAGAATCCAGACCGGCAAACAGAGATACCCAACGGTCAAGTCCGTATGCCAGACCACCGTGAGGAGGTGCACCAAACTTGAAGGCATTCATCAGGAAGCCGAACTGTTCCTGTGCTTTCTCTGGAGTGAATCCAAGAATTTCGAACATCTTAGCCTGCAATGCTGAATCGTGGATACGGATAGAACCACCACCTACTTCCACACCGTTGATAACCATATCGTATGCATCGGCACGAACGGCAGCCGGATCGGTATCCAGCAAAGGAATATCCTCGTCTTTCGGGTGAGTGAACGGATGGTGCATAGCCATCAAGCGGCCTTCTTCTTCGCTCCATTCGAACATCGGGAAGTCTACTACCCACAGGCAAGCAAACTTGTTCTTATCGCGCAAGCCCAGCTGGTTACCCATTTCCAGACGCAATTCGCAAAGTTGCTTACGAGTCTTCATGGCATCGTCACCACTCAGAATCAGAATCAAGTCACCCGGTTTAGCACCAAATGCTTCTTTCATCTTCTGCAGCACTTCCTGGCTGTAGAACTTGTCTACGCTTGACTTCACGGTGCCGTCTGCTTCAATACGTGCATATACCATACCTTTAGCACCAATCTGCGGACGTTTTACGAACTCTGTCAACTGATCCAGCTGCTTGCGAGTGTAGTGAGCTGCACCTTCTGCACAGATACCACCGATATAAGCTGCATTGTCGAAAACAGAGAAACCGTAGCCTTTCAGCACGTCCATCAGTTCGACGAACTTCATGCCGAAACGCAAATCCGGTTTGTCACTTCCGTAATACTTCATGGCATCTGCCCACGGCATACGTAAGAACGGTTCTGTAAGTTCCACTCCGCGAAGTTCCTTGAACAAATGCTTGGCCATACCTTCAAAAGTATTGATGATGTCTTCCTGTTCTACGAAGCTCATCTCGCAGTCAATCTGTGTAAACTCAGGCTGACGGTCTGCACGAAGGTCTTCATCGCGGAAACATTTTACAATCTGGAAGTAACGGTCGAAGCCGGAAACCATCAGCAACTGCTTTAAAGTCTGCGGAGACTGAGGCAATGCGTAGAACTGTCCCGGATTCATACGTGAAGGAACCACGAAGTCGCGTGCACCTTCCGGAGTAGAACCAATCAGCATCGGAGTTTCCACTTCCAGGAAGCCCTTGCTATCCAAATAACGGCGTACTTCCATCGTCATGCGGTGGCGGAGTTCTAGGTTCTTGCGTACAGCGCTACGGCGCAAGTCCAGATAACGGTATTTCATACGAAGGTCATCTCCCCCGTCCGTATTATCTTCAATAGTGAAAGGCGGTGTCTGGGCTGAATTCAGAATATTCAGTTCCGATACGATGATTTCAATTTCTCCTGTCGGGATATTGGCATTTTTGCTGGAACGTTCGCTTACCGTTCCTTTCACCTGAATCACGAATTCACGTCCCAGGTGGTTGGCACGCTCACAAAGTTCGGCGTTCACTTCCGTGTTGAACACCAACTGCGTAATACCGTAGCGGTCGCGGAGGTCCACAAATGTCATTCCTCCCATCTTACGTGCACGCTGCACCCATCCGGCCAGTGTCACGTTCTTGCCTGCATCGGCGAGTCGTAACTCACCGCAAGTATGACTTCTAAACATATCTTTATTAAATGTTAGTTTTATCTAATTGACGGGCAAAGTTAGCATCTATTTTTCATTTATGCAATAAAAATCCCCCTTCAAAGGGCGAATAAGAATGAATAAAGAATGCATATTTCCGTAAAATCTCTGAATAAATAAAAGGAGTATTCTAAAAAATATATACTTTTGTTCTAGAATTATTCAAATTAAGACAAACTATATTCCAAATTTATGGCAACAGAACATGTAAAATGCCTGATCATCGGATCAGGCCCCGCAGGATATACGGCTGCCATTTATACCAGCCGTGCCAATCTTTCTCCCGTACTTTATGAAGGAATCCAACCTGGCGGTCAGCTTACTACGACTACCGAAGTAGAAAACTTTCCCGGCTATCCGGAAGGCGTAACCGGCCCGGTGCTGATGGACGACCTGAAAAGACAGGCTGAACGTTTCGGCGCCGATATTCGCAACGGAATTGTGACAAAAGCTGATCTGAGCAAGGCTCCTTATACATTTGTGGTAGACGATGAAAAGGAAATCACCGCCGATACCGTGATTATTTCTACCGGTGCTACTGCCAAATACTTAGGATTGGAAGACGAAAAGAAATACGCGGGTATGGGTGTTAGTGCTTGCGCTACTTGCGACGGCTTTTTCTATCGTAAGAAAACCGTAGCTGTAGTAGGTGGTGGCGATACTGCCTGCGAAGAAGCTGTGTACCTGGCAGGACTGGCCAGCAAGGTATATCTTGTGGTACGTAAGCCGTTCCTTCGTGCTTCTAAAATCATGCAGGAGCGTGTACTGAATCATCCGCACATTACCGTATTGTTTGAACACAATGCTGTAGGTTTGTTTGGCGATAACGGTGTGGAAGGCATGCACGTAGTGAAACGTATGGGTGAAGCCGACGAAGAACGCTACGATGTGGCTATTGACGGATTCTTCCTGGCCATCGGTCACAAACCGAATTCTGATATTTTCAAGCCGTGGGTGAAAACCGATGAAACCGGTTATATCATTACTGAAGGCAATACTCCGTGTACAGGTGTTCCGGGCGTATTTGCTGCAGGCGACGTAGCTGACCCACATTACCGTCAGGCTATTACGGCAGCCGGAAGCGGATGTAAGGCAGCCATTGAGGCAGAGCGTTATTTGTCGGCCAACGGACTTCTTTGATTACTCACAACCTAAATAAAAATTACGATGAAAGTTTTTAAATTAAAAAGAACTTTTGCGGCGGTAATTTTAGTGGGAGGTGCGATGACTGCATTCGCCCAACAGATGCCGCCCATTCCGACCGATCCCAACGTGCGTATCGGTAAGTTAGAAAACGGATTGACCTACTACATCCGTCACAACGAGTTGCCCGACAATCAGGCCGACTTCTACATTGCACAGAAAGTGGGTTCTATCCTGGAAGAAGACAACCAGCGTGGTCTGGCACACTTCCTGGAGCACATGTGTTTCAACGGAACCACTCACTTCCCCGACAACCTGCTTCGTGAATACCTCGAAACCATCGGTGTGAAGTTTGGAGCTAACCTGAACGCTTATACTTCAGTAGATGAAACCGTGTATAATATTTCTAACGTACCGGTTATCCGTGACGGAATCGTGGACTCTTGTCTGTTGATTTTGCACGACTGGGCCAACGACCTGACACTTGCTCCGAAAGAAATCGACAAGGAACGTGGAGTTATCCACGAAGAATGGCGTACACGCACAGGAGCTATGATGCGTATGTATGAAAAGGTATTCCCTGCCATGTATAAAGACAGCAAGTATGCCTATCGTCTGCCTATCGGAACGATGGAAGTGGTAGACAACTTCCCCTACCAGGCATTGAGAGACTATTATGAAAAATGGTACCGTCCAGACCAGCAAGGTCTTGTGGTAGTGGGCGACATCAATGTGGACAGCATCGAAGCGAAAATCAAGAAGCTGTTCTCTCCGATTGAAATGCCGGCTAATGCTGCAGAACGTACTTACTTCCCTGTGCCCGACAATGATGAACCTATCATTACCGTGGCAAAAGACAAGGAACAGCAGGTGCCCATCGTGTATCTGTTCCACAAACACGATGTTGTGCCTAACGACCAGAAGAACAACATGGGTTATCTGGTAATGAACTACATGGTTTCTTCTATCGAAAGCATGCTTAACAGCCGTTTGAACGAGCTGACCCAGCAGGCTAACCCGCCGTTCATTGAAGCTGGTGTACAGGATGGAGATTATCTGGTGGCTAAGACAAAAGGAGCATTTGCGGCCTTTGCAGCAGCCAAGGAAGACGGCATCATCCTGACCACAGAAACATTGATGCGCGAAATTGAACGCGTGCGTCAGTTTGGTTTCACAGTCAGCGAATATGCCCGTGCGAAAGCTGATTACCTGCGCGGACTGGAATCAGCCTACAATGAACGTAACAAGCAGCGTAATGCAAGTTATGTAAATGAATATGTACGTCATTTCATTGACAATGAACCGATTCCGGGTATTGAAAATGAGTATGCCATCATGAATCAGATTGTACCGAACATTCCGGTAGAAGCTGTCAATCAGGTAATGAAGCAGCTTATTACAGAGAAAAACATCGTGTTGAGCGTATTCTGTCCGGAGAAAGACGGTATGAAATACCCGACTGAAGCTGAACTGAAAGCCGTAATCGACAAGGTAAAAGCTGAAAAGCTGACAGCTTATGTAGACAAGGTATCCGATGAACCGCTGATGAAGGAAAAACCGCAGGCTGGAAAGGTAGTGAAAACAGAACAGGGTGTGTTCGGTTCTACTATCCTGACACTGAGCAACGGTGTGCGTGTCATCCTGAAACCGACAGATTTCAAGGCCGACGAAGTACGCATGCAGGCCTTCAGTCCGGGTGGAACTTCATTGTTCAACGATAAAGATGTATTGCAGTTCGCTCTGATCAGCCAGATTGCTTCATTGGGTGGATTGGGCAACTTCAATTCTGTAGACCTGGATAAAGTATTGGCCGGAAAGATGGCATCAGCCAGCGCAATGGTCAACACCTATTCAGAAGGATTGTCAGGAAGCTGCTCTCCGAAAGACTTGGAAACCATGCTGCAGCTGACTTACCTGCGCTTCACTGCACCGCGTATGGACCAGGAAGCCTTCACTTCTTTCATCACACGTAACAAGGCTGCTCTGGCTAATCAGGAAGCTAACCCGATGACTGCATTCAGCGATTCTATCAACGTAGCACTTTACAACCGTCATCCGCGTGCGTTGTCTATGAAAGCCGACATGCTCGACAAGATTGACTACAACAAAGTAATGGAACTCTACAAGAACCGTTTTGCGGATGCCAGCGACTTTACCTTCATCCTGGTAGGTAACGTAGATGCAAAAACAGCTACTCCGCTTATCGAACAGTATTTGGGTGCACTGCCTGCTACCAAGCGAAACGAAAAATTCCGCGATACAGGCATGGCTATCCGCAAAGGACACTTCGAAAACAACTTCGTGAAGGAACTGGAAACTCCGAAGGCTACCGTGCTGATGGTATATTCTGGCGATTGCAAATATGATTTGAAGAACAACCTGCAGATGAGCATGCTTGGTCAGTTGCTGAACATGGTTTACCTGCGTACCGTACGTGAAGATGCCGGTGGTACATACGGTGTAAGCTGTAACGGAAGCCTGAGCAAATATCCGACAGAGAAAGGTGCCTTCCAGGTATACTTCGATACTGACCCGAACCGTCGTGAAGAAATGGTGAAACTGATTAACGAAGGTATTCAGGAATTCATCGAAAAAGGTCCGGTTAGCGAAGACTTGAGCAAGGTGAAGGAATACATGCTGAAGACTTACAAGCAGAACCAGAAAGAAAACGGTTACTGGATGAATATCCTGAACACTTACTACTGGGAAAATCTGGATATGAATACCGGATACGAAGCCACAGTAAATGCTATCAGCGGTGACGACCTGAAAGCCTTTGCCAAGACCTTCTTCGGACAGAAGAACGAAGTGGAAGTCAGCATGAGTTCTCCGGTACAGAAATAATGAAACCGTGAAATTACTCCGATTATGTTATTGACCGAAATACGGAGGAATCAAAAACTTGCCGCAAAGCGGAACCCGATGTACGACAGGAATCGCTTTGCCAAGTTTCTGATTTATCTGTTTACTGCATTTTGGGCAGCGTACCTCATTCTGATTGGGGTTACGCTGCCCATTGCTTTTGAAGAAGGATTCCCCACAATGGAACCCTACGATATGCTCAATGCCTGTCTGCCAGGCTTCCTGTTCATTGATTTTCTGCTGCGCTTTCTTTTTCCTACTCCTGTGCAGCAAATCAAACCCTACCTGCTGCTGCCGATTAAAAAGCAACAGCTCATCAATGTCCTGCTCGTACAGGTGGGACTGAAAGCATTCAATCTCTTCTGGCTCTTTTTCTTCGTCCCCTTTGCCGCCATGACCGTGGTACGCTTTTATGGTGTAACCGGTGTGGTGTGCTATGCACTCGGAATCTGGCTTCTGATGGTGGCCAACGCCTATTGGAGTGTACTGGTGCGCACATTGCAGCGTCGCCACATAGTCTGGGTACTGCTTCCCGTGGGATGCTATGTCCTGCTGGCAGTAGGAGGATTTTTCTATTCATACGTCAGCGATTTCTCCATGGCGTTAGGCGAGGCTCTCATTCAGGGGCGAATATTGGCCTATCTGGGAATACTGGTCGTCATAGCCCTGCTGGCTTTTTTGAACAGCCGTGTGCAGATAGCTTGCATTTACAGTGAACTGAACCGCCGGGAAAAAATGCCGCAGGTAAAACATGCCGGACGTTACCGTTTTCTGAACCACTTCGGACTGACAGGCGAATACATGAAACTGGAACTGAAGATGATATTCCGTAACAAGGCTCCTCGGAAGAATTTCCAGATGATGAGTATTGTTATCGTGCTGTTTGCCCTTGCCTTGTTTGGCATGAGCCACACGGAAGAAGCCACCTGGTTCACGCTATACTTGTACTCCATTTATTGCTTTACGGGATATGCCATCAGCATTCTGTCACGCATCATGGCCTACGAAGGAGCCTATCTTGACGGATTGATGATGCGCCGTGATTCCCTGCTTCATCTGTTCAGAGCTAAATATTATGTCTATTGCCTTTTGCTGCTTATTCCGCTGGTATGCCTTTTGCCTTCCGTTATCTGGAGTAACTGTTCCGTCAGTATGCTTGTCAGTCAACTGGTTTATACGGCCGGCGTTACTTTTCCGGTGATTATGCTGCTGGCCCTTGTAAACCGAAAGACCGCTCCATTGGACGCTTCCCTCATGGGAAAAGGCCAGTGGAACTCTCCTTTCCAGATGCTGGCTGTGGCTTTTGCATTCTTTGTACCGATGGCACTTTGTCGCATACTGTTCCTTTGGATGGAGCCTTCCACAGCCTATCTGGTTTGTACCCTGCTGGGTGTGCCGGGCATCGTGCTTCATCCCCTTTGGTGCAAGCTGCTCTACCGGAAAGTATTTCAGAAGCGGCATTCGCTCATGGAAGACCTTCGCGAAACGAGGTGATTTTTTATCTGTAACCAATCAATGAATTCTTATGGAAATCAAGATACATAACCTGAAAAAGACCTATGGCAGCAAGACGGCTGTCGATATTCCCGATTACACCCTGCAGGGGCCTGAAATCCTGGGATTGATGGGCAATAACGGGGCTGGGAAAACCACTCTGTTCCGCCTGATGCTCGACCTGTTGAAAGCCGACAGCGGAAATGTATGCCTAGACGGAACCGACGTGTCACAAAGTGAAGACTGGAAGTCGCATGTGGGAGCCTATATGGACGAGAGTTTTCTGATAGATTACCTTACCCCCGAAGAATATTTCCAGTTCTGCGGACGCATGTACGGATTCGATGCAGCCACCCTTCATGAACGGATTTATCGCTATGAACGTTTCCTGGGCGATGAAATCTTGAAAGAAAAGAAATACATTCGCAACCTTTCGGCCGGGAACAAGCAGAAGACTGGTATTGTCACCGCCCTGCTTCACAATCCGGAACTCGTCATTCTGGACGAACCGTTCAACTTCCTCGACCCTACTTCACAGTCGTTGCTCAAGCATCTGCTCAAGCGCTATTGTGAAGAACAAAAGGCCACTATTCTTGTGTCAAGCCACAACTTGAGCCACACCGTCGACCTCAGTACCCGTATCGTATTGCTGGAACAGGGGCATCTGCTCCGCGACCTTGACAATACCGACGGGGCCGCCGGAGTATAGTTGGAAAACTATTTCGAGGTAAAAGAATAAAATGAAAGAATCTTCAACAGGTTCTAAAATACCCTAAGTACCTATCCATGTAACGAGGATATTATGTACATTTGTTCAAAACAAACAACTATGTACAGATACCGCTTCACTCGTTTTTCAGTGTGCATGCTGTTCGCGGTGTGCACACTTTTGTTATCCTCGTGTGGCACACGTGCTCCGCGCGTGGACTACCGTGAACTGGCGCGTGCAGCTGTGCGACTGGAAATGGACATCGATGCCGACGACAATCATCGACTCTACGTGGAAGTAGCCGACTGGATTGGTGTGCCCTACCGCCACGGAGGAAGCACTCACCGTGGAACGGACTGTTCAGGCTTTACGGCTGCTGTCTATAAGAAAGTGTACCATAAGAAACTACAGCGCAATTCCGACGCCCAGCGGACGGAAAATTGCCGAAAAATATCCAAGCGCCAGCTAAAGGAAGGCGACCTGGTGTTCTTTCATAACGGACGGCGTAAACGCGTCGCCAACCACGTAGGCATTTACCTGAAAGACGGAAAATTCGTGCATGCCAGCACCAGTTCCGGCGTCATTGTCAGCCGGCTGGAAGAACCTTACTATCGCAAGTGCTGGATGCAGGGAGGACGAGTAAAAGGACTATAAACACGTACACGGCATGAACTACTCTTTACATTTATCATCCCGGCTGACACTGATTCTATGTACAGTCGGTATCCTGCCCGCCATGAGCCAGCAGCAGGAAAAAGAACTGCAACTCAACATGGATGCAGTGAAAATGATTCAATTCGATTTTAATCCTCTGCCCAAACAGGAAAACAAGCCATTGGAAGCTCCGCTGAACAAAAAGTGGATGGACTTCAAAGTGGACCTGAAAGTCCCCCGCAGTCTGATTGATACCACCAAAGTGTGGAAACCGGAAAGTTATGTCCGCATGGAGCCTTATACCATCTGGACGCGATTTGGAGAAGACCCTGTATACGATGTATTGGTAGTCGGTCGGCCCAAGCAATGGGAAATCTCCTGGACACTGAATCCTAATCGTATATATGCAGACGAAGAATACGGACGTAGCATCAAGCCTTCTCCCGGTCGGATGTATGAAAGTGTGGGAGGTTCTGCAGGTGTAGGCATCGGTATCGGCGGACTCGATTTCATGGGCTTTATCTATGACAACATGACCCGCCGCGGGCGTATGCTGGCACACAACCGCAAGCATGCCAATGCCTGGAAAACGTATGCCGACTATCAGCCCACGGCAGCTGACAGCATGAAAGTGCCTAATTTCTACCGTCAGCTCCGTAAACAGCAGGCGGCCGACAGCACACAGACGCTGCTCACCTTTCAGCCGGCTTTTTCGGAAGCCCCTCTCCTGCCCATTTATCCCTCTCCTGACTCCGTAAAGAAACAAGCGGAGATTCGGCCCGATACCGTAAAAGTGGAGAAAAAGAAAAACCCGCAACCAGCGCAGGCGGAGGATGCGGGAAACTTGTATGAATACATTCGCCAGAAAGCAGCCGAAGACTCCATCCGGCGAAAAGAATTCTTCCGAAAAGATAAAGTCAGAAACAACCAGTACGACGTGCAGCGTGAAATTCAGCGCCTACGCGAACAGCAGAACTGACAAGCGTCTTATCTCACTTCTTGAATACGAAATATACAGCCAGTATCAGGCAGAAAAATGCAGCCAGGTGGTTCCATTTCAACTCCATCTTGAACGCAATCATGGAGAAAATGGTAAAGACGGCCAGCGTAATCACCTCCTGAATCACTTTCAGCTGCATGATGTCAAACGGTCCCCCACTGTCTCTGAAGCCTAAGCGGTTGGCCGGAACCTGTAGACAGTATTCAAAAAAAGCAATGGCCCAGCTGAACGCAATCACCCCAATCAGCGGTAGTGAAGCAAACCAGCTGAACTCTTCACGCATCTTCAAGTGGCCATACCAGGCAAACGTCATGAAGATGTTCGAGAAAATCAGTAAAACAATCGAATAAATACCTTGTGATAGCATATCTTTTTCCTTATTTAAAAATCGGCTGCAAAGATACGCTTTTTAAATGAAAAAGACATGCTATCCTCGTGTCTTTACTTATTCAGTACGAAGGAATTTCCACACCAATGCACTGAAAGCTGCTCCCACGAAAGGTGCCACGATAAAGAGCCAGAGCTGTTCGATGGCCTGTCCGCCTTCCATCAAGGCCGGTCCGATGCTTCGTGCCGGATTTACGGACGTGCCTGTAATCGGGATGCACACGATGTGAATCAGTATCAGTGTAAGTCCGATGGCCAGTCCGGCCAAGTTGCCAGCTCCTTTCTTTTCGTCCGTAGCAGCCAGCGCCACCAGCACAAAGATAAAGGTAAATACGGCTTCGGCCAGGAACGCCTGCCCCATGGCATCAGACGCAAAGCTGTTGGAGCCTGTGGTCGTCGGTCCTCCGTGTGCACCGGTCGATACCAGCAGCGTGAGAATCAGCGAACCGATAATGGCGCCCACAACCTGAAACAGCATGTACATCAATGCCCGTTTCGTTTTCATACCTCCCGACAGCCATACACCCAGTGTGATGGCCGGATTGATGTGACAGCCGGAAATGTTTCCTATGGTATATGCCATGGCGATGACAGAAAGACCGAATGCCATGGCCACTCCGATGGTTCCTACACCGGCACCCACTGTGTCGGCCACTCCTCCTGCAAATACGGCGCTACCGCAGCCCAGCAGTACAAGAACCATAGTTCCGATTAGTTCAGCTACATACTTTTTCATAGGCATTACATTTAAAATTCACGATGCCCTAATTTAGTATTTTCACCGGAGAAAAGCAAGATTGCTAATGATTTATTAACTTAAAAATCAGATAGAAAGAGATCTGCCGGAAAACACAAGTACGTTTTAGGGAAAACGCAAGGCCGTTTGAGTCCAAACGCACTTGCGTTTGAAGTAAAACGCCTTTACGTTTTGAATAAAACGCACTTGCGTTTTTTTATATTCTGAAACTAATTAATTATCAATATATTATAAATGCAAATAATTATAGACAAGTGTATTGTTATAAATTCTTCTAAAAAGCAGTTTATACAACAGAAATGATTTTACCTCCTCATTTTTTCTTCTTCTGGATTGGATTTTCTATCTTTGATGCAGATTGAACATTTTTGTTCAGTGGATTGAACATTTTGTGGGATTAGATTGAACATTTGGGAAAATATGGAATATAAAAGAGCGCAATTTCAGGAGATTCTTAGCCGCATAAATGAGCCAAGAAGTAAAATACAGGTTATTGTCGGCCCTCGACAAGTAGGAAAATCTACTCTCATCGGTCAGGTACTGGAAGAATGCACTCTTCCATTCGACAGTTATTCCGCAGATGATGTGACAGGTGTGTCTGCCGACTGGCTTACCCAGGTATGGGAATCACAAAGAATGAAAATGGCCGTTCGTGGAGAAAACAAAAGACTGATGGTCATAGATGAAATCCAAAAGATAAGAAACTGGAGTGAAACGGTAAAAGCCGAATGGGATCGCGACACCCGAGAAAAAAGACAACTGATAGTGGTATTGTTGGGCTCTTCCAGAATGTGGATTGAAAAAGGTCTGACCGAATCGCTTGCCGGACGGTTTGAACTTATCCGTCTCTCCCACTGGACTTATACTGAAATGAAAGACTGTTTTGGATGGTCTTTGCCACAATATGTCTATTTTGGCGGTTATCCGGGTGCCGCACAATACATTCAGAATGAAACACGTTGGAGAAACTATGTGAAAGATGCATTGATTGATCCTTCTATCTCAAAAGATGTGTTGATGGATACCCGTATTATGAAGCCCCAGCTCTTGCGGCAACTGTTTGAGATAGGCAGCAGCTATAGTGGAGAATTACTTTCACTTACCAAGGTAGCTGCCCAACTGCAAGATGCAGGCAATGTGACCACGCTTGCCGGTTACCTGCATCTTTTGGATGAATGTGGTTTGCTTTGCGGACTACAGAAATACGCAGAAGATGAAGCACGGAAATATAATTCCGTTCCCAAGTTTCAGGTTCATAACAGTGCGCTTCGGAATGTATATGCCGACGAAGATTTTTCGGAAGTGATAGAAGATGCCAAGTTATGGGGGTGCTATGTAGAATCCGCCATTGGTGCGCACCTTGTCAGCCAGGCACAGATTTATGACTACAAAGTGTATTACTGGAGAGACAAGAAAGATGAAGTAGACTTCGTACTGGTCCGGAGAAACAAGAAGGTAGCCATTGAAGTGAAGAGTGGAAGAAGAACTACCAATCAAGGGCTGGCCGTTTTCTCGCAGTTATACCATCCGCACAAGGCTTTGGTGGTAGGTTCCGGAGGATTGTCTTTTGAGGATTTCTTGTCGATGGACCTTAATTTGTTATTTAAGTAATTGATAAATTCTTACCTTTGAGAAAGAAATAAAAATAGTTATGAGCGGAGAAGATTTACAAAGACAGACCTCTATTAATATACAGGAAAAAGCAAATCTCATTTGGGCTATTGCTGATAAGTTAGTAGGATTATACAAACCTCACGAATACGGAAAGGTAATCCTACCCATGTGTGTAATCAAGCGTTTTGAAGATACCCTTGCACCAACAAAGGACGCTGTTATCAAGATGAACGAAGACCTTGATGCGAAGGGTATAGCCGTAAAGAAAGGTTTTCTTGAGGCGGCAGCCAAACAGAAATTTTATAACACTAGCAAGTTTACTTTCGACATTTTGCTTGCTGATGCCGATAATATCAAAGACAACTTCGAGAACTACCTCAATCATTTTTCCGAAAATGTGATTGACATTATCAACCGCATGGACTTCTACAACGAAATCAAGAAGATGGACGACAACAACCGTCTTTACCTCGTCATCAAGGAGTTCTGCTCTGCCAAGGCTTATCTGGGAGCAGATGTAGTTTCGGCTGTAGATATGGGATACATCTTTGAAGAATTAGTCAGAAAGTTTTCCGAATCGTATAACGACCAGGCAGGAGCCCACTTTACCGCACGTGACATCATTTATCTGATGAGCGAACTGCTTGTAGGAGATGATGAACAGAAAATGGAAGCTGAAGGCATCGTGGCATCCATATACGATATGGCAATGGGAACAAGCCAGATGCTGGCTTGTCTGGATGAACGCTTCCGCAAGATAGACCCTGAAGCCGAAATCACATGCTATGGTCAGGAACTCAATCCACAGACGTATGGTATTGCCAAAGCCGATATGCTTATAAAGGGCGGTAATGCCGACAATATGCGCTTGGGAGATACACTTGGCGACGACCAGTTCAAAGGCTATCAGTTTGACTACATCATCTCAAACCCTCCTTTCGGCATTGACTGGGAAGCATCCGAAAAACGTGTGAAAGCCGAAAACGAAATGGGCGAAGCAGGACGTTTTGCTCCGGGACTGCCGGCAAAGGGAGACGGACAGATGTTGTTTATGCTCAACGGTGTGGCAAAGCTGAAGGAAGAAGGGCGTATGGCTATTATTCAGAATGGTTCTCCCCTGTTTAAAGGGGATGCTGGCAGCGGTGAAAGTGAAATACGAGGCTATCTGCTGGAACATGACTGGCTGGAGGCGATTATCCAGTTGCCTAACGACCTGTTTTATAATACGGGTATTGCTACCTATATTTGGGTAGTGAGCAAAAACAAGTCGGAAGAACGTGCGGGCAAGGTGCAGCTGATCGATGCCAGCAAATGCTTCGAGAAACTGCGCAAGCCGCTTGGCAATAAGCGTGTAGAGATTACCACTCTTTGCCGCGAACTGATTATGCAGGCTTATCACGATTTTACCAACTGGGAATATACCTCCGAGCATAATCCTGAGCTGAAAGTGGAAAGTAAGGTAAAAGATGTGGAGGATTTTAAGTTTACAAAACTCACTATCAACCGTCCCTTGCGGCTGGAGTACAAAGATATTCATTTTGACGAGACTACTGCGGCCAATTATAAGGAAGCGGACAAAGCCTTGCTGAAAGAGGTGGCTGCATACTGGGAAGCAAATATGCCAGGGCACGTAGGTTTTCCTGATATAACTTTCTTCCTTGAGCTGAAGAAAGCTAAGATTAAATTGCCGCAGGGAAAGGTTGCTTTGTTGAGAAACTATTTCGGCAAACGTAACCCTGATATGATGGAAGCATACGTAAAGCCTGTTGACCAGGAAAGCGGGTTTGCACCCGACCCTGAACTAAAGGACAGCGAGATTATTCCTTGGAAAGAGGATATTACGGAATACCTCGACAAAAACGTACGTCCGTATGCTCCCGACTTTTGGTACAACGAATCAGAAAGTAAGATAGGTTATGAAATACCTCTCACCCGCGAGTTCTACAAATACACTCCGCTAACACCAAGTTCTGTGATATTTGATGAACTGAAAAAGCTGGAAGAAAAAGAATCGGAACTGATGTCCAGGATATTAGGGTAAGCAGATATAAATCAGCATCATATCGACCATGAACGAGCAGCAAAACAACGGAAATATAATCCTCTACCAGACAGAGGATGGCAAATCAAGGATAGAAGTAACGCTATGCAATGATACGGTTTGGCTTACAGCCGACCAGATGGCAGAGTTGTTCCAGAGAAACAAATCTACCATTTCCCGGCATATAAAGAATGTATTCGAGGACGGAGAGTTACAATCAGATATGGTTGTTGCATTTTTTGCAACAACCACTCAGCACGGCGCTATCAAAGGAATGCAACAAACTCATCAGGTAGCATACTATAACCTTGACATGATAATCAGCGTAGGTTATCGTGTCAAGTCGCACCGTGGCGTACAGTTCAGAATATGGGCTACACAAGTTCTGCGTGAATATCTTGTAAAAGGATTTACCATGAACGATGATTTGCTGAAAAGAGCCGGCGGAGGAAACTATTTCGACGAACTGTTAAGCCGTATCCGCGACATACGTTCCTCGGAAAAGGTATTCTACCGCAAGATACTTGAAATATACGCCTTAAGCATTGATTATGATCCGCGTACAGAGACTACCATGCAGTTCTTCAAGACTGTACAAAACAAGATGCATTTCTCTGTACATGGTCATACCGCTGCCGAAATTATATACGAACGTGCTAACGCGGAAAAAGATTTCATGGGACTGACTTCATGGACGGGAGCATTGCCCAAACGTACTGATGTGGAAATAGCGAAGAACTATCTTTCTTCCGATGAGCTGGATACGCTCAACCGAATCGTCAGTTTGTATTTGGATTTTGCCGAACTTCAGGCTAAATCGCATAAGCCCATGTACATGAAAGACTGGATTCAAAAGCTGGACGATTTTTTAAAGCTTTCCGGAAAAGAGCTGTTAAGCCATGCCGGAAAAATTTCTGCTGAATTGGCAAAACAGAAAGCAGATACGGAATACGACAAGTTCAAAGAAAGAACAACTTATAGTCTTTCGCCCGTAGAGATTCATTTTTTAGAGAATTTTGAAAAGGAGCAGAAGAAGCTGAAAAACTAATGCTACATGGATAGATTACTCTTTTATTTAAATAGGAAGATTGAGGATTATGGAAAATAGATACGATAAATATAAAGATAGTGGTATTGCTTGGATTGGGGAGATTCCGGAGCATTGGGATACATATCAGTTAAAAAGATGTTCTAAATTTATAAATGGATATGCATTTAATAGTAATCATTTTAATAAAGATAAAGGAATTCCTGTTATTAGAATTGGAGATATTTTAAATGAACAAATTTCATTTGAGAACATTGTTTATGTTCAAGAAAATAATGAACTTGAAAAATTTATGGCCCACAAAAATGATATATTAATTGCTATGAGTGGAGCTACTGTTGGTAAAATAGGTATATATAGTACTGAAGATAAAGTTTACATTAATCAACGAGTTGGCATAATCAGAACTATACAATATAATTTCATAAAAAGGATGTTTACTACAAATGGTTTTGTAGATTATGTAAATTTATCTTCTGCTGGATCTGCTCAACCCAACATCTCTTCTGAAGAAATACTCAATTTCTATATTCCAGCTCCATCGATAAAGGAGCAACAACTCATCGCCACCTACCTTGACCAGAAATGTAGTGAAATAGACGAGCTGATAACTATGCAAGAGGAAATGATAACCAAACTGCAAAGCTACAAGCAATCTGTCATTACCGAAGCGGTAACCAAAGGTTTGGATAAAAATGTTCCTCTAAAAGATAGTGGTATTGAATGGATTGGAAAGATTCCGGAGCATTGGAATACATATCAGCTAAAAAGATGTTTTAAATTTATAAATGGATATGCATTTAATAGTAATCATTTTAATAAAGATAAAGGAATCCCTGTTATTAGAATTGGAGATATTTTAAATGAACAAATCTCATTTGAGAATATTGTATATGTTCAAGAAAATAATGAGCTTGAAAAATTTATAGTTCACAAAAATGATATATTAATTGCCATGAGTGGAGCTACGGTTGGTAAAATAGGTGTATATAATTCCGACGATAAAGTTTACATTAATCAACGAGTTGGCATAATCAGAACTACACAATATAATTATATAAAAAGAATGTTCTCAACAAATGGATTTATTGATTATATTAACTTATCTTCTGCCGGTTCTGCTCAACCGAACATTTCTTCCGACGGAATACTCAATTTTCATATTCCTGTACCACCGCTAAATGAGCAACAAACCATCGCCAACTACCTTGATCAAAAATGCAGCGAGATAGACGAACTAATCTCCATCAAGCAACAGAAGATAGAGAAACTGAAAGACTACAAGAAATCATTGATTTTCGAGTGCGTAACCGGAAAAAGAAAAGTATAAGCCATGACTGAATTCGACAAATATATCCGACAGGGAGAACCCGACCAGAAAGAGAAAGCTGCCGCATGGCAAGTCGCCATCGGTTTGCAGGATGTGGACGGACTAAAACCGTCTGAGTATCTTATTCAGACGGCACAGCAACATATAGAGGGAGAGATTTCCATTGATGAGGTGAAACATCTGATTGATACATACTATCAGTCGAAATCTTCCCGTGGGGAAATAGAAAATGAGCGAACAGAAGAAGCTGATAAAGTATCGGCACGCATCACGGAGCTGCTTTCTGAAAAAACATTCTCGTTTACACCGGATTATCTGCTATATATTCATAAGCGCCTGTTCGAAGGTCTCTACAAGCATGCCGGACAAATCCGTGATTATAATATCACCAAAAAAGAATGGGTGCTTGACGGCGATACGGTAATCTACTCGGATTATGAAATGATTCGCCCGACTTTGGAATATGATTTTGCGCAGGAAAAGGCTACTGATTATCCCGCCATGAATGCAGAACAGGCTTTGCAGCGAATCTGCAAATTTATTTCAGGTGTTTGGCAGATACATACTTTCGGCGAAGGCAATACCAGAACCATAGCTGTATTCCTTATGAAATACCTGAAGACTTTCGGATTTAAGGTGGACAATGATATATTCAAGAAACATTCGTGGTATTTCAGAAATGCACTTGTACGTGCCAACTACAATAATTATACAAAAGGTGTTTCTGCTAATACAAAGTACCTGGAAATATTCCTGAGAAATATGTTGTTTGGGGAAGAGAACAATCTCAGTAATAGAGAAATGAACATAAACTTTTCTCAAAGTGCCAAAAAAGAGGAATCAAAGAGCCAAAATGGCACTTGGGATGGCACTTTGAATTGTACACTGGATGAAATGGCACTGCTGAATTTCTTGAAAGAAAACCCTAAAGCCACACAGTCTGATATAGCCGCACATATTGGTAAATCGGAACGGACCGTGAAGCGTATGACTCCTTCACTCATAGAAAGAGGATTGCTGGAACGTATAAACGGAAAAGGTGATAAAGGAAGTTGGGTAGTAAAAAACAAAGACAAAGATTAAATAAAGATATAACCATGAATACCACAGACTTAAAGGAAAAGAACTTTGAAGCCGATATAGAACGATACCTTATCACAGAGGGCGGATATATAAAAGGCAATCAGGATACGTACGACAAGGAACGGGCTATAGATATGCCTGTACTTATCTCCTTTATAGAAAAGACACAGCCCAAACAGTGGAAACGCTATGTAACCAAGTATGGCGACAAGGCTGAGAAACAGCTGTACCGTGTATTTCAGGATGATGTGTCGCGCTACGGACTGATTTATGTGCTGCGCAAAGGTATAAGTGATGTGGGTATAAATATCAGGTTCTGTTATTTTGCTCCGGCGTCACTGCTGAACGATGAGCTGGTGGCAAATTACGATGCCAACATTCTTACCGTAACACGTCAGTTTGCTTATTCCAAACTGAACAAGAACACTATCGATATGGTACTCTCATTGAACGGTATTCCGGTGGTGGCACTCGAATTGAAAAACCAGATTACGGGTCAGAATGTGGAGGATTCTAAGCGTCAGTGGTGCACAGACAGAGACCCGAAGGAACCGCTGTTTCATTTCAACAACAGAATATTGGCATACTTCGGAGTTGATTTGTATGAAGTGGCTCTTACTACCGAATTAAAAAAGGAAAAGACTTTCTTTATCCCTTTTAATCAGGGTTCCAACGGTGCGGGAGAAGTGGGCGGTGCGGGCAATCCCGAACGTGAGGACGGAGGATATGTCACTTCGTATCTGTGGGAGAAAATCTTGTGCAGAGAAATGCTGCTTTCCATACTTCAGCGGTACATCTCCCGTCAGGAAGAAGAGAAACTGAAGATTATCATTGACAAGCATGGCAAAGAAAAGGAGGTGACGGAAACTTCCGTAAAGATAATTTTCCCTCGTTATCATCAGCTGGATGTGGTGGAAAAGTTAGTGGCCGATACGTATTATGCGAATTGTGCCAGCAAGTATACCAACAGCGGGATGCAAAACTTTGATTTGGCCGCTGATGAACACATGAAATACATGTATCTGAAAAAGCCGCATGGAAACAATTATCTGATTCAGCACTCGGCAGGTTCGGGTAAGTCCAATTCAATTGCCTGGCTTACCTATCGTCTGGCAGGGCTTCAGAATGCCGATTTAAAGAATATGTTTAACAGTGTGTTTGTCATTACCGACAGACGTGTACTGAACAAGCAGCTTCAAAATACGATTCTTGGTTTCGACCATATAGATGGACAGATAGAAACCATTACAGATGCAGATAACTCGGAAAAGCTGGCAAGAATCATCAACGATGATAATACAAGAATTGTTATCACTACCCTACACCGTTTCCCAGTTATCTACAAGGAACTGACAAGTCGCAGTGGAAAACGGTATGCCATCATTGTAGACGAGGCTCATTCGTCACAGTCGGGCAAAAGTGCAGAAAAGCTGAAAGCGGCATTGGCCGATACGGATGACGCTTTGCGCGAGTATGCAGAAATAGAAGAGATTGAGGCTGAAGAACTGGAAAAGAAGAAGGATGCCCTTATGGAAGATTTGTTGGCACAGGGACAGCACAACAATCTGTACTTCTATGCATTTACGGCAACTCCAAAGCCAAAGACGCTGCAGACTTTCGGTGAGTTGGCTGAAGAAGGTGAAAATCCGGAAGACAATAAATATGTGGCTTATCACAACTATTCCATGCTGCAGGCCATAGAAGAGGGATTCATCAAGGATGTGCTGAAATATTATACCACGTATGACACTACTTACGAAATTGCCAAGCGTATAGAGGCTGATCCTTCGTATCAGGAAACTCCTGCTACACGTGCTATCAAGGCTTTCCATGACAATCATCAGCATGTGATAGCGCAGAAAACGGCTATCATTGTGGAGAAATTCAGGGAGGTGACACTCAATGCCATGCTTGGAAAAGCAAAAGCTATGGTGGTATGTTCTTCGCGTGCTCATGCGGTACGATATTTCCTGGAAATTAAGAGGTATTGCCAGGAAAACAATATTACTGATGTAAATCCTATGGTAGCTTTCTCCGGTACGGTATTGTATGAGGGAGTGGAATATACCGAAACGAAGTTGAACTCTGCTGACGGACGCAATATTTCTGAAGCAAAATTGCCGCTGTACTTTGCCTCAGACTTGTATAATATGCTGGTGGTGGCAGATAAGTATCAGACTGGATTTGATGAACCGAGACTACACACCATGTTCGTAGATAAAAAATTGAAGAACGTGAAAGCTGTACAGACTTTGTCACGTCTGAACAGATGGCATAAAGACAAGAAGGATACATACGTACTCGATTTCTGCAATAAGCCGGAGGATATAAAGAAATCGTTCGAACCTTTCTATAAAGGGACTGAACTGATAAATCCTGTAGATGTAAACTATGTGTATACTTTCAGAAAAGATATACAGATGTTCCAGCTATGGACTGAAGGTGACGAGCAAAAGTTCTTTGACCTGCTGCAGGACATCAGCAAGCAGAAGGACCGTCTGGGAGTTTTGTCGAATGCTTTCAAGAGTACCATCGGCCGATACGAAGAACTTGATGAAGAAAAACGCTTTGAGGTAAGATCGAAAATCAAAAATTTCGTCCGTTTCTATTCCTATATGGCTCAGATAGCAAGAACTTTTGATAAGGACTTGTATAAAGCATACGTGTATGCCGACTATCTGTACAGACTTCTGCCTAAAAATCCTAAAGAAAGGATTGACCTGAATAAACAGATTATGCTGGTAAACTCAAAGATATCGGAGGGAGAAACGGTTTCCATTCAGATGGAGGGAACAGTGAAGCCTCTTAAAGGTGAGAACCCGAAAGCTGGAAAGCCAAAGAATGACAATGAGGATTTGCTCAGTCGTATCATTGACAAGGTCAACATCATGTATCAGGGTCAGTTCTCCGAAGCTGACAGGGTGATAGTGGAATCTATTTATGACAAAATGGTTTCGACGGCAAAAAGGAAACTGACCAAACAGGCCAACAATACGGATGAAAAGCAGTTCGAGGAAAGTATATTCCCTCAGATATTCGATGAGGTTGCCAGAGGCTGTTATGTAGAGCAGATGGATTCTTTTGCCAAGCTTTTTGAGAACAGTGATTTTTACAGAAATGTAATGACACAGATGGCTAGGGTAATGTACGAGAACTACAAAAAGAAGGAAGATGAACTGCCGTTTATCCCTGCATTGTTCAAAGAAAGATTCCTGACAGATTTGAAAGCTGAGTTCTCAGATCTTGCTCCGTATTTGCCGGATTTATCTCTTGCTGCTGACTGCTTTATAAAGACATTAAATGCGAAATCTGTGGCTACCATAGATGGAGCCAACGAACTTTTATTGGACTCGTTTAACCGGATTTATTGTCTGGAAAATATGAAACTGGTAGACAAACGCAGGCTTTTTAATACAATCGTCACTAAATATGAGGTCTTCCTGAAGAAGGTGTATTATTTGTTACATCAGAAGGAAATGGTCAATACTAAGAATGAAAGCAGTATGCCTACCTTTATAGATTGTATCTTGTCTTTCAGTTGTTTGAGAGGATTGAAGTACAATCAAGATGAGAGATACCAGAAGTTCTATACTTATCTGGAGCTTGTCAAACAGTGGAGAAACAACGAATCACATACCGCTCCGGATGCTTCTCTGCAGGAGCTGAACTCTGCCGTTCATGTGGTATCGACTATGTATCTATGGATTATCCTGCATCATGTGGAGGAATTGAACCGAGTAATCAATGAATAAGTTCC
>ENA-OOZA01000431-OOZA01000431.1-human-gut-metagenome-genome-assembly--contig:-NODE-431-length-24064-cov-4.128119_pt1 | contig 24064 bp, 16 predicted proteins | sample MGYA00241703_ERZ501378 | MGnify/ENA primary metagenome ERZ501378 (study PRJEB25962, sample SAMEA2042916) | human gut metagenome | biome: human gut; feature: human-associated habitat; material: faeces...
CGTTAGCCAGAATGAAAAATTCGCGGCGCATCTTGGCGCATTCTTATCTGGAAATCGTATAATCACCTTACGCGGAGGGAACAGGGATGTTTTACGGCGTTACGCTCATGCTGATTGTGGTGATTATGCTGCTGGTGCTGGACCATAAAAGCCTGTACACACGGTTTTTCGTGGTTATGTTTCTGGGCGTGACCATTGCGTTCTTTTTCATGATTCAGCAGCTTTCCATCTTTGCTGACTACGGCGCTTACAGAAACCAAAGCAATTTTGTTCAGCTGGATTGGCGCATTTTCCAATTCATGACGGGGCAAATGACAATCCCTATTCTCTGGCGGCTGCGCCTGATGAACATAGGCATCGCCCTGTATCTTCTGGGCATGACGCTGTTCAACCTCGCGTTTACGCTGGAATTGCAGCCCAAGCGTCCGAAGCAGCCGGAGAGGCATAAAATCCGCTATCTGCTGCTGATTGTGCCCGCGATAGAACTGCTTGTGCAAGATCCCAACGTTTCCACCGCAATGTACTTGCTGTACCATACTGCGGCGAATCCGGCCGACATCCTGCTTGCATTCCGGGTAGGGGAGAGCATTTACAAGATGGTGCTTCTTCTGCTGCTGGCGCGCCCCGTGTTCATTCTCATGCGCTCCATCCGGAAAAACAATGTGTTCTTCCTCAAACGCCGCTTGTGGATGTTCAGCATCGGGATGCTTTTAGCAAACAGCATTTTCTTCGCGTTCTTCTATCTGGGCACTTGCAGCATTTCGGTCGCAACGGTCATCAAAACTGGTTTCTGGCTTTTTCAGCCGCTGGATGGCGTGATTCCGTACTCCTACGTCATCGGTTCCATCATCATTTTCCTGATTCTCAGCTTCTGTGCGTTTGCTTTGCTCAGCTGCCAGCTGGACGTACTCATTTCGCCGCTGACCGAACGGCGGATTCAGCGCAACATCGCTACGCTCAACGAAGCGCTTGGCGAAACACTTCACTCGCAGAAGAATGTTTTTTTCTCCATGCAGATTCTGATGAACCGGATTGAACGTCAGGCGGATCTATCCAAAGTGCCGGAAGCTGCACGGCTGCATGAGCTGATTACTGCTTCGCTTGAGCGTACAGCAGAGATACTGGATGCCATTCGCCGCGTTGAAGCGCAAAGTGAGCAAGAAAACATTGTCAGCATTGTTTCCAACGCGATTGCGCAGCTGCATCTTCCGGATACCATCCATCTGCATTGGCATCCGGAGGACAGCGCAAAGGATAACACGACGGTTATGGTGAATGCATACAGCATGGAGCATGTGCTGGTCAATGTGCTGATGAACGCCGTTGAAGCGATTGAAACCGCAGGAAACAGTCATGGCCGCATTCGCGTAGAAACCGGGAATTTCCTTCGCTGGGTGGTTGTTAGTATTACCGACAATGGCTGTGGCATCTCGCATAAGGAGCGCGCCATGATTTTTGCGCCGCACTACTCCGGGAAAGAGGGTCGCTTGAATTGGGGAATGGGGCTTTCCTATGCATACCGAGTGGTGAAGGCGCACATGGGGCAAATCCACATTGACAGTCAGCCTGGTATCTACACGCGCGTGGTCATCATGCTGCCCGGTGGTAGACAGAAAAAGCACAAAAAGGTGGTTAGCGCATGATTCGTCTTGTTATCGTGGATGATATGCCGGATATTCGTAATTATCTTGCGGAGGAATTAGCTGCCGCGTCAGAGCAGTTTTCGGTTGTAGGCGCTGCGGAGGATGGTACAGAAGCTGTCAAGCTCGTTGATTCGCTCCTGCCGGACGTTGTCCTGATGGACATCCAGATGCAGACCCGCACAGAAGGAATTTATGCTATCCGCATCATTCATGAAAGGCATCCCGATATCAAGTGCATTGCCTTGACGATTCACGAGGATGATGAACTCATCTTCCAGGCATACCTTGCCGGTGCGGCAGATTACATCATCAAGACACGGAGCATTGACACCATCAAGAATTCCATTCTTGCGGTCGTCAACAATCGACTGCTTCTGCGTCCCGAAGTCGGTCAGCGGCTGATTCAGGAGTATCAGCGCGTTCAGAATCAAGAGAACCGCATGAAAGAAACCATGCAGGTGATGCTCAAAATCAACACGACCGAATATGAAATTCTGCGCATGGCATGTGCCGGCATGAGCTACAAACAGATGGCGCGGGAACGATATGTTGAAGAAACCACCATTCGTTCGCAAATCAACCACATTCTCAAAAAATTTCAGAAGAACCGCATGAAGGACGTTGTCGCACTGCTCAATGAACTGCACATTTTTTGAAAGGAAGGGTAACTATATGAAATATACTGAATTGGGCAAAACTGGCTTGCATGTTTCCGAAATTGGCTTTGGTGCGTGGGCTATCGGTGGACAGGCATGGGGAAATGACATCACCGACAAAAATGCCATGGCTGCACTGCAAGAGGCTTGGCAGCAAGGCATCAACCTCTTTGACACAGCGGACTGCTACGGCGATGGCCACAGCGAAGCGCTGATTGGAGAATTCCTCCTTGGGCAGCGCGAAAAGGCCGTCATCGTTACCAAAGGCGGTACGAACTACCGTGTGAAGGAACGCAGCAAGGACTTTACGCGCGATTACCTGATTCGCTCGCTGGATGAAAGCCTTGAACGGCTGCAAACGGACTATGTGGACGTTTATCTGCTGCATGTTCCCAACGCGCAGTGGCAGGACGAGGCGCATGTGCTGGATACACTGCGGGAAATCAAGAACAGCGGAAAAGCGCATTTTGTTGGTCTTGCCATGTGGGGGGCTGCGGATACGCTGCACGCGCTGGAGAAGGATACAGACGGCGTTATCGACGTGCTGGAGGTGCCGTTTAACATCCTCAACAAAAGCAACTTTGAGGTGCTCCGTATCGCCCGTGAGCGAAACATTGCCGTTCTGACCAGTGAACCGCTTGCCAGTGGCGTATTGACCGGTAAATACCATGCGCAGACGGACTTTGCAGACGGCGACCATCGCAAAGGCTTCTGGAATGATATGCGCTGGGAAACCATGGAAAGCTCTTTGCGGGAGATTGCCGCCTGCGCAAAAGAAGCCGGCATGTCGATGGCGGAGCTTGCGCTTGCCTATAACTTGAGCACACCCGGTGTCACCTGCGTGATTCCGGGCGGCAAAACGCCGGAACAGGTGCGCAAAAATGTGCAGGCAGCCGGCCTGCGTATTCCGGAGGACATGCGTCAGCGCCTGGCAGACGTGCCCGGCTTTGTGTACTGATTGCAGGCGGGAGAAGCAAGATGAGCTGCATTTGTCTTGATACGAACTGGTTTCTGAAAGGCTTGGAATCGCCTTGTCCGCCGGACTGGACAGCACTCAGCGCACTGTTTTCGGAAAATTCAGATGCCTTTTCTCTTCCGCACTTTCCTATGCAAGTGCATGATGTCCTGCTGGCATATGGTATCATCGAGAACCCGAATATTCGGGGCGTCAATCGCGACCTCTGGATTCACGAGCGCGACTGGGTGTACTGCTGCCGCTTTTCCGCACAGGCAAATATACCATCCTTGCTAACCTTCGATGGCGTGGATACCTTTGCGGATGTGTGGCTCAATGGCACACTGCTTGGCAGCTGCAGCGATGTTTATCTTTCATGGGAGTATGATGTTGGCCATCTGCTGCGAACGGAGAATACGCTGATTGTCTACTTTCACGCTGCGCAGACGGAGCTGAAAAAACTTTCCTTGCCCGAACGCTATGCAGGGCTCGTCCCAACGATTTCTGCGGCTCGCGTTTTTCGCACGGGGTATCATGATTACTGCGGCCCATCTCCCTGCCTCATTCGCTGCGGTTTGTATGCACCTGTCACCCTGCGGCAGGCAGAACCTGTCGCCTTGGCGGAAATCACCTGCGACACATGGCTGACGGAAGATGGGGATGGCGTGGTGCAAGTCCAGCTGACATGGATGGGTCAGGCAGACACGCCGTACGCTGTTTCACTGGCGGATGCGCATGGAACAGTTGTCGCCGACGCTTCGGGGACAACTGCGCATGGCAGGCAGCGGCTCTCCTTGTCTGTCCATCAGCCGGAACGCTGGTATCCGTGGACGCACGGCACACCGACTTGCTATACGCTGACGGTACGCGCCGAAAACGAAGATGTTTCCCGGCTTGTCGGCTTCCGGCAAATTGACATCAGCGATAGGCTTCTCTTCCGTGTGAACGGAATGCCTGTGCGGATGTGGGGTGCAAATCTCATGCATCTGGACACCCTGACGAACTGCTATTCCCCGGAGAAAATGGCAAGAATCCTTGACCTTGCGCAGCTGGCCAATTGCAATATGCTGCGCGTTTGGGGCGAAGCAGATAAACTGCCGGAAGCCTTTTATGAGGAATGTGACCGCCGCGGAATTCTCCTCTGGCAAGATTTTTTTCTCGGCTGCTCTTTGTATTCTGAAGAGGCGGATCAGCTTTCGCTTTATCGGCAGGAGGCTGAAATGCTGCTGCGCACGCGAAAGCACCATCCCTGCATCGCGCTGTGGTGCGGCGGAAACGAGCTGTATCTGGCGCAGGAATATCAGCACCCTGAGGCGCCGGTATATGGAGAAAAAATCATTCGCGAAGTATTCCCGGAAGTTTGCGCGCGGCTTGACCCGCATCGCCTGTATTACCCTTCTTCTCCCTGCGGCGGTTCCTTCGCGAACGACCCGCAATGCGGCGATACCCATGGCTACACACACCTGTGGTTCGTACCGGGACGCGCCTATCCGCACTTTTTGAGCGAAAACTGTCGTGTTTCTACCCCAACATGGCAAAGCATGAATCAGATGATGACGCCTGATGAGCTGTGGGAGGAAGGAACGTACGCACTGACGGCGCATCATCCCTGCGAAATTCCGGAAAGCTGGATGAAGCACACGCCCAACGAAGGCTGGCTGAAGCTGGGGCCTGTGGAGCATTATCGCGATGCAGAAACACCGCAGGAGATGGTGTACCGTGTCTGTGCTGCTCATGCAGAGTACATTCATGAACAGGTCGGCCGTTTTCGGCGAGGGCGTGCGCCGTGGGAAAATAGCGACATCCGCCATACCAACGGTCACCTGCTGTGGCGCTTGAATGAGAACAGCAACGTCATTTCCTTCGGGGTAGTAGACTATTTTTTGCAGCCCGGACATGCCTACTACGAAATGAAACGCTGCTATGCGCCCGTTTTCGCCAGTGTCGCGCTGGATGATCACGCAGGCATTTATCTGACGAATGACACAACGAGAACCATTGCGGGCACCGTCGAGGTTTCCCTTTTCCATCTTGTGAAAAATGAGCGAACGCACCAAATGGAGCTTCCGTTCACGATAGAACCGGATGCAACAGCACGGCTCTGCACATTGGATGAATGGGGACAGATCCGCAAAGAACAGATAGTCTGTGTACGCGTACTGGATAAGCGCAGGACGCTGCTTGCCGAAACGATTCAGCCACTGGATATTGAACGACGGCTGCCGTATCCCCAGCAAGTGGGACTTTCGATGATTGCGTCGGCGGATACCGATACGCTGCTGCTGCGCTGCGAGCACTATGCCCGCTGCGTCTCGCTCCATGGCGACGGCTTTGAACCCCTGTTTGATGATAATTTCTTTGATTTACTGCCGGGCGAGACCAAATGCATTCGCGTACTGCCCTCGCCCAGCAGCGGTGTCATCTATGCGGAAACGGCGTATGATCAAACCATCGTTTCCTGTCAATGGGGTAAGGAGAAAGAAAAATGACCACGCGATTTTTAACGGAAACGGTGACGACTCCCGTCAACTACAACTGTGATGTGCTGGTCTGCGGCGGCGGCACAGCTGGTGTTACAGCAGCCCTCGCCGCAGCCCGCAATGGCGCGAAAACGATGCTTGTTGAACATGGCGGCTATGTTGGCGGTACGCTGGTGAACGGCGCAGGCCCGCTGCACAGCTTCTTCAATCTTTACCATGCCTATCCCGAAGCGGGAAAGCATCAGGTCGTTCGCGGCATTGCGCAGGAGATTGTTGAAAAACAGCAAGCGCGCGGAGAATCAACCGGCCACATGGAGCAAAAGCGCGGCGGCAACTACGACTCCGTAATTACGCTGATTGACTGGGAGGGCTATAAAGCGCTGGCACTGGAAATGCTGCAGGAGGCAGGCGTTCAGCTGCTGCTGCATACGGATGTGGTTTCTGTATGCAAGGAAGACGACTGTGTGCACGATGTTGTCGTTCAAAACAAATCCGGCCGCGAGGCAATCTGTGCAAAGGTTGTGATTGATACGACCGGTGATGCCGATGTTGCCGCCTTATCGGGCTGCGAAGTCGAAAAGCGACACCAGACAACCAGTGTCGGAATGCCGTTCAGTATGCAGCATGTCGATATGAAGCGTCTCGTTGCTTATCTGGAGGATAAGCAGCTGATTACCCAGCTTGTATCTGGCGGCAAACTTTCGGAGGGCAATCAGGCAATCCGCCTTGGCTTTGATTTGAAAAAAGTGCCGGAATTTACACAATTCATGGAGGAGAATGGCATCTGGGGGCCGCTCGGCTATTCGCTGCACGAAGGCGAATTCACCTATATCAACGGCACATGCATCAAAAATGTCGATGCGACGGATGCACAGGTGCTTTCGGATGCTGAAATCAAGCTCCGTTTGCAGGTCAAGCAGCTTTCCGACATGCTCATTCGCTATATTCCCGGCTTTGAACATGCTTATCTCAGCTGGACACCGGAAAAAGTGGGCGTTCGGCTGACACGGATTGTCAAGTGCGAACATGTCCTGACGCTGGATGAAATTGTTAGCGGCACACGCTTCCCTGACGAGGTTTTCCTTTATGGCTTCCACGACTGCGCACCGCGGATTACCATTCGGGACGGCAAATGGTATGGCTTCCCGTACCGCGCGCTCGTGCCGGTAGGGGTGGAGGGGCTGCTGGTTGCCGGGCGCTGCGTGACCCGCGAGTGGGAAGCGCATATGTCCACCCGCAACACCGTTTCCTGCATGGCGCAGGGACAGGCCGTTGGTACTGCTGCCGCGCTGTGTGTCCGCGAAGGCGTGCTTCCGCGAAATCTGGATGTGCAGCTTCTTCGCCGGACGCTGCGGGAGCAAGGTGTATTTCTTGACTGATACGATTTCCAGATTCAACTGCGCCATCTGCTTGCGCCGCGCTATGATACGGCAGCAGGCATCGTGATGCAGGGAAGGTGGTCATTTTATGAATCAGCAGCTTCGGCAGGATGCTGACCGCATTATTGCAGACGCGATTCATGCTGTTTTGCCTGACCAAGCGGTCATCCGGGCGCTGGAAGCAGCTTCTTTTCCTGGCCGAATTCGATTGGTAGCGGCAGGGAAAGCAGCGTGGCAAATGGCGCAGGCTGCCAGCAAGACGCTGGGCGATTCGCTGGAATGCGGCGTTATCTGCACCAAATACGGGCATTGCAGGGGAAAACTGCCGAAAATCACCTGCTGCGAAGGCGGCCATCCCATTCCGGATGAAAACAGCCTTCGCGCCACCGATGCCGCACTGTCCCTCGTTCAGGGACTGACAGCGCAGGATACGGTTCTATTCCTGCTTTCGGGCGGCGGCAGCGCGCTTTTCGAGAAGCCGCTGATTCCTTTGCGAGAATTGCAGGACATTACCCAGCAGCTTCTTGCCAGCGGCGCAAGTATCGTCGAAATCAACGCCATTCGCAAGCGCCTTTCTGCCGTAAAGGGCGGACGCTTTGCCAAACTATGCCAGCCGGCGCGTGTGTTTTCCATCGTGCTGTCTGACATTCTGGGCGACCCGCTGGATATGATAGCCTCTGGCCCTGCCTGCCCGGATGCATCCACCTGCGGCGAGGCACTTTCGATTGCCGCGCGTTACCATTTGCGCCTTTCGCCGGAAGCGATGTCACTGCTGCATCAGGAGACGCCCAAGACACTTTCAAACGTCGAAACCCATGTCACGGGCAGCGTTCGGGAGCTATGCGCAGCAGCAGCGGCAGCTTGCAGTTCTCTGGGCTACACCCCCATTGTGCTCACGGATGTCTTGGCTTGTCAGGCGCGCGACGCAGGGCAGGTACTTTCCGCCATTGCTCGGACACATGCGCAGGATGGGCAGAAGCGCGCTTTCCTGATGGGCGGCGAAACGGTCGTGCATGTCACAGGCCATGGAAAAGGCGGGCGCAATCAGGAGCTTGCCCTTGCTGCTGCACAGGAATTATCAGGAATCACCAATGCGGCTGTTTTTAGCATTGGGAGTGACGGTACGGACGGCCCCACGGACGCTGCGGGCGGCTATGTGGATGGCGACACCGCTTCCCGGCTGTCGGCACAGGGAATCTCGATTGCGCAGATGCTGCAAGAAAATAATGCGTACCATGCGCTGGAGAAGGCAAACGGGCTTATTTTTACTGGCCCAACCGGCACAAATGTCAACGATGTTGCTGTGCTGCTGATAGATACTGCGAACTAAAACAAAAGATAGTCACAGAGAGTGGATTCAGGCGGCACTGTCTCATTTGTGCGGTGCCGCCTGAAACAAGGGGATGAATCCTGCCTTGCATTTTCCCTCCGCGCATGGTAAAATATTAACCATCAGAGAGGAGGGGATGCCATGGCTGTGCGCATTGCCATCGTCGAGGACGAAAAGTCCGCCGCTCGCGCGCTGGAGCAGGCGATTCAGCGCTACGGAACGGAAAACAAGGTTTCGTTTACGATTCGTGTCTGGCATGACCCGCTGCTCTTCTTGGAGGAATATCAGGCGGAGTACGACATCGTTTATATGGACATTCGGATGCCCGCGCTGTCCGGGATGGAAACGGCGCGGAATCTGCGGAAGATGGATCGCATGGTCATGCTGATTTTTGTGACCAGCCTGGCGCAGTATGCGCTGGAGGGGTACACGGTCGGCGCGTTTGACTACATCCTCAAGCCTGTCAAGTATTATGACTTCGCGCTGAAGCTGCATTGGGCGCTGGAGCATCTGCCGGAAAAGCAGGAAGCGACGATACTGCTTGTGTCAGGCGGCAGCAAAATTCGACTGCGCCTGCGGAATTTGCTGTATGCTGAGACGGATGGGCATTACCTGATTTTCCACACCGCCGAGGGGCAGATTCGGCAGTGCGGCACGATTTCCACGCTTGAAGCCGATTTGACGAACAAACAATTTGTCCGCTGCAACAGCTGCTATCTGGTGAATTTGCAGCACATTGCGGGCATCAAGGGATACAGTTTGCTGCTGGATAACGGCGAGGAGCTGAAAATCTCCCAGCCGCGCAAGAAGCAGGTTCAGCAGACCTACAATGAATACTTAGCAGCGCACTAAAAAAAGCAGGCAAATCGCCTGCCTTTTTTTAATGAGTCTTCGTTTTTTCCGCCTTTTCAGGGATGTTCAGCCGGATTTCCAGCAGGTAAACGCTGTCCTTGGCGGAGATTTTCATCGTGCCGCCGTATTGGCTGACAATGTACTGCATACTGGATGTGCCAAAGCCGTGGCGCCGTCCGTCGGGCTTTCTCGTCTGCGGCAAGTCGTTTTTGAACTTGATTTCGCCCTCGTAGTAGTTCATCACGGCAATTTCCACCGCGCCGCTCAGCCGCCGGACATGCAGGCTGATCACCCGCTTTTCAGGGTTGCTGACGCGCATCACCGCTTCCACCGCGTTATCCAGCGCATTGCTGAACAGCGCGTAAATGTGGCGCGTGCGCATGAACGACAGGCACTCGCCATCCGCCATGCTGGTGAAGGAGATGCCGCTCTCCATGCACTTGAGCATCGTGCTGTACAGCACAACATCCAGCACCTCGTTGCCCGTTTTCACATTGCTGTCGTAGAGGTCGATTGCTTCCCGCAGGGCGGAAATTTCGGATTCGGTCAGGCGGCTTTGCAGCTTGTCCAGCTGATGGCGCAGGTCATGGCAGCGCAGATTCACAAGGTCGATGTTGGCCTTCATCGTCTCGTACTGCCGCCGATTCTCCGCCAGCACCTGATCCATCACCTCGATTTCCGCCCGATTCTGCGAAAACAGCACAATGTCGTGGTGTAGCGCCAAAACAGAAATGCACATGAACACCAGGCAGCAGCGCAGCATTTCATAGAGTGGCCGGGAATCGGCGCGGTATTCGCTCATCACGGCGTTAATCAGCACACTGGCTAACAAGAACAGGATGCACAGCCATGTGGTCTGAATCTGCGATTTCCGATCTTCATGGTACTGCACAGACGGATGGATGAACAGCAGCCGAAGCAGATAGCAGACGGCCAGATGGAACACAAACCAGATGAGAAGTGTCACATCCGCATTGGTAATTTGCGGAAACATGGTCATTGTCTGCGTATCGTCCGCGCCCGTAAAGGACAGCACGAGTGCGTACAGGCTGCCGGCAATCTGGACGGCGGCACATCCGGCGCACCAAGTTTTCAGCCGCTCACACCATGTGCCTTCATGCGCCAGGAACAGCAGCGGCAGCATGGAGAGGTACTCCAGCATGTTGGAAATGAACCGTGACCAGAGCAGCGTTTCTAAATGTGTGCGGAGGATGGCTCGGATGATCATAATCGCCGCCATCAGGGCAAGCCCCGCTGCCGCGCGAACGACATACTGCGGCTTGTGCTTCAGCGGGAAAATGAAAACAGCAACACCGGACAGTGTTTCCAGAAAGGCTATAACGGAAAGGCCCATTTGGTAAGAATAGCTTTCTCCCAGCCACTGCGCGAGGAATGCAATCATCGCTCATTTTCCCTCCTTCATTTCGGTGCCATTATAGCATACGCATCCAGCCCGCCGCAACCCTGCCTTTTGCCCCGCGGTACAGGACAAAAGGCAGGGGAGAAGGCATCAGTCCAGCGGAATCAGGCAGTAGGGGTGAACAACCGCCTGCGCAGGGCCGTATGCCTGCAAGCCGTAGCGGTAGCCGTACCAGTCGCCGCCGCCCGCGCCGCCGCCTGCATTCGCCAAGCTCGATGAATACAGCAGCGCAATGGTGTTTTCGCCGTTTTTCAGCCACGGCGTGATGTCCATGACGGCATTCGTCATGCTCAGGTCGCCCGTTTTTTCGCCGTTGATGAAAACCTGCATACTTTCGCTCATCGGGCCAAAGTCGATATATGCGCCGTCCGCCGTGCCATCCCACTGGAAAACCGCCTTGTACGTCGCCTGACCGACCGTGCGCTCGCCCAGTTCCGGAATTTCATTCCATGTTTTCAGGGCGTCCAGATGGAGCGTGACGGGGGTAATGTCCGTCGCCACCTGCGTTTCGGTGATGGTCTGCCCGAAGAGCGTTTCCGTGCGCTCGTTCACCTGCTCAGACGCCGTGTGCTTCATGACGGTAACATCCCAGTCGGTGATTTCAAACGCATCCGGCACCTGCGCCGCGAATTGCCGCGTTTCGCCGCTGCTGAGCTGCGCCTGATATTCGCCGGACGCTGTGACCTTGGCGGACAGGCTGCTGCCATCGCTACAAACATCCGCCGCGTTCGTTTCGACCGCGTGAAGCTCACTGTCCGCCTCGCACGCCCGGAACACAAACAGCGCCACGTCGCCGTAATCCAGCGTCAGCGGGAAAATTGTGCTGCCGTTTTCATGGCGATAAACGCCCAGTCGCTTCGTTTCGCCCGTCCACGCATCCAGCTGATACGGAATCCAAGTGCCGTCCACCACCATCTCCGTCGAGATGGTATCGCCGTGCGTATCCTGCTTTTCCCCCTGCGACCACACGGAAACATAGCTGCCGTCGCAGTAGTTGTACACATACAGGTATTCGGTGCCGCCGTCGCGGCGCGTCTGCGTCAGCAACTGGCGATTCGGCTCGGCAAAGCCCGCGTAAGGCTTCACCCCGGCGCTTTGCAGCACGCGGGCAACGTCGTCCGCGTCCTTTGCGGAATAGACGTTGGGAAGCGCCTTCATTTCCGCCATCACATCCGCCAGCGCTGCCTCGCCGCCATCATTGTACGGCGTCTGAACGGCGGCGCCATCCACCACAACCACCTTCATGCCCTGTTTTGCCAAATCAAGCAGGGCTTTCGCGCCGTCAAGCGCCAGCTGCTCCTGCCACAGCACAATCGCCTGATACCCCGCCTGCTCCAGCGTGCCGCTTTTGGCGTTGTAGTACACGCCGTCCGCCGTCAGGAAATCCGGGCTGAAGTAGTCGTAGGTATAGCCGTTGTCCTGCAAGGTCGTGGACGGGAAAAAGCCGGTCGTGTGGTCAAGCAGCCAGTTTTCGCCGCCGTGGTTGCCGCTGGTCGGCATGGGCTGCTGATAGTTCATGTAAATCATGCCGACATCCGTGCGGGACACGCCCTCGCGGAGCAGCTGACAGATGCGCCCCAGATGGTCGTTGAACGACGGATAATCCACGCTGGACGGCTCATGCGGCCCGAAGGCGTAGAAGCTGGCATACACCGCGCCGCTGGCGGTATAATGCGGCCAGCGATTATCCGTTCCCGGCCCGTACTGCGCAGACCAGATGTGCCACACAATGCGATTGAAGCCCGCCGCAAAGAGGTTGTACGCCTCCATCAGGTGATCCTGCTCGGTATAGGCATAGCCGCCGTAAGCGCCCGTTTCGGAGGAAAGCACCTTGTTCTGCAGCTTCGCGCCGCCCGTCCACAGGCGGTACATATCCACCTGATTGTTCTGGTTGAGGATTTCCGCCTCCGGGTAATCCACGCTCATAATCGGCTCGGAGATTTCCAGCCGCTGCCCATAGCTGATTTGCGCGCGGGTCTTGATGCCGTATTCGTGCAGCCACGCGCGCAGCGGCTCCAGCATCCGTTCGCGGTAGAGCTGCGTCTGCACGTCAAAGAGGTCGTTGAGCACCTTTTCGCGCATGGTTTTGTCCGCCAAATCATAGCTGCCGTAGTCCACGGCATCCCAGTAGAACAGATCCGGCAGACCGATGGTCAGGTACAGGTACGGACGAATGTCATAGCCCTTGCGCGCCAGAAATTCTTCCGCCATGTCGTCGCACCAGAACGCGCAGCCGTATTCGGTGCTGATTTCCAGCGAATCCATGAACAACTGCACGTCGCCCGCCTGAATCTTGGCATTCAGCGCTTCGTCGTCCAGAATGTGCGCCAGCCAGTATTCCTTCAGCGCTTCAATGCCCGCTTCATCAAAATAGTTGATGCAGTACGCGGTTTCAGCGGCGGGGTGGGATTCCTGCATTGCGCCCTGCTGCCAGTAGTAGAACAGGCGGTACTTCGATTCGGCGTTTTCCGGCGTCCAGTCCAGCGTAATCGTGCCGTCCGCTTCGTAGACAAGCTTGTCGGTCAGCTCGATGATGCCCGTTCCGTCCGTCACAATGGGCTTTGCCTTGTTGCCGCTCGTCTGCGGCACGGCAAAAACGCCAATCAGCTTTGCCGTCGGCTCAATGGGGTAGACCTTGCTGCCGACTTTCTTCTGCATGGGGATTGCCCCGCTTCGGCTCGCCCCTGCTTTGATGTATTCCACAATGTCCACGACGATCTGGCTTGCGCCCTGACTGTGCGGGTCAAGACCGGGGACGTTGGCGGTCGCCCAGTTTGTGCCGGAGGTGAGGGAGACGGTCATTCCCAAGTCCAGCGCCGTGTTCATTGCCAGCTTCAAGTCGTGATCCCACTGCGCAGAGCCGTAGCCGTAGTCCGCTTCGCTGATTTCGTCTTCGCCCTGCGCGCACAGCTCCACGCCGCGGAAGCCGCCGTCGTACATCGCCTGAATTTCCGCGCGGATCGTCTCGTCCGTATGCCCTGCTTCCGCCATCCACCAGCGCACTTCGCTGCGGTTGTCGATGCTGGGCGCGGTATAGCGGCGCTCGATTTCCGCCGCAAACGCGTCGTCCTCCGCCAGCGCCGAGGCGGCGGGCAGCAGCAGAGCGGCAGAGAGCAGCGCCGACAAGATTTTCTTCCCAGACAGCATAATGTCCTCCTTGCAACGCTTTCTTGTACAAAATGGGGCTCCGGAACACTCCGAAGCCCCGGAAAACGGGATTAAATCTTGAACGCCTTGACAAGCAGCGGCCAAGCCCAGAGGTAGAAGACAACTGCAATCGCGATGACGGCGACGGCAATCACAATCCACATGATGCGCTTGCCCTTCTTGCTCATCCGCTTGCGGTTCTGGAACTGCTCCTCGGTCATCGGCACTTTGCTGTATACGCGAATTGCCATGAACACCAGCACAAGCGCCATCAGGATGTCAAAGCCGTACAGCACAACCTTGTACCACGCCATGCCGTACAGGAAGCCCTTGTGCTCCTTGGCAGCGGGGGCAGTCGTTTCTTCCGCAGCATCATCCGCCTGATTCAGCATCGCCGCATAGGAGGGGTCAACCGCCAGCGAGTTTGCCGTGTTGTAGAGAATCTGATGCACGGCTTCGCGGATCAGCTTGCGGCTCCAGCCGGATTTGACATCGCTGAGCGACTGTTCCGCGGTCGCGTGAACGAGCGTACCGCCTGCCGCCAGATACTGGTCAGCGCCAGCGCCCTTCATGGTGGTGGTGTAGTCGGTAATGTAGCAGCCGTGCCAGCCCCATTCGTTGCGGCAGATGGCGCTCATCAGCGGATAGGAGCCGAAGGTGAACTGCCAGCCGACGCGGCACATGGTCAGCATGATGCCCTGTGCGCCGCCCTTCTGGATGGAATACTGGAAGGGCTTGAGGTAGATTTCACGGGCAGCCTGTTCCGTGCCCCACACAGCCACACAGCCGTTGGCGGCGCGGTTGGTGTCGGCGTCGTTCATGACAAAGTGCTTGATGTAGGCGTGCATACCGTGCGCTTCAACGCCCGCGCAGACCGCCGCGGAGCAAAGACCGGTCAGCACAGCATCCTCGGAGTAGTATTCGTAGTTGCGCGCGCCGAAGGGGGTGCGGTGGATGTTGATGCCGGGCGCGTACCAGCCCTCGGTGTTGGACGCAATCGCGTCTTCGCCGATGGCGTTGCCGTAGATGCGCTGAACGTCCTGACTCCACGTCGCCGCCGTCATTGTTGCGCAGGGGTAGGAGTAGATGACCGCGTCCGTCAGGAAGTTCGCAATGCCGTGCGGCGCGTCATACTCATACGTCTTGGGCTTGCCAACGGATTCCACCGCCAGAGAGCCCCAGCCGGACTTGTTGAACAGCTGGTGCATCTCGGAGAGCTTGAGTTCATCCAGCAGCAGATCCCACTTCGGGTCGTTGTAGTCCAGCCCCACCATGTCGATCAGCTTCAAATTGTTCTTCGCGCCGTAGGTGTAGGCTTCCTTGCCGGGATACAGGGCAGCATCCGTCGGGTCAGTCGGGTTCAGAGAAGCCGCAAAGCCCTTCAGCTCGAATTTCGCCCGCAGGTCGTCGGAAATCACATAGGTCGGCACGTCGCCGGAGATGTTGCCGACGTTGGATACGCCCTTCGCAACACCGGTGGCGTATTCCAGCCCGTTATTGTCCATCACAGACCAGTCAGAGCGGGAGAGATACACCGTGTCGTCCGCATAGACGATATCATCAAGCTGGTTGGTCACTTCCGCACCGGAAACAGCGTCCTTGTTCAGCAGTTCCCGCTCGGAAACGGTGTACTTGGCTGCCATCGCCGTGTTGCCGTTTGCGGTCATGCCGTCCGCCGTGGTCTTGCCCTTTGCGGCAAGCACGTTGTTCACGGCCTCGTGCGCATCGTGGGCAGCGGTCACATACCAGTCGCCCGCGTCAATCACATAGGTCTTGGCGTCCTTTGCATCGTAGCTGGCAATGTCCTGCTTGGAGAAGGTGACGGACACGCGCTGCGACTCGCCGGGGGCAAGCTCAGATGTCTTGACATACTGCGCCAGCGCCACAGCCGCCTTTTCCACGCCGCCGGGGATGTAGGGCGACTGGACGTAGAATTCCACAACATCCTTGCCAGAGGTGAAGCCGGTGTTTTTCACCGTGACCGACGCGGTGCAGAGGTCGCCGTCCCAGTCCACCTTCAGGTCAGACCATTCAAAATCAGTGTAGCTCAGACCATAGCCGAAGGGATAGGCGACGGTGGCGGCGTAATCGTAGTCGCCCGCGTTGCCCTGCTTGAGCACAGCATCCTCATAGCGGGTTTCATAGTACTTGTAGCCGACATAGATGCCTTCCGCGTAGTTCACATAGGAATAGCCGGAGAGGGAGCCATCCTCGTTCACATAGCGGTAGTCGCCGAAGTTCTGCATGGCGGCGGAGGACAGGTTGTCGTGCACATAGGTGTCCACCAGACGGCCGGAGGGGTTGATGGCGCCGGACAAAATCTTGGCAATCGAGCCGATGCCGCCCGCCGGACGGGCATACCACAGCACCGCGTCAATGCCGTATTCCGCCTTGTCCACAAAGTCCATCTGCATGGCGTTGGCGGAGCTGATGAGCACAACCACCTTGTCGAAGGATTTATGCACCTCGGCAAGCAGTTCCTTTTCGTCCTTGTTCAGTTCCAGGTAGTTTTCATCCGCCGAGCCGCCGTAGCGGGACATGTCATACGGCAGGTCGTTGCCTTCCGCGCCCGTGCGCATCAGCACGACGACGGCAGCATCGTTGTAATCCTTGTAGGATGCCTTGACGTCCGCCGTATATTCGCTCTGCGGCACTTCGTCAATCACCCAGCCGCCGGTTTCGGAGCCGTTGCCTGCCGACAGGCTGCCCGCGCCGGAGGAGTGGCTGGACGCGGCATAGAAGGCAGCCAGCGTGGGGTTGACCGTGAAGCCTTCATCCTCCAGCACCTTCTGCAAAACGCCGTTCTTGTTGTCGATGCCAAAGAGGCTGATTTTGCCGCCCTTCATGGGCAGCGCGTTCTTTTCGTTCTTCAGCAGCACCGCGCCTTCGGCGACAATCAGGTTCGCCACCTGCGCATGGTCGTCCGTGTCAAACGTCACGGTGGAAACGTTCTTCACGCCGACTTCGCCGAAGTACAGCGTCAGGGCGGAATCCCAGTACAGCGCTTCGTAGTTGACGACGCCGACGGCACTGCACAGCAGCGCAATCACCAGCGTCCAGATAATTAAATAGGTACTTTTTTTCATACCCTTCTTCGCAGCACTCATGATTTTCTCCTTTTCATGCGAAAGAAAATGGGGAAGGCGCATCGCCCTCCCCGCGAGGATTTTCCGGACCGACTAACGCTTTGGGGATAAGGATTAGTCGTCGTCGGAATTGGTAATCACATAGTCAAAGGTGTCGCCGCTGATGGTGATGGTCACGGTGCATTCCTCCGCGTCAAACGCCGCGTCGGAGGTGGTCAGGCTGTCCAGCAGATACGGGCCTTCAAACAGGTCGGCGATCAGATGGCTTTCCGCTTCCTTGCACTGCACAACGCCCGCCGCGTAGTCGCTGTCCGCGAAGGAAGCGTTTTCCGTGTTCTGGAAGTAGGAGCCCGCCAGAGGACCCCAGTTTTCAGACGCGGTGCCAGCCGTCGGGAACATCAAAACGACCGTGTCGCCATCCTTCGTGTAAGTGCCGGTGAAGGTGTAAACGAGGTCCGCCGCCACGGTGCCGTCTTCCGCGGTCTGCATCAGGCGCTTGGTGTACTCGTAGGTGCCGTCATCCTTGAGAACGACGGTGTTCTCGCCGGTCATGCCGATAGCGGTCACAAAGCCGTTGTGGAAGGTGTTGGACACGAGGTCTTCAGTCTTGTAGACCTTGGTCAGGGTGACGTCCGCCAGCGCGACGGACAGGAGCAGGCACAGGGACAGAGCGATGGAAAGCAGCTTCTTCATGGGAATTCCTCCATTCTTATTTGGCGATTTTTCAACCACATCGCCTTCGATTCGCATCATATCACAACGGCAACGGTTTGCTGCACTTTTTGCGGAATCTACAAAGAAAACAGCATAAATTAAGGTAATACTATTTCCAAATTCACCTGCGCCATCTGCTTGCGCCTTTTCCGCTCTGTCGTCCGGTCGTTCCATTTAGCGTAGCGCTGCTACGCTGCATTCCACTCCCGTTAGCCAGAGCGAAAAATTCGCGGCGCATCTTGGCGCATTCTCATTTGGAAATAGTATATTAGAGGACAAACGTGTTAAATCCGTATTCCTCCATCAGTCCCTCAAAAAATGTTTGATTGCCGAAGCCTTTTCGCAGCACCCCTTGGGATCGTCTTTTCATGGCGGTCGCTCCTTTCTCACAGCGCATCCAGCGCGGCAGTCAGATAGGCGTGGGTAACGGAAGCATAGAGGAAAGCATCGATCAATCGATCCTGCCGGACAATCATCACCCGGTGCGCCAATTCCGGATCGACGTTTTCATCACACAGCAGCACGAATTTGCAGTTCGGCATTACCTTGCGTACGCACGCGATCAGCTTCAGTCGATTTTCCAGCGTGTAGGCGGGAAGACGGCTGACCTCCATCAGCAGAATATCCGCCTGCATGGCCCGGCAGAGTGAGAAGGTATCGCTGGTTTTTCCGGGCAGAACCTGCTCCACGCGGAACTCTCCTGTTTCCGCAAGCGTTCGTGCGACGGCCTCTGATAAAAGCATGTTTTGCATACTGACAACGATGCTTCTCATAGAACTCCCCCCTTATACGTTAAGAATAGCAGAAATGAAAGTGCTGCACATCAACCAAATGGCTATTTTTCGCACCGCAAAACAAAAAAGCCGCCCGCAGGCAGCTCTTTTACCATGTTATTCAGTTTTTCCGGTTCAGGATTACCAGTCCGATTTCCCGCGCCCGCACGGCCAGCTCGGTACGATTTCTGAAGCCGGTCTTTTCCAGCATGTTGAGGATGTGCGTCTTGACGGTTGCCACGGACATGTGCAGTCGCTCGGCAATCTCCTGATTGGTGTCGCCGCCGGTCATTTCGCGCAGCACCTCCAGCTCGCGGCTGGTGAATTGATAGCTGCTGGCAAGCCCTAATTGCAGCTCCGGCGTTGCGTCCGGATAGACGGATTCGCCCGCCATCGTGCGCGTCATCACGTCCAGCAGGCTTTCGCGCTGCTCCTCCTTGTACCAGAAACTCTCCACGCCAATCTCTCGCGCGCGGCTCAGGTAGGAGCATTCCGGCATGGAGGTCACGATGATGATTTTCATCTGCGGGAAGGTACGCTTGATTCGCTCCGCTGCGTCCAGCCCACTCTCGCCGCCGCGCGTGACTACGTCCATGAGGATCAGATCCACGGGAAAGCGCAGGCAGTATACGTCCGCCAGCGCGGCATTGTCGATGGACAGCGCCACCTCGAAGCGCTCCGAAGCCTGAATCCGCAGTTCGAACAGCTCGCGGGGCATGGTCTGATCCTCAACAATCATGACTTTGTATTTCATGGAATCCCCTGCCTCCCCTCGAAAAATGTCAGCGTCAGTTCAAAACGCGGGGCGTGAGCAACCTCCATCGCGCCGCCAGCGGCTTCCACCCGTGCGCGCAGCGCGGTCAGACCGCTGCCTTCGACGATGGGGCCGTCCGGCGTGCTGCCGTCGTTGAGATAACGAACGCGCCAGCCGGACGCGGTTTTCCCGCCGATAATCTCCAGCCGTGTGCCGCCCGCGTGGCGTACCAGATTCGTCAGGCATTCATGGGCGGCGATTTCTACAAGCTGCGCGCTCTCCGTGTCCTCCGCCGGAAATACGCCGCGGCGCTCGATGGTCACGCCGATGGCGCGCGCGGCGCGGGCAAGCTGATCAAATGTGTCGACACGCTGTTCATCCGAATATTTTCCCAGCAGCAGCCGAACGTTCTGCCGCCACGCGGCGCAGACGCTTTCCGCATCGCCCTGCGCGCCGGAGAGAAACTGCCGGGTCTGCAGGAGCGCGCGGCCAATCTGGTCGTGAACGCGGGTCTTGGCGCGCAGAATCTCCTTTTCCCGCGTCGCTTCCTGTACGTCCTGCCCATATTGCCGAAGCCGCCGATTCATGCCTTTCAGGCGAAGATTGTCCTTTTCCACTTCCCGCTGGAGCCGCGCTTCCTCGGTGATATTCGTGCCGGTGATTTGGTAAATGCTTTTTCCTGCCATCTCCATCTGTACGCGCTCAAAGCTCCATGTCTGGCCATTCTCCAGCGTGACGATAGGCTGCGATTCAATCGCTTTCCAGAAAACGTTCGCGTTGAGCAGCGCTTCTCCCGTGAGCAGATGACTCAGTTCGTCCATCTTGAGGTTCTTCAAGCAGGGCAGCCCGTTTTCCAACGCAAAACACAGCGCGCTTGGCAAATGGTCACAGCTTTCCTTGATGGAAACCGGCGAAAGCTGCCGCCTGCTTTTGCGCCGCAATAGAAGCAGTGAAGAAAGGCTGAGCACCGTGAGGAGCAGCGCCGCAGCCGTCCACGGCGCAGGCGAGAGCGCCGCGCTTTCCGGCAGCCGGGAAAGCAACATTGCCAGTGCTGCAAAATCCAGCGAAGCGATGGTCAGACAAATTGCAAACACAAAGGGCCGATGGCAGCGCACGGCGCTCATGCAGCCGAACAGACCGGCAACCGTTCCGCTTAGCAGCAATGTGCACATCAAACCGGCGTAAAGTGGAGTCATGCGCGCTCACCTCCCAGGTCAAAAGCGAGCGTTGCACACAGCGCGCCGTCCGCATCGTCAATGGTTATCTTCCCCAGAACCTTGTATTTGTCCACATTCGGAAGCCCTGCCGCGTCTTCCATCATCAGGCGAATGGAAAAACGCCTGCCGCATTCCACGCGCACCATCAGCGCGCTGAGCGAGGGCAGCGCGGCCTCCAGACAATCCTCGAAGAAGTCGTAAGCGCTCTGCGCGTGGCAGCTGCATACGCTGGCTGTTCCTTCCTGATGGAGCGCGCAGACAGCGCCGTACTGCGTCAAATAAGTCAGCGATTCTCGGAGGCAGTGGGTCAGCTCGTCCGCGCGGACGACCGCTTTCTTATCGCAAATCAGCGCAAGATTGACCCGCCGCTTGACATACGCGCCCAGCAGACAGATCTGCTTTAATTTTTGAATATCCATTTTTTGACCGCTTTCTTCGCCCAGAAGCTGGTTGATTTGAAGCAGCTGAGGCTGCACGAGCGCAATCATCTCGTCCATGAGCCGATTTTTTTCTTCAATCTGCGCGCGCTGACGCTTCAGCTCGTTTTCCGCCTGAATCAGCTCGTTTTCCTCCGAAAGCCGGGTGTTGATTTCGGCAAGCTGCGCCTGAATCCGATTGATTTTCGAGATATCCTCTACCCAGTACACGCGCCCGTCCTGCACCGGCGCGCTTTGCAGCCGTGTGTCCGCGTTCAGCAGAATCGCCTCGCGCGCTGCTGCATCCAGTTGACAGGCAGTGAGCTCCGGCGCATTTTTCGCGCGGTAGACGGGGACGCCCTGCTCGTCCACAATCTGCGCGGCAACAGTGGATTCGGAAAAGAAATAGCGGTAATGGTCGTTGGTTGGCAGCAGTCCCACCTGCAGGCAGCTCTCCCAGAACGCCGCAAACGTCAGGCAGCAGCATTCCGGTATCTTGTGGAACGTGTAGATGTTAACAAAACTCAGCGCGCACAACGCAAATCCGCCCAGAAATACACAGAGTGTCACCCATGCGTATCGCCTGCTTTCAGACACGCGGCACTTGCAATAGATAACAGCCCCGGTTGCCAGCAGCAGAACGACAATCCACGCCATGGCGAGATAGTACACCCAGCCGTGAATATAGTCGGCTGATAGCGTTGCAGCGCCCGGCGCGGCACGGAAGGCCATCTGGTGCAGATCGTTGGTCAGCACGCCGCCAATCAGGCATATCGCCGGAATAAACAGCAGATACCACCGGAGCGAAAACGTGTCGCCATCGCGCCGCCCAAGCTGCAGCGCGGCGAACAGGCTGAACAGCGGCGCAAGAATCTGCGGCACATAATACAAATACCACAGATAGCGTGTAACGGTATCGTCGTTGAAAAAGCGATATTTGACCGTACGCAGGAACAGCCACAGCACGGCCATGGCGCATCCAAGCAGCAGCCAGCGCCGATCACAGCGGTGCAGAATCCTGCGAGATATGGAAAAGCCCCAGCCCATGGCCAGACCGATGTAGATCAGATTGGTCAGCAGAAAGAAAGCGGCAGAGGGCAGCGGAGCACCCACGCGATCCGCCTGGCGAAAAAAACCGGCAAGAACGAACAGACCCAGCGCAAGGCAGAGCTTCGCAATGGATTTTCGTTTTGCGGCAGCCATATATCCACCTCCTGCCTATATTCGAAAGCATGAATATTATACCATACAAGCGACTGAAAAACCAGTGTTTTCAAGACAAACGAACGGGCAGGAGTCTTTCGTAAACTGTCCCGCACTGGTTTATCCGCATGGTATGCCTTGTTCCTCCGCAGAGATGGGCAGTGTCAGCTCGATCACGGTTCCGTCTTTGCCGCTCTCCGTGATGCGCACGCTGCCGCCGTGGAGATGAGCGATTTCCCAGACCAGCGATAAGCCCAGCCCCACGCCGCCCTTTTCCCGGCTGCGGGACTTGTCCACCCGGAAGAAAGGCTGAAACACGCTTTCTCTGAAGTTTTCCGGGATGCCGCAGCCCGTATCCCTGACCTCGATCACCGCGCTGCTGCCCCGGCGCGACGCGGCGACGCGTACGCTGCCGCCTGGATGATTGTATTTTACGCCGTTCTCTACCAGGTTGAAAATCGATCGATATACAAGCACGTCGCTGCCGGTAATCCAAAGATCTTCGCCGGATTGAGAGAGCGCCACGCCGCTCTTTTCCGCCAGCGGCGACAGATCTGCCAGCACCTCCTCAATCATGGGGGCAAGCTGGATTTTGTCCGTGCGCGGCACAGCCTTCAAGTCGCTCATATCCAGCAGCGTCCGCACCATTTTGGATAGCCGCTCGGTCTGCTCCCGCAGCATGGAAATCGTTTCTGCGGTTTCCGGACGATTATCTCCGTGGTCTGTGGCCATGTACAGATCCAGCCGCGCCTGCATCAGCGCCAGGGGCGTGCGCAGCTCATGGGCGGCGTTGCCGGTGAACTGCCGCTGGGCGGCAAAGGCGTTGTTCAGCCGCTCCAGCATCTGGTTGAACGAGCGGCTCAGCTGCCGGAACTCCGAAATGGCGTCTTCATCGATCCTCATATCGGCAAGATTGTTCAGCTGCACCTGCTCCACCTGCGAGGTAAAGCTGCGCAGGGGCTTGAGGGCGCGTCCGCTGACAAAATAGGCGAGGATGCCGCTGAGCAGCGTTACCGCCGCCGTGATGTACCAGTTGGTGGTGCGGAAGCGCCCCTGCGCCCCATCGACGACGATGGTCAACTCCTCGTTGGGCGCTATGAGCTGCGGGTCAAAGCTCGCCGCTCCGCCATCATTCAGGATCGCCGTGCCGCCGCCTTGTAAACTGTCCGCAATGGTGTCCATATAGTACACACCGGAGGAGCACAGCAGCAAATTCATGGCCACGCAGGTGATGCCGATGAGCAGGACGGACATCAGCGTGATGCGCCACTGCAGGGAAAGCCGCTTCATGCCTCCTCGCCTCCCATCAGATAGCCCTCGCCGATGCGGTTGCGGATGGGGTCATAGCCCAGCACGGCACGCAGTTTCTTACGCAGGGCGGAGATGTGGACGCGGATGGAATTGCTGAAGCTGTCCACGCTGTTGTCCCAGACATGATCCATCAGCTCCTCCTGACTCACCGGTCGCCCCTGATGTACCATTAAATATTCCAATATCCCCGTTTCCTTGCGGGTCAGCGTCAGGGCCTGAGCATTGACGGAAGCGGTGCGGGAGCGCGTGTCGAAGGCTAAATCCCCGCAGGTCAGCAGCACGTCCTGCTGCGTGAACTGCCGCAGGGTCAGGCTGCGGATACGGGCCTCCAGCTCAGCCAGGTGGAACGGCTTGGCCAGATAATCATTGGCACCCGCGTCCAGCCCCTCCACCTTGTCGGAAATTTCGCTGCGGGCGGACAGAATTAGTACCGGCGTTTCAAGGTCGGTCTTGCGCAGCGTGCGCAGAACGGTCATGCCGTTCACCTTCGGCAGATTGAGATCAAGCAGGACAAGATCGTACCGCTCTGCTGCAAGCAGCTCGAGCGCGGTCTCTCCGTCACCGCAGTCATCCATTTCGTAGCCGGAACGGCGCAGTTTTTTAGCCACGCTTTCCCGCAGAGTAGGTTCATCCTCTATCAACAAAAGGCGCATAAGCGATCATCTCCCGCATTTATAAGGGCAATACCGCATAATTCTAAGTGCCGATACGGCGAGCGAGGTGCGGCA
>ENA-OOZA01000451-OOZA01000451.1-human-gut-metagenome-genome-assembly--contig:-NODE-451-length-23540-cov-2.554822_pt1 | contig 23540 bp, 19 predicted proteins | sample MGYA00241703_ERZ501378 | MGnify/ENA primary metagenome ERZ501378 (study PRJEB25962, sample SAMEA2042916) | human gut metagenome | biome: human gut; feature: human-associated habitat; material: faeces...
CGGCAGCGTCAAGCCCTCCGGCTGGCAGACCGTGAAGGATGAGGGCATTGATGGGAAATATCTGTACAACCGGTGTCATCTCATCGGCTATCAGCTGACAGCGGAAAATGCCAACGAAAAGAATCTGATCACCGGTACGAGATACATGAATGTGGACGGGATGCTGCCGTTTGAAAATATGGTGGCCGACTACATTAAAGAAACTGATTATCATGTTTTATACAGGGTTACTCCAATATTTGATGGAGATAATCTTGTTGCAGACGGTGTGCAGATGGAAGCTGAGTCCGTGGAAGACAATGGAGATGGTATTCTCTTTAATGTTTTTTGCTATAATGTGCAGCCTGGCATTAATATTGATTATGCTACCGGGGGCAGCTCTTTGTCTGGAGAAAGCACAGATGTTTCCGCGGATACAGCAAATACAGAATATGTTTTAAACGTAAATACAAAGAAATTCCATAAACCTACATGCTCCGCAGCCAAACAGATGAAAGAAGAAAATAAACAGGAATATTCCGGTTCCAGAGATGATTTAATTGCCCAGGGATATGAGCCTTGCAAGAAATGCAATCCGTGAATAATATAAACTAAACAAGAAAATATCTGAATCAGAAAATCTCGACAAAGGAGTACGCTAAGGACAATGCAGAATACTATAATAGACAGAATGTTAATCACAGGAGATCTCCACGGAGATACATCAGCACTGACATTAATCGCAAAAGAAAATGCAAGAGAAAGACTGTCTGTTTGTTGCTGGAGGTTTTGAGTTTATTTTCAGAGATAATAACAGCGAACGTTGTTTTTTTAATGACGTTGACCTGTTTCTTCAAAGAAAAAAAGCCTTTTTGGTCTTTGTAGACCATGAATTTGCTCAGAACAAGGGTAGCAATGCCAAACAGAATTCATCAGAACACTGAAAACAAGTAAAGTGGAATTCATGGAAACCCCAAAAGGTGAGATTCAATTTAACTAACGCAGAATAAATGTATGTAGAGGCTGCCCTTAGTCAGGACAGCCTCTTTTCCGTTTTATGGAAGATATAAAAAATTACTGGTATTCACCCAAACATAACCACCGATTAATATCAATGGTTACCTTTGTAGAGTTAATGTGGACAATGCGTGTATGTTGTAGTACTTTCAAGTGCTAAATTCTTGGTATAATTACATTTTGTACATATTTTTCCTTTATATGTTTTTACAGAACAGCCACCTTTGCTATTACGAATGTGTTTTTTCAGCGTACCATTTACAAATGTATGTGAACAGCTAGAACGAGTTTGGATATCTTTCGGTTCAATCATTATAATTTTTCCATTATCTGTAACAAAATAACTATCTGTATGTTTGAAATATTCTTCATCAGAAGAAACTATACTACTTTCATTAATATATGTAATATAGTCTATTTCATTTCCATTATCTGAAACAGACACCCGCGCACCTTCTGCAGGATCAAAAAATCCTGTCCATGGAACAGAACGTAAATCTGCAGTAGGTGGGTTATAAGCAAATACAGGAATACAGGAAGTAGTCAGCATAAATATGATAGTCACTACATTTAATATAAATATAGGTTTAACATAAACACCTATTCTTTTTATTCTTTTTATCAAAAAGCTTCGATTATTTTTTGAGAACATTAGTGTAATTTTAGATTTCATTTCTGAACCCTCCTTTGCAGCAGTCATTATCAACAAGTATCCGTACCATTTTTGTTCGTCCTTGGAAAAGTATTTCATCACGTTTTCATCACAAGCAAGTTCCTGCACTTCTTTTATTTCTCGAAAGAAAATATATATAAAAGGATTATAGCAATGCAGTATTAGTGCCAGAATGGCTAACTGACGGAAAAGAAAATCGTATGATTTTATATGTTGCAGTTCATGCCGGATAATTAAATATAAATCGTTTTTATTCGATGAAGAAGTCAAAACGATAGATGGATGAAAAGCTCCGTATGTAAATGGAGAAGCTGTATAATTATTCTCATACACAGTAATTTTACGTTGAAGTTTCATTTCCTTTGATAATATTTCTACAATTTTTATAACCCCAGGATCTGACAACACATTTTGTGAAATTTTTCTGTGAAACCTAATAAAAGTAAATATTTCATAAAAAATTACTACACATAAAGAACAGATCCATAATCCTATAAATATTTTTTGAAGACATCCTGTGGAATTCAAGTAAAATCCATTAGATGTTTGAATAATCTTCCCAGTTAAAGATATTACAGCATCTCCTGTTAAAGGCTTTGGGGTACTAACATACCGGCAAACGAAATACTTCAGCAGAGGAAAAGGAAACAGATATAAGATCATGCAATATTTCAAACACTTGTATTGAAACCTGGCTGAAATATAATTATTAAAAATAGTAGATACTGCTATATAAATAATAAAAGGCAAACTTCCGGCAGCAGACATGACAATTAATAATAATATCAAACTTTTCATAATCCATTCCTCATTCTTTTACAATATTATCCATGTCATTATTCACTATCTTCACAAAGATTATTATTGATAATATTCTTCAATTCTTCAATATCTGACTCTGACAATTTTGTTTTATATGTTAATGAAACCAACAGGTTCGAAATAGAACCATTAAAAGTATTATCTACAAAATCTGTAGCATACTTATGTGCTAATTCTTCTTCCGTAAGTTGAGGGTAATAGGAACGTTTGCATCTATATCCCTTTCCTTCTGAATGAAGAATATTTTTTTTAACAAGACGCGCCAAATAAGTACTCAAAGTCGATGAAGACCAACCATAGTGCAGTTCCGTGTTACAATACTTTAGTGCTTCAGCAAGTGAAACAGGATACTTATTATTCCAGAAAAATTTCATCAACTCATACTCCATTTTTGAAAGCCCATAATATGTATCGCTCATAGCCGCCCTCCTTTCTGATATTAACATCTTTATATATAATATATAAAAATTTATTTAAAATGTCAATAAACCATCGACATAGTTGTAAATAAATCTATTGACATAATTGTAGATAAATCTATTGACATGGTTGTAGATAAATGCTATTCTAAAGACAAACAAATACATGTATGATGTAGTACTACAAAGTTTTAAAAGGCGAACACTCTGACAAACAATTACAATCTAAAAAGTGAGGTGTTTTATGATGGGACAACATAAAAAACTAAAAGCATCTATAGGATTGACTATAGCTGCCCTAATGATTTCATCTACATGCTATGCTCAGGATGATCCGAATGATGAATATACGATTCACTACGATCTTGAAACTCAGGAAAGCACTTATTACGGTTATGATAAGGAAAATCATGAATTTTACAAAGTAGATGATCCTGTTGAACCTGTCCAGAATAGTACAGTTAGTGATGGAACTATTGATATTGCTGATGCTCCAGATGAAATGGAGGGAATAAATCCGGGAAATATCTATGTGGATAATCAGTCAATAAAAGAAGACATTGATAATCCATATACAATTCTTCTTTTCGGTGGAAGTATGCCAACTGTGTACAAATATAACAAGGAACAACTAGACGATCCATGGACTGTTGTAAGTCAGGAAAAAGTAAACTTGTTAGAAGGCAAGGTAAATAAAGTATCAAAATCCCACTTGATTTTTACAGATCAAAATAATGATGATATTAAAGTAAAAATCAAGAAGGACGAGCAGTGGCATCCAGGTGATGAAATTAAAGTGTTCGGCTTAACGAAAACGAAAAATGGCAAGGTTAAGCTTGCAAAGCAGTATGGATATTATAAAGTTGAGGGAGAATAAAGCTTATGGAGAACAAAAGAAAAAGATATTCATTAGCAGTATTATTTGCAATAACGTTCTGTTTTGTAAGTTGTGTATTTAATGTTCATGCAGAAAAATATTCACCTACTGATGCTGGTGAAGTGATAATTTACAAGTCATTTGAAACAGGTGAGGCAAGATATATTAATTATACGAAAAACAGCAATACTGAAACATATGGACTTTCACAGGACAACTACTCCTATGAAACAGATGCTTATATTCCTAATAGTGCAGCGACAACATCTGTTATTGGTGATGATGGAAGACTGCCAGCAACAAATACGGAAGTATTCCCAAATGCAGCAGTATTATACGTCACTACAAAATGGCCGGATGGCAGTGCCAGCCGAGGAACAGCATTTATGGTTAATAAAACACAAGCTATGACTGCCGGACATTGTGTATATTCAAGCAAACATGGAGGAATGGCTACAAGCATTACTGTTATTCCTGCCAGAAGCGGCGATAGTAAACCTTATGGGACTCACGCAGTAAAATCTATGTACGTAGGAGGTAAATCTCCAAATACAAACGCAGATTGGGGTGTTCTTACTCTTAAAACAGATCTTGGTCTTACTACAGGATATTATGGCGTACGTTTATCTGCCAGCAATTTAACGAGTACTGTTGTAAGAATTACCGGTTATCCAGCGGACAAAAGTGGTTATTTAATGTGGACCCAGAAAGGAAAAATAACTGGAGATTCCAATTATAGATTAAGTTATAAGATAGATACATATGGTGGACAAAGTGGCTCTCCGATTTATCAGCCTTCCAATTATAGAGTAGTAGGAATCCATACTACTGGTAATTCTTCAGCAAACTCGGGAGTAAAAATAAGTGACCGTTTGTTTCAGCTGATTGGAGGCAAAATTGTAGATCCAGGTGGATTTTCCGACGGAGAATATTATACCGATTCAAAAGATGGTCCTTTTACAGACGGAAGTAAATAAAAAAAATATCACCCCTCTGTAACAAACAGCAACCGCGAAAACTTCGGTTGCTGTTTGTATTTTCGTATTAAAAGTCTGCTAAAATAATCTTATCCATTCTTTTCACCCTTCTTTTATCAAAATCTTTTTTATCTGTTCTATAATTTTCTCAGGAACACTATCATCTATATTCATAAGTTGGCTATACATTCGGACACCTTGATATGCGAATACAAGTAAATCAAAAACCCCAGCAATGTCTACTTGGTTAAATTCTTTGCGAGATATGCCATATTGTATTAAGGCATCCCAAGAATTGAATGAAGCTTTATACTGTTTTATTAAGAGATTATCGTTCCCCTCTATTTTCTTTCTGCTAAAATATTCATAAATTGCTATACTTAATGAGCTTTCACTATCAATCATTTCATCTCTGTACTTTTGAAGTATTTCATCTAAAATTTGAGGCGCGGGAATTTTTGCCTCCATTTTTTCTTTAAAACTATTATTCTGGGCAACTAAAAATGTTTCTATTATCTCTGAAAAGATCTGGTCTGTACTATCATAGTGGCGATACAATCCACCTCTACTTAAGCCAGTTATTTCACAAATATCTTTCATGGTTACATCTTTAAACCCTCTAATTGCAAATAATTTATATGCCTGCTCTTTGATAAGACGCTTTGTCTCGCTTCCTTTTTTGCTCATGTTCTTTGCTCCTTTTTTGCGACACGAATGTTTCTAAACACATTATGCGACATAAGTATCGCTTTGTCAAGATGGATATAAATAGTTTGATATATGAAAAAAACATCAGCCCCTGAGCCAATTCATCTCATGACTGAAGTCACAAGCATTCTTGGTTCAATTCGTAAATAAGGCAAAGAGATGTTTCAGGAATTAATTTTTGAGGCATCTTTTTTTTAAGCAGAAAAATGGCAGGGAAACTCCATATGCAGCTGATACTTTTCTTTTGAGCTTGCAGGTGAAAGTTTTTTTGTATTATAATATGAAAAGAAAGTTCTCTTATATTTGCCGAAAAACAAAATTCAGCCGGAATGCATTATTTATTAGAAAAATCACAAGAAATATTACCAGATATCATAGTAAAAAACAGCATAAGAGGAGAGTAATAATTTGAGTCAAATATCTGCAATTGTTGATTATCTGAAAGAATTAAATATATTATCTGTAATAGTCAGGATACTTCTTGCCATTATCTGCGGAGGAGTTATAGGAATTGAGAGAAGAAGGGCTCACCAGCCCGCAGGAATGAGAACATATATGTTGGTATGTATGGGTGCAGCTATTGTCATGGCAACGGGACAGTATATGTACGACACTTTCAAAACCGGAGATCCTTCCAGGCTTGGAGCCCAGGTGATCAGCGGTATTGGTTTCCTGGGTGCCGGAAGTATTATCACCTCCGGAAAAACGAAAGTAAGAGGCTTAACAACCGCAGCAGGATTGTGGGTTTCGGCCTGCATTGGTCTTGCCTTGGGCATTGGATTCTACAGTGCAGGTTTGACTGCTACGCTGGTCGTTTATTTTATCATGGCGCGACTAAAAAGACTGGAGTATCGATTTCTGGTAGATGATATTTATTTGGAGATTTATTTGGAGTATGACGATGCGCTTTCTGTTTCTGATATCGCACAACAGGCTGAAAGAAACGGCCTGAAAATCGAGGAGGTGCAACATGGAACCAAAGGAAAAGGATTCCAGAAGGCATTGATCACTTTCAGAAATACCCAAAATGAAAGCAGGGATCATGTCCTAAAAATACTTGAGCATGTGGAAGGCGTAAAGTACGTAAAATATATATATTAATGTTGATCTGCGCCCAATGCTTCTTCCTCAGATAAGACTTTTTTCGTATCAGAAACTCCATCTTAAAATTTCTGCTATATTTTCCTTACCAAAGAGATTTTTCTTGCGCCATCTTGAAGATCTTTTTGGTAATGCTAACATACGGAACTGCCAGCTACAGTTCCGCGGATTTTCTCCTTCGTGTTTCCGCGGCTCTGACCTATGGGGGTTGGGGCTGCGGATTTTGTTTGTTGAGAAGGGGAAAAAATTATGCTATGATACAAAAAATGTAGGAAAGGATGGATAACTATGGATGATAAAAGGATTGCCGCAGCAGAACATAAACACCTCATTCCTCTGGACAGGATCAACGGATATGATGTCCGTCCCGGTTTCTACGGGATCAATGGGGCAACCGCCCTCAGGGAGGGCGTAAATTTTACGGTCTGCTCCGTGGAGGCAACAGACGTGGAACTACTTCTGTATCACAGAGGAGAAAAAGAGCCGTATGCGGTTCTTCATTTTCCCAAACATTACCGGATCGGTGGAGTGTATTCCATGTTCGTTTTTGGACTGGATATCTTTAATTTCGAATATGCCTATCGGGTAGATGGTCCATATGAGCCCAAAAAAGGTCTTATTTTTGACAGATCAAAGCCGCTTCTGGATCCCTATGCAAAAGCAGTCACAGGTCAGAGTGTATGGGGCGAACAGCCTAATCAGGACCATGAGTACCGGGCAAGAGTGGTTGTCAATGATTTTGACTGGGGCGATCATGTGGATCCGGTCAGACCGATTGAGGATCTGATCATATACGAGCTTCATGTCCGCGGATTTACCAAAGACCCTTCCTCCAATGTCGCTCATCCTGGCACCTTTGAGGGAATCCGGGAAAAAATCCCCTATCTCAAGGATCTGGGGATTACCGCTGTGGAATTAATGCCTGTATTTGAGTTCGATGAGACTATGGGAAAAAGAGAGGTTAACGGCCGGACTCTTCTGGACTACTGGGGATATAATCCGGTAAGCTTTTTTGCCCCGAACACCAGTTATACAGCCAAAAAAGAATTCAACCGGGAAGGAGACGAGCTGAAAGATCTGATCAAAGATCTGAATAGCAACGGTATCGAAGTGATCCTGGATGTTGTTTTTAACCATACGGCAGAAGGAAACGAAAATGGTCCCTTTTTCTCATTTAAAGGATTCGATAACCGCATCTATTATATGCTGACTCCGGAGGGCTGGTATTATAATTTCAGTGGATGCGGAAACACACTGAACTGTAATCATCCAGTAGTGCAGCAGATGATCCTTGAGTGCCTGCGGTATTGGACGATCGAATATCATGTGGACGGTTTCCGGTTTGATCTGGCCAGCATTTTGGGGAGAAATGAAGACGGTTCTCCTGCAAGCCAGCCTCCGCTTCTGAAAAATCTTGCGGAAGATCCGATCCTTCGGAACGTAAAACTGATCGCAGAAGCCTGGGATGCCGGTGGGCTTTATCAGGTCGGCAGCTTTCCAGCTTTTTCCCGCTGGGCGGAATGGAATGGTAAATACCGGGATGACATGAGAAGTTTCCTGAAAGGAGACTACTGGTTTGCCGAAGCAGCAGTAAACAGGCTCATCGGATCACCGGATCTTTATACCGGACAGTACAAAGGATATGCATCCTCCATTAATTTCCTTACCTGCCATGATGGATTCTCTCTTTGGGATCTCTACTCCTACAATGAAAAGCATAATGAGGACAACGGCTGGAACAACACTGACGGAAATGATGACAATCGAAGCTGGAACTGCGGAGTGGAGGGCGAGACAGAAGATCCGGAAGTCCTCAGGCTTCGCTTCAGAATGATAAAAAATGCCTGTGCAGTACTGATGTGCAGTCGTGGAACTCCCATGTTTCTTGCAGGAGATGAGTTTGGCGATACCCGTTTTGGAAACAATAATCCATATTGTCAGGACAACGAGATTTCATGGCTGGACTGGAAACGGCTGAATACGAATCAGACCCTATACCAGTTTTTTAAAAAGATGATCCAGTTTCGGAGGGAGCATCCAGCAATCCAAAATAACCTGGATCCTTCAGATACCGGTTTTCCGGCAGTAAGCATCCATACAAACCAGCCATGGGATAACTCCATCAATCAGGAAACAAAATGTCTGGCAGTCTGCTATGCCGGAAAGACTGAGCAGGGAGAGGATCTGGTATATGTAGCGTTGAATGTATATTGGGAAAAACAGCGATTTGAACTTCCAAAGCTTCCGGATGCCTATGAATGGAGACGTTTTGTAGATACTGCATTGGACGAAGCAGACGAAGTAACCATTACCGAATACTGGCTCCAGCCGCGTTCTGTGGCAGTATTTGTCGGTACACGAACGGAAATATAGTTTTTCGCAAATTTTCTCCTTCATTTTTTTAATCTAAAATGACTAAAGAAGAATCATTATTTGATACAGAATTTGTTTAAAATCAGCTTACTCCACAGGTAGTAGCATAACCTTTTTAAACCTCCACGGAATTTCCGCGGAGGTATTTTTTTGCAAAACTAAGGCCCAGCGATACACCGTATCTTATAACGTTTTCTTATTTTGTTGTGCTTCTGCGAAAAGCAAGCACAATTATTTAGCAAGCTTAATGATTAACATAATATTTTTACGGTAACCTTAGCAGGATTTCTTGTCCTACGATATTGTCTGCGGCTCCTGCTATGTCGCGGATTTTTTTCAATTTTTAGTCAATTTTTAAACAATGACAGAGAATAATACTGTTTTGTCTTACAAAAAAGTGAATTCGAATTCACTTTTTTCAGGTGATCCAGCAGGATACCTGTAAAACAGATTTGTCATATTGTGTTTGAACAGGAAGTTTTCGTATGAAAATCCGGCTCAATAAATAAACTCTATATTAATCATGAGGAGGTCTGGTAGAAAGGAGGAGAAATAGACTGTTCTATGCCAGGCAGAGGAAAGGCCCGTACATTGACGGAAATCCTCACAAGGTAGTATAATCAACCATAACAACACGAAAGGAGAAAGTCCTTAAATGTCTAAGGCAGATTCAATAAAAGATATACGTTTTAAGCTAAGAAAATTATGTGATATAACCGATGAATTAGTGGAGAATTTAGACAAACTCCATGATTCTGTACATAATGGCAGTTTTATCCCGGAGACATTGAACCAGAAGATGACAGACGGTCTCCGCAGCATCAGCCAGCTGCAGACAGAAATCTTCCAGGAATATGCTTCCCTTGAGATAGGAGATCTCCCGGACTATATAAAAGAGATGGAAACTGTTTTGTCAGAACATCAAAAAAAACTGGAAGAACAGGAAAGATATCAGGAAGCTGTCCGTTTCTTTTTCTCCCTGCATTCTGATAACAAAGAGATTGAAAACCTTCTGGATGCAAGGAAAGAACAATTAAAACAGGTTAGTTCTATAAAAGATACAGAAAGCCTGCTGCCATATCTGCTGGTAAAACAGGTATTTGAAGAAACGGATATGCAGAAAAAATTTACCCTGATGTACCAGCTCCCGCAGTTTTTCGAAGAAGCCATTTTTACCGGGATCGGCTGTGGAAAAATCATGCCCTCCGCGGAGAAAGAGTTTGATGCGGACACTGATGTAAAGGGTGGTGAAGCAAAAATATCCGATATACCAGAAGAAACAGAAGATAACGCCCCGGATCTGGTTTCAGAGGAGACAGCAGCTACGCTGGTTTCAGAGGATGAGACAGAAGATGAGTGGAACGAACTGGGGATTGAAAACCCGTCCCTTGTATGTTATAAGGAACAGCCGGAATTACTGACAAAAAAAGATTCTCCAAAGGCTAAGGATAAATTCGGAGTAAGCAAATTCAAGGGAGATATGAAAAAGCAGCTCTGTTTGCATAAATTAGACTGCCTGATCGAAGCTGTGAACGGAAGCATATATACCAAGGAATCCATGGCCATAAACCATAACCAGCAGGAAGGTTTTTTTGATCTGGCTACAGACAAGCTGTACCAGATGGGGTATCTTACCAGATACTATGTGAACGGGATGGAAGAGTTTTATACCCTCTCGTCCAGAGGAGAGAAAGCCTTTTCTACAAAAGAATCTTTTTCATTTATCAAAGACCTGACTCCCGGCCTTGAAAGCAACCCGCTGTCTGGAAGAGAAGAGATAGAGGATACCACAAATGCAGCCATCAGCCGCATCCTTCTTTCTGACTGCTATAAAAAAATAATTCTTATCGATCCTTCTTATACTTTTTCAAAAAGGAAGCTTTTTGTATTAAACGATGCCTTTATATTAACCCTTCCTTTAGTGAAAGACGAATTAACAGTTTTTTTTGTCGGGATCGTAACAGAACACATAGACACGTTCAGAGATATCCGCACAAACATCAAGAAGATCTCGGAATCATATACCCCGGATTTCCTGATCGTGATCGAACCTGACAGGGATATGGCATCTAATATCGCAGATTGGATCGAAACGTTTTCCAGTATCACCACCACAGTGGGATACTGCGTGTACCATGAGGATGATATGTTTGATATTACGGGGGCTCCCCTGGAAGTCCGTTCCTTCGACGAAGCATATATGGAAGACGAGACGGATGACTGTGAATTCTTCCCTGAAGAGGACGAAGCGGGTGTTTTTGAAATTCATGATGATATAGAGGAGGATGTTCCAGATGATATAGGGAAAAATGTCCCGGATGAAAAAAAGGAAGTCTTGGAAGCATCAGGTCAGACAATGCTTCCTGTATATCTGGAGATGCTCGCATCCGGACAATATTATGCGGCAGCCGCATATCTGAAGGCACTCTCAAATGAATCCCCTTCTTACCAGTCTGTTTACCGGCAGGCTGCTTATGCCCTGAACGATCCCATGGAAAACTGCAGCTATAATTCCAACACGGTCATGGATGTCTACACCATCCCCATATCCGATTACTTCCTGCTCTCTGCCGTAATCAGGACGTATTTTTATGACCAGTTTAATTATGACTATTCCCTCCCTCAGCTTCAGGCTACGGTGTCCAGAAACAGCGTTTTAAAAGAGTTTCATTTCGTAGAAGAGATCCTGTATATGCTGTTTGAGTTTAAAATGACTTATCACACCGGCATGGACCGGTATGCCGATTACCGGAAGAAAGACCAGAACGTCTTTGAAGCACGTATGGATCAGATCAGACATGAGGCAAAAGGATATCTGGATAATTACTGCTCCGGCTTCCAGAAGGAAAATGCCTCCCATAAAAGGTTTATTGAAACATACAAGCTGATATTAGGTCCAAAGAGTGATCTTTGTGAATACCTGAAAGCAGTTTCTGAGGACAGCCGCGAGATGTTAGAAATGCTGGAAGACTTTCTGGCTGAAAACTATGTAAAGGACAAAGCCTCCATTTGCGAGGAGAATATAGATCCGAGTAAAATCGACTGTGCACTTGACAGATTCTGGAACAAAGCTACCGATAACATCCGCCTCCTGAAAAGATCCTCTGATCTCATGAGCAGCCTGCGGATGAACCTGTTTAAAAAGGTGCAGAAAGTAGTACGCATTCTGTGTAATTACGTCTTTTTGTGCAGATCCAGTGTTTCCATCCAGGATGATCCGGCTTCCACCGTTTATAAGAAGCACAGGGAACCTCTCCTTGAAAAAATCTGGCATGCTGTAGAAAGCCTTTCACCTGCTGCATCAGATGAAATCAGGATTCTTGCAGGCAAAAAGGTCCTTGCGGAAACATTACTGGAGATCCGCGCAAGGATTACAGGGGAATACATAAACAACAGATATTTTTACATTGAATTCCTCAAGAGCGACAAGATTCTTCTTGATGACAGCTTCCTTCCGGTACTGGAAGAAGTCAGGGAGCTTCCTGCATTTTCCGTTACAAAACGCATCCTGCATCATTGTGAGGAACCTTCCGACAAGAGCTGGGAAGAGCGCATCGATGATATTTACAGGAGTGAAGATAATTATGGCTCCGCGGAACTGATCTTTAAATATGTGAAAGACCGGGGAATCCCTTTTAAAAACCTGGAAGAGCAGATGGAAGTAAAAGACACTGCAATGAAATATCCACAAAGTGACATGGAGAACAAGCGCAGGGAATTCATCGAAGATCTGGAGCTGGCCCAGAGTTACGGACAGATCGACAATTCCAGGGTCAACGCCAAAGAGGTCATATTACAGGTCATGGAAAGCTGGTTTGAATGGGCGAAAGAAACTGCCAATTACGGTTTCTTCTCAAAGATCCTGGAAGCATTCATGGACAGGATCCATGAAGGTGCAAAGGCAAGGGAAAAGGAACTTGATGATGAACTCCGGGTATACCTGTCCAAGAAAGAAAAGAACATCGAATCCGTTTCCTCGGTCGTGACACAGATTATGGACCGTATCCGCCAGCAGAACTATGCTGCCGCAGAAGACCTGTTAAACCGTCTGATCAGAAATGACCTGGAAACCGATGATTTCCTGCAGCAGGAAGATTATCTGGCTGATTTTTTAAATGAATTTAGCGTCAATTATCAGAAGACAGCAAATTCCGGGGTTACTTTAAAATCCCTCCTGTCTTCCTATCGGAGCAATAAAGATACAAAGGGCGGAAACAAGCTTCTGGAAAACTGGATGAAAGGAAACGGCCTCGGAGAAGGCAGACTCCTGGTACTGTTAAACACGCTCGGGTTTAACGTGGACTACATTAAAACGGAGCCGCGGATCCATGGTAAGATTGAAAGCTACCTTGTTATGCTCAAAAAGCCACTAAACGGCAGAAAAAGCAATTACAAACATCCGATCTCCGCATTTGGTTCGGAAGCGGAGACAAAAGGGTTCCGCATTGTCTGCCTTTACGGAAAGACAGATGCTTCCAGGCTGATAGATACATTTAAGGAGATCGGGAATGCCAAGAATACATTAGTGCTTTTAGACTATGCTTTATCCCTGGCTGACCGGAGGATCTTAGCCCGCAAGACCAAAACGGATTTAAGCGGAAAGATCTTTGCTGTCCTTGACCGCGTGGCACTTTTGTATCTGGCAAAGCATTATTCAGAAACGGCAGTAAACCGTATGCTGATGTTTATCATCATGCCGTTTGCTTCCTATCAGCCCTATATTGACCAGTCCGCGGCAGTGATGCCTCCGGAACTCTTCATCGGCCGGCGGGAGGAACTGGAAAAGATCGAGTCCCCGACAGGCGTTAATCTGGTATACGGCGGAAGACAGTTAGGAAAGACAGCCCTCTTACGTATGGCACAGAAAGATGTGGATAAGAACGAAAACGGAGACCGTGCGGTCATCGTTGATATTCATGATAAAGATTACCATGAGGCTGCCGAAGCAGTATCCGCAGTCCTGTATGATGAAGGTATCCTCAAAAAGGAAAACATCACCGATGACTGGGGTATCCTTGCAAGGGATATTAAAAACCGCCTGCGGGACACCAAAGATTCAATCCCGTATTTCCTTCTGCTGCTTGATGAGGCGGACCGTTTCATTGAGAGCAGTGAAGCCGTGAACTATCAGCCATTTGATGCCTTAAAGGACATCCAGGGGATTGGATTCGGAAAATTCAAGTTTGTGGTTGCAGGATTACGCAACATCATCAGGTTTAAGAAATCTTCCGTATTAAAGAATAATAACAGTCTGGTCCATTTAGACTCCCTTACAATCAAGCCGTTTAAGGCAATGGAAGCCAGGGAACTCCTGGAGGTCCCGTTATCCTATCTGGGATTCCGCTTCCCGAAAGACAGTGAGACGGAAGTCCTGGTCTCCACCATCTTTGGCACGACCAATTACTTCCCGGGCCTGTTGCAGTTATACTGCACGAAGATGATCGAGACCATGAAACGGGATTATGCCGGGTACTCTGAAAGTGAAACTCCTCCCTACTATGTAAGGAAAGAACATATCAAAAAAGTCCTGGCAGAGCAGTCCCTGCAGAATGACATTTATAACAAATTCTCGATCACCTTAAAGATCGGAAATGATGACTTTTACTATATTATCGCCCTGCTTGTCGCCTATCACTACCATAACGACAAGTCCTCCTCCGGGTGTGATGCCCGGAAACTGCTGGAGCTGGCGGATACCTACTGCATCAAAAAACTCACAGCCCTTGGGGAAGAAAAGATTGATGCCCTGATGGAAGAGATGTGTGAGCTGAACGTCCTGCAGCATACCGGTGACGGACGGTACCGTTTTGCCCGTCACAGTTTTTGTCAGATGATGGGGACTCCAGAACATATTGACAATGAACTGGAAAAGTACATGGAGGACTGACATGCTGGATAAAGTTTGGTGGACACATATCATAAAGGCACATAAGTTTGAGGAAGATATCGTAAAGGCGGCTGCGGAGGGGAAGAGTGTCCTCCTCTCCCTGCCGGAAAACGTGCCGTGGAAAAACACGCTCTTGGATATGGTAGAAGAGCAGCTGAAACAGGAGAATTACAAAAACGCTTTTGAGTATGTAGAATGCCCAAAGGAGGAACCGGGACTGTTCCTTTTAAATAATTACTGCAGGAGGGAAAAAAGATCCTCCTACCGGTATGGGATCTCCTATGCCGAGTTTTTGGGGAAATGCCAGGATATCGTACTGAATGACCGGTATATCTGGGTACATGACATCCCGCAGGACCGTTGTGAGGAATGGCTGGAATTTGTGACAGAATATAATAAAAATGTAAAGGACAAGACTCCTGCCATCTTCATACTGGAAGTCCATGGTTTTTATGGAAGATCCCCAAAAGGGATCCAGAAACTGGTCTTTGACCAGGCCATCACAGCCTATGACCGTTTCGCTTTCTGTGCGCTGGCTACAAGTGACAGTAATACCTGCCGCGAATATCTCCGTCCCTATCTGGCTGAACTTGTTTCCACCGTCTGCAGGGATGACATAGAGCTTTGTGCGGCATGCATCCAGAAAGGCGTGAGATTCTTAAAGGATCCCAAAAATACACTGAAACAGATCATTTCCACAGAATACCGCAGTGACGGGGAAAGGTATTCCTACTTACGGCTGGATGATCTGAGATCGCTGATATGGGAAACGCAGTTAAAGGCTGTATTCCCGGTCATCGAACGATACCGCAGTTATTTTATCAAAAAATACAGCAGCTATATCCAAAAAGCACTTCCTCTCAGCAATCCAAACGGGCAGGATATCATTTCCCCGGAAGATGTGGAGATCGGAATGTTAGTCTATCTGGTCGGGAACGGGAATATCACGCTGGCAGACAGCAGTGAATACCCGGAGCTGGAACGGTTCCGGGATGCCAGAAACAACCTGGCACACTTAAATATCCTGGAACCTGAAGACGTGGAATTGATATTAAAAAGAGCAGAGACTTTGTAGCCAAAAGCCCCACCGCTTAGCAGGCAGTGGGGTTTTCTTAAGACAGCTTATACTCTTTTGGAACCGTTTTTCCATGTCCTTTCATGTATGGTTTAATATAGACTGTCTTTCCAGTCTTATAGTGTCTGCAATGTCCGCGGACGCACCAGGCTTCCGTCAGTCTCTGGCGGGTTTTGCTGCGGAGTTTCCTCGTCAGTTTTTCATTTGAGGAAATGACCCGGATGCCGTTAAGCGAAATGACACGTGGGGATTTCCTGGCCGGTTGCTTATCCGCGGAAATCTTTTTCCTGCTTTTCCCTACGTCTGCTTTGTTTTCCATTTCCTTAAGCTCAGGATGCTCGCTCAGATAATTAATGAATGCCATCACACGGATGAATCCAATGATATTCTGTGTACCTGGCTCCACATTCTCCCGCATATACTGGTCTGCCTTCTCAAATAACTTCTGCTTCCGGTAGACACTGACAAATGCATTATCAAACGATTCTGCAGAAATGGATATCTCCTCTCCAAAGGATACGGAAATATCCGCAGTATAGGCCCAGAGAGGAGTACCTGCCGGAAGTGTTTTTTCTTTTCCACAATATTCCTGATAGGATTCGCAGTGGATCTTAAACGAATCTTCTTCCCTGTCCATGACCTCAAAGATCAGATAATCTTTTATCTTGTCTCCAGCCTGAACGGAAACACCTTTCTCCAGAATGGGTGATGCATTAACGGAATCCGTTTCTTTCCCATCAAACATATTTCTCAGGGTTTCCTCCGTTACAATGATCTTATCCAGTCCTTCCGCCAGTGCTGCAAGCTCCCTTCCCTTCTTTTCCATCAAGAGATATATTTGCTTTGTTGTCTTCATCTTTTTCTCCTTTCGTTTGTTTGCTGTAAAAAAATGATGAAACCAAAGAAAAGATGAAATTTTTGTTTTCCCTGCTATTCTTCATTTTTCCATTGCAAGACAAAAGCGAAAGGAGAAACAGATATGCAAGACAAAAACGAAAGAGGATTGGTTGGGGATTTTTTCTGCGGAGCAGGAGGTGCAAGTGTCGGGATCGAAGAATTTGGCGTAAAGGTGGATTTTGCCGTAAACCATGACCAGACAGCGATCCGGCTTCATTCCAGGAACCATCCATCGACATACCATATGACGGAAGATATCTTTACCTCTGAAGTAGAACGGTTTGTTGCCGGAAGAAAGGTATCCCTGATCTGGGCATCACCGGACTGCACCCATTTCAGCAAAGCGAAAGGAAAGACTCCAAGGAAACAGGGGATACGGATGCTCCCGTATGCGGTATATTTCCATGCAGCACAGATCCATCCGGAGGTGATCTGTATGGAGAACGTGGCAGAGATCCAGGGCTGGTGTCCGATCGAGGACAGGGAAGATGTTCCCGGTTTTGGACAGCCGGTGAAAAGTCTGACCGGGATATGCTACAAATGTTTCGTGGCACACATGTCCCACGGAAAGCTGGAACCGGACGGCCGGATTGCAGATACCCCAGCGGAATGCAGGAGGTTCTGTGATAAGTGCCAGGTAGTAAGAGACGGGTACACAAAGTGCTTAGGCTATGACTTCGACAGCCGGGAGCTTTGCGCTGCAGACTACGGTGCCCCGACCACAAGAAAGCGCTGGTATGCAGTGATCCGAAGCGACCACCGTGCGATACGATGGCCAAAACCCACCAACAGCAAAGATGGGGTTGGTCTTCCTGCGTGGGTACCGGCATCCTCCATTCTTGATCTGGATGATTACGGGCAGTCGATCTTTGACCGCAAAAAGCCATTGGCAGAAAACACGCAGAGGCGGATTGCCATGGGGATCAGGAAATATGTCTTAAACGGAGAGGAGCCGTTCATTGTCCATGTCAATCATTCCGGGGACGGATTCCGCGGACAGTCAGTAAACGAACCGCTCCCTACCATGACCAGGAAACTGGGAATGGGGCTGGTAAGCACAAAGACCATGCAGATAGAACAGTTTCTGACCAAGTTCTACAAAAGCGGGATCGGGCAGTCGATCGAGGAGCCTCTCCACACCATTACCACCAGCCCGGGACACTTTGGCCTGGTTTCAGTAAAAACAACAGATAAAGGTTCCTTGAACCAGGCAGACAGGGCTGTTCTTGAGCGGGCACATCAGGTAAGCCAGTTCCTGATGCTCTATTATGGATCCGATATCGGCCAGAGCATAGACAAACCGCTCAGGACCATTGTAACCAAGGATCGTTTTTCCCTCATCACAGTCCTTCATGACGGAAGAGTGCTTTTGGATATCCATCTGCGGATGCTTTCCGTGGAGGAATTAAAACGGGGGAATGGGTTCCCGGATGATTACGATATTTCGCATGATTCCAGGTGGCACCGTATCCCTACCGCGGAGCAGGTAGCCAAGATCGGGAATGCGGTCGTGCCATCCATGAGTAAGGCGATCGTTTCTGCTAACTGCCCTTATCTGTACCAGCATAACAGGGTTCCTTTTGTACAGGTATCCCAGCAGCAAAACGGACAGTTTTCTTTTGCATAAGACAGCTTCGGCTGTCTTTTTTGTCGTATAAGAATCAAAAAAACCTTTTTTATGCTAAAAAAACAGACAGGAGTTTTTGCTTGTTCATCATAAAGATCATGGAAAGGAGTACCGTAAATGAGAATATTACATTCTTCCACCAAAAAGAAACAGACAGCTGCACAAGAGCAGGTGCAGTCAGAGAAAGACTGTTTCCCCTATCAGAAAGCCTACAAAAACGGTATCATAAGACTGGCAGATCAGACCTATGCCAAAATGTATGCAGTGCCGGATACACAAAAGTCCGCGGATGTCAAAAAGATGTTTTTAAATCTTTTGGTTTCGTTTGGCACCAGGATACATATACAGCAGACAGCGTACTGCAGGAATGTTGCCGCGGAGGAATCCGTACAGCTGCTTTATAAGTTTTTCATTGTTTCAGCAGAAGCGGACAGTATTGATACTGCCAGGCAGATTTTTAATAACATTAGCACAAAGATTATGGAATACGGTGCGAATATTGTGCCTCTTACGCAGACATTTTCTGTTTTGTATGACACTTATCATATGGAGCCGACTCTTTCCGTCGATGAGAATATGTGGTGGGCTTTGCGGCTGGAAGAGGATCTGACGTCGGAATCATTCTGGAAATGTATACGAGTAAAAGGAATGAGTTCGAAGGAATTTCTGGTTCCAAAAACGCTGGAGTACTTTGAGGATCATGCGAGAGTCGGGGATATGTATGTGAGAGTCTTAAAGGTCGAACCATTTTCGCTTTCAGAAAGTATAATTTCAGAGCTGATGGATCTGGATTTCTCTACCATCATCAGTATGCACTGTGATGGAATGGACGGTCATACGGCAGAAAGAAAAGGACGAAAGTCCTGGAAACAGAAAGGGTATGATCTTCCTGACAGCCGGACAGACGAATCTTTTTCAGTAATGAAAAATCATTTCTTTTCTGTGACTACAACCGCAGTAATTTTCGCAGAGGATAAGAAACAATTAGATGAGAACACGGAGCTATTCCAGTCGCTTTTGGAGCATTACTGCACAGACTCAGAGATCCTGTATTCTCCACATCTTCAGAAAGCAGGTTTTTTTGCAGGTGTTCCATGTGGGATCTGCCGACATCTGGTGTCTAACGATGTCTCCTCCGCAGGATTTCTTTTTTCAGAATGATCCTTGCGGCAGTTTATTCTGAACATATTTCCCCAACGCCAACCATGTCGTATAATAGACCTTATACAAAAACAGAATATCTAAAGTCTTTGGACGAGGCGGATAAATACCACAAAGAGCATGATATATCGCAGCATTCCCACCTCAGCAAAAAAGGAGATCCATGTTTTCAGCATGAGTCTCCTTTTTAAGTCATATTAAATTATTTAAACCAAAATATATCTTTGTCTTGTCAATGTGTGGTATACTTAAGACAGCAAAATACAGAAAGGAGAAAGTCATGGGAAACGAAGCAGGGGAATGGATCATTCATGGAGTAACATGGGATAATCCAAAATGCATCCACGATGTGGATGAAGCGGTCGAATATATCAACCGGGTTGGTTTTCTTCCTCTTTTCAAGAATGAAATTCCGGGGTTTTCTCTGGAGGAACGGACAGTGGCAGAATATTGGTGGTCTGATGATCCGGTGAGGGATCCGTGGAGATGGAGGATTGCCATTGCAAAAAGACATGATGTTCTTTACGGAAAATTCTTTGCCAAAAAAGCCGGGTTTATTTCCAAAAAATGGCTGCCGGTATTTGCCAACTACCGCAGGGACGGCTATGATTTTGATGCTCTGTTTGAGGATGAAAAAGCACCGATCAAACATAAGAATATTATGGATCATTTTATGGAAAATGATGCAGAAATCTACTCCAACGAATTGAAAAAATTGGCCGGATTTGGAAAAGATGGTGAAAAGGGATTTGACGGAGCCATTACCAACCTTATGATGCAGACATATCTGTGTAACTGCGACTTTCGGAAAAGGATCAATCAAAAAGGTGTGGAGTACGGCTGGGATGTGGCTGTGTATTCTTCTCCGGAACACATTTATGGATATGACCATGTTACTTCCTGTTATAAGGAAGATCCGCGGACATCCTTGGGAAAAATTGTTGATCATATGAAACAGCTTTATCCAGAAGCCGCGGATACGCAGATAAGAAAGATTCTAAAATAGGAGAGAATATGTGCAGCAGATATTATATAGATCCCAATATGATGGAGGAGATTTCCAGAGTGGTACAGAACATAGATGGGAGGATCCGGCTGACACAAGGAGATATCCGTCCGACCGATGTCGCACCGGTCATTGGACAGTCAGAACATGGACTGGAACTGGGTAGGTGCAGATGGGGATATCCCCTGTCAAAAGGCAAAAATCCGGTCATCAATGCAAGGGTGGAAACTGTCATGGATAAACCTTCTTTTCAGAACGGAATCTTATATCACCGGCTGTTGATTCCGGCAGGCGGGTTCTACGAATGGAATTCCCTGAAAGAAAAGAGTACCTTTACCAGACCAGATTCCTCTGTGCTGTATCTGGCAGGGTTCTGTGACTGGTTTGAGAATGAACGAAGATTTGTGATCCTGACTACCACAGCGAATGATTCCATGAAAAAAATCCATGATCGCATGCCTTTGATCTTGGAAAGGGAACAAATCACAGACTGGTTTGATAATAACAAAATGCCTGTACTTCTGCACCAGACACCGACTCTGCTTAACCAACAGACGGAATATGAGCAGCAGAGTCTGTTTTCATAATGGAAAGTGGTGAGTTCTATTGACAAAAGAAGAATGGTATAAACAGCTGTTTGAGAGACTTGGCAATTCCAGGTTTCGAAGCAGATTTCATCTTAAGCAGAAAGATATTGATTACATTCATGAAAAAGGACTGGATACAATCCGGAAACACGCAGAAGATTTCATTGCAAAACGAGAAGCCCCTGCATATATCCCAAATGACGGAAAGCAAACGCCTATGCGTGGTCATCCTGTGTTCATCGCACAGCATGCAACTGCGACCTGCTGCCGGGAATGCATCCGAAAATGGCATAAGATACAACCCGGCCGGGAGTTGAGTCAGGTGCAGCAGGAGTATCTTGTCGATGTGATCATGACATGGATCGAGAAGGAATTGGAAAACGCACAATAAAGGGAGGATTCAATTTTATGAAAAGAAAAAGAATTACATTCCTGGCAATGCTGATGCTGGCAGTCATACTGCTGATGCCGGCATCCATTCAGGCATCTGCTAAACCGGGAACAGTAAAGCTTACAAAAATCACGGCTGTTGATTACAACAAGATTAACATCAAGTGGAAAAAATCTTCAGATGCTACAAGCTATATTGTATATTACAAAGAAGCTGGAAACAGTAAATGGATTAAGTTAAAAACGCTTAGTAGTACCAAATCCACTTACACCCATACATCTTCCAGGAAGTATCCAATTAACGTTGGACAGAAATATCAATATACTGTCAAAGCATACAATAAGGATACGAAGAAGTATGGAAGTTATAATAAAAAAGGATTAATAACAAACACAATTCCAGCAACCGTATATGGGCTTGGTGCAGGACTGACTGGAAACAACACCGTAAATGTCAGCTGGAATCCTGCCGGCGGTACAACGCATTATGTAGTATATCGCAAAGCAAATGATTCAGCACCGATAAAAATTGCAACAGTTTCATCCAAGTATACGAAATACGAGGATAAGAATCCTGTCGAAGGTACTACTAATACTTACTTTGTTTTTGGATACAGTAGTAAGTTTAAAGTTCAAGGTGATGGAAGCAATACAGGTGTAAGCATCAAAGTCAAGAAAAAAGTAACGCCTACACCAGAGCCAACATCAAAGCCAGGCGACGGAAACAATAATTATGGTGACAATGATGATGATTTCGATGAACCAGTTGACCCAATTGCAATGGCATCAGAAGTATTGAGGCTTACGAATATCGAAAGAGCCAAAGAAGGGGTTCAGCCTTTGAAGTATAATAAAGCGCTTCAGGATGCAGCTATGATAAGAGCTAAAGAAATTTCTGTTAAATTTTCTCATCGAAGACCAGACGGCACCGATAATACAACTGTCGGTAAAGAAGTTGGGGCTGCAGGAATTGGCGATGAAAACATTGCAATGAGGCAAGATTCTCCAGCTTCAGTAGTCAATGATTGGTTACATAGTCCAGGGCACAAAGCTCAAATGATGAGAGATTCTAATCAATATATGGGAGTTGGATTTTATAAGTCAGAAAATGGAGTATATTACTGGGTGCAAGAATTTACATCAATAGACCCAAATGCATCAGGAAGCATAACCTTTGATGCGAATGATGGCACTATCAACGGAAGTAAAACCTACACAATTGTAGGCACTGCTGGGACTTATGCATGGCTTTACGATGCGCCATCACAATCTGATATTATTAATATTCCTTCTCCATTAAAAGAAGGCTATACCTTTTCAGGATGGTACGATACACCTAATCCATCAAGTTCTCGCCTTCCATTAAGGCGTGTAGTTTATGGAAAAAACGGTAATACATTATACGCCAAATGGATCCCCAATAATTAATATAACACAGCAAGGAGGATTTGATCACTATGAAGAGAAAAAGAATATTTTCCAGATTACTATTCTTGATGCTGGCTATTATGATCACTGTTACACTTTACCAGCCCACTCAGGCTGCTTCCGGTAAATACACCGGGACCTACACAAAAACATGGTCTGTTTCAAGCAATATGTCAGTCACCATCAAACCAAGCTATTCTGTCATTGTAAATAAGGTTACCAGTACAAAAGTCCGGCTTCAGCTCGAAAAACTGGGAGTCAATGGTTCACCTATCTATGCGACTGCTCCCATTACAGCGAAGCGTAAAGGAAACCTAATTTCTTTTAAGTGGAAAGATACATGGGGGAATTCCGGCACTGGAACATTAAAATTGTACAAAGGATATGTTAAATTGAAAGTAAAGCAGACACATAATGCCAAGTGGAATCGGAGTACTCTGGATACAAACGGTAAATATATGAAAATCTACCGTAAGAGTGGTAATACAAAAATGGACAATATAGATTTATAAAAGCAGGGCAGAAACAGTTTTAAT
>ENA-OOZA01000464-OOZA01000464.1-human-gut-metagenome-genome-assembly--contig:-NODE-464-length-23239-cov-12.051329_pt1 | contig 23239 bp, 18 predicted proteins | sample MGYA00241703_ERZ501378 | MGnify/ENA primary metagenome ERZ501378 (study PRJEB25962, sample SAMEA2042916) | human gut metagenome | biome: human gut; feature: human-associated habitat; material: faeces...
TTACGGCCTGCTTATTCTTACACCCATCCGGGGCTGCTTGCTTATTTAAATAACCTTGTGATATGAGACAGTATTTGGTAAAATGAATTTATAGGTATAAGAAATTGGGAGGTAGGAGTATGGCACAGATCAGACCATTTAAGGCATATCGGCCCTGCAAGGGGATGGAGGAGAGGATTGCGGCGCTTCCTTATGATGTATATAACAGGGCGGAAGCGTGTGAAGTGGTGAAGAAGAATCCGGAATCTTTTCTGGCGGTTGACCGGGCAGAGACGCAGTTTGGCGAGGAAGTAGACACATATGCGGACTGTGTGTATGAGAAAGCGGATCAGATGCTTCGTGAGAAAATTCTGGAAGGAAAATTTGTACAGGATCCGACGCCATGTTTCTATCTGTATGAACTGACGATGGATGGACACAGTCAGACCGGGGTGGTAGGCTGTGCATCGATTGATGATTATCGGAACAATGTGATCAAAAAGCATGAGAATACCAGGGCAGACAAGGAGGAAGACCGTATCCGTCATGTGGATACATGCAGTATGCAGACGGGACCGATTTTCCTGGCGTATCGGGCGAAGGAGGATCTGAAGGAGAAAATCGGAGAGCTGAAAAAACAGGCGCCGGTCTATGATTTTGTCAGTGAGGATGGAATCGGGCATCGTGTGTGGGTGATCGATAACGATTCGGATGTGGCAATGATCGAGGAGGCTTTTGGGAAGATCCCGGCAATCTATATCGCGGATGGGCATCATCGATGTGCTTCCGCAGTGAAGGTTGGGTTGAAGCGGAGAGAGCAGTACCCGGATTATACAGGAGAAGAGGAATTTAATTATTTTCTTTCCGTGATTTTCCCGGATGAAGAGTTACGGATCCTGGATTATAATCGTGTAGTGAAGGATCTGAACGGAATGGATGTAGCAACTTTCCTGACCCGTATTGAAGAGTATTTCGCAGTGGAGAAAAAGGGACAGAGTCCTTACAGACCCACGGAGAAAGGCACGTTTGGCATGTATTTGGAGAATGAATGGTACAGTCTTTCTGCAAAAGATGAAATAAAAAGTGAGGATGCCGTAGAGGGACTGGATGTATCGCTTTTGCAAAATGATCTGTTAGATCCCATTTTGGGGATTATGGATCCGAAGACAGATAAGAGAATTGATTTTGTCGGAGGCATCCGGGGACTGGGAGAACTGGAACGGAGAGTACATACGGACATGAAAGTGGCGTTCTCGATGTATCCCACATCCATTGCAGAGCTTTTTGCGGTGGCGGATGCGGGGAGACTGATGCCTCCAAAGTCCACATGGTTCGAGCCAAAGCTGCGAAGCGGGCTGTTCCTGCATGAGATAGAGCGGTAATCCTCAGGGTTTTTAAAGGCAAAAATGACAGAATAGAATGCAGCAATCGTGCCGCAGAAAAGAGGGAATATGACAAACAAACTTTATAAATTGATGAACTGGCCTCAAATAGAAGAAATCACATATTCCGAATGTGATAATCCCCATAAGCTGTTGGGCCCCCATAAGCAGGGAAGCAAAATGCTGGTTCAGGCGTACTTCCCGGGAGCGGAGAAAGTAACGATTCACTGGAAGAAGACCGGTCAGGTGGGAGAAGCATTTCTTACGGATGTTCCCATGGAACTGGCAGATGAAGAGGGATATTTTGCCGCATTGGTAAATGCAGGGAAAATGTCACCTTATGAATATGTGGTGGAATACGGTAAGACGAAAGAACATGCAGCCTACAGAAAAATCTGTGGAGATGCATACCGCCATGTTCCGCAGATCACGAAGGAAGACATGGATCGTTTTGCCGCAGGCATTCATTATACAATCTATGAAAAGCTGGGAGCACATCCCATGGAACTGGATGGGGACGAGGGAACCTATTTTGCTGTCTGGGCGCCGAATGTCATGCGTGTCAGCGTAGTCGGTGATTTTAATGAATGGGACGGGCGGATCCATCAGATGAGACGGCTGGGGGATTCCGGTATCTTTGAACTGTTTATTCCCGGAGCGGAAGTCGGAGACTGTTACAAATACGAGCTGAAGATCAAGGGCGGACTTACTTATCTGAAGGCGGACCCCTACGGCAATGCAGCGCAGAAGAGACCGGAGACGGCTTCTGTAATTGCGGATATCCGTAATTATCAATGGGAGGACGACGAATTTCTGAAAAGTCGTGAAAAATATCAGTGCGGTAATGCTCCGGTGAGCGTCTATGAAATGTATCTGGGAAGCTTTGTGACACCGGGGGAAGGACAGGATTATGTCAATTACCGGGAAATTGCTCCGAAGGTCATAGAATATGTAAAGAAAATGGGATACACCCATGTGGAACTGCTGCCGGTGATGGAGCATCCCTTAGATGCTTCCTGGGGATATCAGGTCATCGGTTATTATGCACCGACTGCCAGATATGGTACACCGGAGGACTTTATGTTCTTCGTGAATGCACTGCATAAGGCGGGAATCGGTGTGATCCTTGACTGGGTGCCTGCACATTTTCCGAGAGATTCTTATGGATTAGCTGCATTTGACGGCACCTGTCTTTATGAGCATCAGGATCCCAGACAGGGCAGTCATCCTCACTGGGGAACCCTGATCTACAATTACGGTCGTCCCCAGGTATCAAACTATTTGATCGCTAATGCACTGTTCTGGGTGGAGAAATATCATGCGGACGGTATCCGTATGGATGCGGTAGCCAGCATGCTTTATCTGGACTACGGCAGACAGGACGGTGAATGGATTCCCAATATGTACGGTGGCAACGAGAATCTGGAAGCCATTGAATTGATCAAACACTTAAATTCTATCCTGAAAAAGAGAGATCCCGGGGTGTTATCCATCGCAGAGGAGAGTACGGCATTTCCCATGATAACCGGTTCTCTGGAAGAGGGGGGACTTGGTTTTGATCTCAAATGGAATATGGGCTTCATGAACGATTATCTGGATTATATCAAATACGATCCGTACTTTAGAAGCCACCATCACGGAGAACTTACCTTCAGCATGATCTATGCCTACAGCGAGAAATTCATGCTGGTATTTTCGCATGATGAAGTGGTACATGGGAAAGGAACCTTACTTGGCAAGATGCCCGGAGACAGAGCACAGAAGCTTGCCAACTTACGTCTGACCTACGGCTATATGATGACTCACCCCGGGAAAAAGCTCCTCTTCATGGGACAGGATCTGGCGGAAGAAAAAGAATGGAATGAAATGCGTCAGGTGGAATGGGCACTGCAAGAGCAGAAGGAAAATGCCGGAGTTCAGAGGCTGGTGAAGGATCTGAATGCATTATACAGAGAGAATAAGGCGTTGTACGAATGTGACGATCAGGCGAAGGGATTCCAGTGGATGAACGAGATCTCTGCCAATGAATGTTATGTAAGCTTTGTGCGTAAAGGCGAAGCTGCGGAGGAGATGCTTTTGGTCGTAGCAAACTTCTCCGGTGTGCCCAGAGAGATCACTACAGGAGTTCCTTACGAGGGAAAATACAAGGAGATCCTGAACACGGATGCTGTCTGCTACGGTGGTACAGGTGTGGTCAATGACCGCATGAAACGGGCAGAGGATTTGGAATGGGATGATAAGAAGCAGTCCGTCACCGTGAAACTTGCACCGTTGTCCTTAAGTATTCTGCAATTTATCCCTTACACAGAGGCGGAACTGGAAAAGGTGATCGAGAAGCGTATCCGTAAAAATACGCCCATTCGTAAGACAACAAACAAGACCGCAAAAAAGAAACAGGAGAAATAAGACAACATGGATCTGACAGATAACGTAATCGAAGAGGTACAGCAAAAGGAAGGACTGATAACGTCCTTTCTGGATACCCTTCCGGAGAAAGCATTGAACTTAGGCATCCGTATCGGACTGGCACTGATATTTTTCTTCATTGGGGTACAACTTATCAAGCTGATCCGCAAGATCATCCGCAAGTCCATGAACAGGGCGGGAGCGGAAATGGGAGTGATCCAGTTTGTGGATTCTTTTGTGAAAGCTTCTTTATATATCATACTGATCCTGACCCTGGCATCCTCCTTCGGCGTTGATGCTGCCAGTATCGTGGCACTTCTTGGCTCAGCCGGAGTGGCAGTGGGACTGGCAGTGCAGGGAAGTCTGTCTAATCTGGCGGGCGGTGTGCTGATTTTATTATTGAAGCCGTTTAAGGTGGGAGATTACATTGTGGAAGGCTCCTCTGGTAAGGAAGGTACAGTAAAAGAGATCCAGATCTTCTATACAAAGCTGTTAACCTATGATAATCAGACGATTATTCTTCCAAACGGCAATCTGGCAAATAACACCATTGTGAATGTCACTGCTGCCGAATCTAGGCGATGTGATGTGAAGGTGTCTGTTGCTTACAGCGCAGATATTAAGAAGGCAAAGGAAGTTCTGACAAAGGTTCTCTCTGAAGATCCCGATACTATAAAGGAAAGAGAGCATTTTGTATTTGTAGATGAACTGGCAGACTCCGGAATCAACCTATGTGTACGCTGCTGGTTTAAAAATGAGGATTTCTGGCAGGGAAAATGGCGTATTACCGAACAGTGTAAGTATGCACTTGATAAAGCAGAAATTGAAATACCGTTCCCGCAGATGGATGTGCATATGCGTTAATTAAAAATAGATATTGAATTTTACAGACTATAATGATAATATTACCGTTGTGATTCATTGTTTTAATATTTACATTTTTAGGAGGAAAAAATTATGAAAAAGTTTCTGGCACTTGCACTTGCATCTGTCATGGCTGTTTCTCTGGTAGCGTGCGGCAGCACCAATGCTGACACCAATGCAGAATCCAGTGCGGCAGCTACCACCACTGCAGCAACTACAGAGAGCGGCAGTGAAGAACCCGGTCTGAAGATCGCTATCGTATCCAGCCCCTCCGGCGTGGATGACGGTTCCTTCAACCAGGACAACTACAACGGTGTTCTGAAGTTCATCGAGGAGAATCCGAATGCAACCGTAACCCCCATTCGTGAGGAGACCGGTGACAGTGCAGCAGCTGTTCAGGCAGTAGCTGATGTTGTAGCTGATTATGATGTTATTGTATGCTGTGGTTTCCAGTTCGCCGGCATCGGTAATCTGGCACAGGAGAATCCGGATACCAAGTTCATCCTGATCGATTCCTGGCCTACCATTGACGGTACCGAAGTAACTGCTGATCAGGTGATCGACAATGTATACGCTGCTTACTATGCTGAGCAGGAGAGTGGTTTCTATGCAGGTATGGCTGCAGCTCTGTCTACCACTACAGGTAAGGTGGCAGTAGTAAACGGTATCGCATATCCTTCCAACGTTAACTATCAGTATGGTTTCGAGTGCGGTGTTAAGTATGTGAACGGTACCGAAGGCATGAATGTAGAAGTAGTAGAGCTTCCTTCTTACGCAGGTACAGATGTTACCGGCGCTAATGTAGGTGGTAACTATGTTGGTAACTTCTCTGATGAAGCTACCGGTAAAGTACTGGGCAATGCTCTGATCGCTGAAGGCGTAGATATCCTGTTCGTAGCAGCAGGAGGTTCCGGTAACGGCGTATTTACCGCTGCCAAGGAAGCTGACGGCGTTAAGGTTATCGGTTGTGATGTTGACCAGTATGATGACGGTGCAAACGGTGACAGCAATATCGTTCTGACCAGTGGTCTGAAGGTAATGCATGATACTGTTTACAACGTACTGAACGAAGTAAAAGATGGTTCCTTCAAGGGCGCTAATGTGACTCTGACCGCAGCAGATGATGCTACCGGTTTTGTAAGTGAGGAAGGCAGATGTCAGCTCACCGCAGAGGCTATTGAGAAGATCAATGCAGCACAGGCTCTGTTAAAGGAAGGCAAGATCGTTCCTGCGGCAAACTTTAACGGTGTAACTCCGGAGACCTTTACCTGGTAGGAAGAATGAATTCACAAGAAGGTGATGGTGAGGAACTGTCACCTTCTTATTTATTTACATGAGTAGAAACGAGGATGAACATGTCGGAATATATTGTTGAGATGAAACACATCACCAAACGCTTCCCCGGGATCGTAGCCAACGACGATGTGACGATCCAGATCAAAAAGGGTGAGATCTTTGCTCTGTTGGGAGAGAATGGTGCCGGAAAATCCACCTTGATGAGTATGCTGTTTGGAATGTACGAGCCGGATGAAGGGGAGATCTATATCCGGGGAGAAAAGGTGAAACTGGAATCCCCCAACCATGCCACCAAATTAAACATCGGTATGGTACACCAGCATTTTAAACTGGTATCCAACTATACCATTGCAGAGAATATTGTGATGGGTATGGAACCGGTGAAGAAGGTATTGGGATGTATTCCGGTAGTGGATATGAAGAAAGCCAATCAGGATATCCGCGAACTTTCGGAGAAATACGGACTGGCAGTGAATCCTACCGACGTGATCAGTGATATTAATGTTTCTACACAGCAGAGAGTAGAGATCTTAAAAATGCTTTACAGAGAAGCAGAGATCCTTATTTTCGATGAACCCACAGCGGTTCTGACTCCTCAGGAGATCGACTTTTTATTAGACATTATCAAATCTCTGCGGGATGACGGCAAGACCATCATCTTAATCACACATAAACTGGAAGAGATCAAACGTATTGCAGACAGATGCGCGATCTTGAACCGCGGACGTCTGATGGATGTTATGGACGTGGCAACCACATCCACCAAAGTCATGGCAAACAAAATGGTAGGCCGTGAAGTGAATTTTGAGACAGAAAAAGAACCCGCGAAACCGGGTAAGACGATCCTCGACATACAGCATCTGAACGTCTATAACAAGCAGGATTTTCAGGTGGTAAAGGATGTATCCCTTGAGGTGCATTCCGGTGAGATCGTAGCCATTGCAGGTGTAGCCGGCAACGGTCAGGTAGAGATTGCCGATGCTATTGCAGGATTGATCCCGGCACGTTCCGGTAAGATTCTGTTAAACGGCAGAGATATTACGGATCTGTCCATCAGGGAACGTACCACAGAAGGAATTTCCTATATTCCCGAGGACAGACAGAATTATGGACTGGTCATGGATTTTACCCTTTCGGAGAATCTGGCACTGCGTAACTACTACAAAGAGCCTTTCTGTCATAAGGGAGTGCTGGACCAGAAGATTTTTGAAGATAACAGTGAAAAACTGATAGAAAAATACGATATCCGAAGCGGACAGGGTAGCAAGACGGTGGTACGCTCTATGAGCGGCGGTAATCAACAGAAAGCCATCATCGCCAGAGAAGTGGAGCAGGATTCCTCTCTGATGATCTTCGTTCAGCCCACCCGTGGACTGGATATCGGTGCCATAGAGAATATTCACAAACAGATCATTGCGGAGAGAGACAAGGGTAAGGCAATCCTTTTAATATCTCTGGAACTGGATGAGATCATGAACTGTGCGGATACCATCGCCGTTATTTATAACGGAAGCATACAGAAGATCGCCAAAGCCAGTGAGCTGACCACCAATGAAGTGGGTGAGTTCATGATGGGCGTTAAGAACAAGGAGAAGGAGGCATAAGACCATGAAAAAGATGACAAAATTCTGGAATGCAGTAAAGATCCCTCTTCTTGCAATCCTTTGCAGCCTGGTAGTGGGTGGTGTGATCATCGCCGTGACCGGTTCAAATCCTTTCAAGGCTTACTACGCATTGCTGCAGGGCAGCGGACTGTCACCCAAGTCTTCTTATGCAAGCTATAAGAGCATGCTGACAGACTTTATGAGTTATGTGAACTATTTTACCCCTATGATCTTCGCAGCATTGGCAGTAGCGGTAGCTCTGCGTGCGGGTTTGTTCAATATCGGTGTCTCCGGACAGATGCTGGCAGCCGGGTTCACTGCAAGTATTATTGTGGGCTACAGCAGTTTAAATGCTGTACTGGCAAAGCCACTGGTAGTGATCATCGGTCTGATCGTCGGCGGACTGGTGGGTGGACTGATCGGCTTTTTGAAGTATCGTTTTAATATTAATGAAGTTGTTTCATCCATTATGTTAAACTATACGTTCCAATACGTGATCAGCTTCTTTATCAATACCTTTTTCGTGGATCCGGTCTCCAGACAGTCAAAGGAGATCTCTGCGGCTTCCAGACTGACGCTGATGGATACCATGGTGGGCAATCTGAAAATGGATATTCCGCTGGGAATTATTCTGGCTCTGCTGACTGTAGTGGCAGTGTGGTTCTTATTAGAGAAGACAAAATTAGGATACGAACTGAAGGCTGTGGGCTATTCCCGCAGTGCTGCAAAATATGCGGGTATTAAAGTCGGCAGAAGCATGGTGCTGTCCATGATGATCTCCGGTGCCCTGGCAGGACTTGCCGGTGTGACCTATTATCTGGGTTATGTGGGTTCTATTCAGCCCAAGGTACTGATCAGCACGGGATTTGATGCTATCGCAGTGTCACTGCTTGGTAACAACAATCCCTTCGGAATCGTATTTTCCACCATGCTGATCACCTTGATCAGTAAAGGTAGTACTTACATGAAATCTGCAGCCGGTGTCGATGCGGAGATCGCATCGGTTATTACCGGAATTATTTTGTTGTTCAGTGCATGTAATGCTTATATCAAATGGAAAATGGAACGAGGCAGAAGAGAGAAAACGAACAAGACAAAGGAGGACAAATAAATGGATATTGTGATCATTGACGGGTTATCCTTTGCATTACCTTTATTTATTATGGCAATTGGCGGTATTTATTGCGAGAAGTCCGGTGTGACTATGTTAGCTGTGGAAGGATTGCAGGGTTTCGGTGCCTTTATCGGAGCATTTGTGGCAGTTGCCATTGCAGGGAATTTCTCTGGAGATTCTCCGGTACCTTTCTACATTGCCATGATCATGGCGGCAGTAGGAGGAAGTATTTTTGCCCTGATCCATGCGCTGTTGTGCCTGAAGTTTAAAGCCAATCAGGTGATCAGTGGTGTCGTAGTCAATATTCTGGCTATGGCATTGACAGCATATTTGACCAAACTACTCAACAGAGTTGTATTCGGTGCCACCTCTGACAAGTTTGTTCTGACCGTATCTTCCAGAATTACCATCCCGGGAATCTCTAAGATTCCGGTACTGGGAGCTGTATTTACCAATCTGTATCCTTTTGAATTGGTGATCGTTGCCGTAGCATTTATTGCATGGTTTGTAATGTACAAGACCCGCTTCGGCATGCATCTGCGCGCCTGCGGTGACAATCCCCATGCGGTGGATGCAGCCGGAAGACAGGTGGGACAGATCCGCCTGGCAGCTATCATGATCTGCGGTGCGTTGTCGGGACTTGGCGGTATCTGCTTTGCATATTCTATTTCCGCGAACTTTTCTTCCAGTATCTATGTAGGTTACGGATATCTGGCCATCGCAGCGCTGATCTTCGGTAACTGGCGAATCCTTCCGACCCTGGGAGCATGCCTGTTATTCGGATTTGCCAGATCCGGCGGCTACCGACTGGTACAGGTATTACAGATGCCCAGCAGTTATCAGGATCTGGTGATGATCCTGCCGTATGTACTGACACTTTTACTGCTGGTATTCTTTTCCAAACAGAACGGTGCACCGAGAGCTTTGGGGGTAATCTATGACAAGGGAGCAAGATAAATCTGCCGGAATGCAGATATTTACAGAATGCGGTTTTACGTGACTTTGAATAATTACTACAAAAAAGAGAAAGCAGAAGGCTTTCTCTTTTTTAGGTTAAAATATATAAGCTGAAAATGGGACTCGAACCCACGACCCCTTCATTACGAGTGAAGTGCTCTACCAACTGAGCTATTTCAGCGGACTAGGTTATTATATATGTTCTTGGGAATTTTTGCAACTGTAAAATTTATTATTTTAAAAGTTCGTTTCGCAGAATTGTAGATTATGTAGGAGACTGTAAGACGAAGATGCCATCCTGCAGATCTCCGAAGAAAACATTATAATCAGTTGCGATGCTTTTTGCTGCAATGTTCCAGAGACTGGGTCAGCAGATAGAGCAGCATGGCAATGACACATAACAGTAAGATAGAACTGATCACCATATCCAGCTGGAACACCTGGGAACCGTAGATGATGAGATAACCCAGCCCTCGTCTGGCTGCCAGAAATTCTCCGATGATGACACCGACTAAAGACAGACCGATATTGACCTTGGTGGTGCTGAGCAGTGTGGGAACAGATCCCGGGAGGACGACTTTGAAAAAGATATCTCTGCGGTTTCCCCCAAAGTGCGGATCAGAATCTCCTTTTCCGGATCCACCTGGTGAAAGGCAGTGTAAAAGCTGATAATGGAGCCGAAGACTGCCACAGAGATCCCGGCGATGATAATGGTGTTGATGCCGGTGCCCAGCCAGACGATGAACAGGGGAGCCAGGGCAGATTTCGGTAGACTGTTGAGTAGTACCAGGTAAGGCTCTAAAATCTCCGACAGTTTGTCAGAGAACCACAATAGGGTGGCGAGCAGGAGACTGACAACAAACACTAAAAGGAAACTTAATATGGTTTCTAATAAAGTAATGCCGATATGCATCGGAAGAGAGCGCTCGGTCCACAACTGTATCAGACATAGGACGACTCTGCGTGGGCTGGAGAAAAAGAAACTGTCGATCCAGTATGCATCTGCACTGATTTCCCAGAGAATCAGAAAGATTCCCAGGAGAAAGATACGCAGAAAGGCAACCTGTCTATGATGATTTTTGTGCTTGCGAAGATATTGTTCCTGGATCGTCAACGGGTGGTCATTTTGCACATTCTTAGGTTTCATCGGTTAATTCCTCCCAAAGTTGTTTGAAATAATATGGAAATTCCGGGGCGTTTCTGGCGGCGAGTGGAGAACTGTCCTGCAGGGTGAGCTGAATGGGCAATACCGTTTTGATCGTTGCGGGACGGGCAGACAGCACGTAAACTTTATCCGCCAGGCTGATAGCCTCTGACAGATCGTGAGTGACGATGATCATGGTCTTCCCAGCCTTGCGAATCAACTGACAGATATCCGAAGATACCATAAGGCGCGTCTGGTAGTCCAGGGCGCTGAAGGGTTCATCCAGTAACAGTAGCTGGGGATCCAGGGCAAGGGTTCGGATCAGAGCAGCGCGCTGCTTCATGCCGCCGGATAATTCGCAAGGGCGCTTGTTCTTAAATTTTTCCAGCCCGTAATCGGACAAAAGTTGTTCCACATGGGCGATGCGCTCCGGAGTGAGGGCGTGATGGATCTCCAGACCCAACGTAACATTCTGATAGATGGTGCGCCATTCGAAGAGATGGTCATGCTGCAGCATATAGCCGATACGAGGATAATGAAGGGAACCGTCGGGATTATTTACGACAATGGTTCCGGTCTCAGGGGCGAGGAGCCCTGCGATAATGGACAGCAGAGTGGATTTACCGCAGCCGCTGGGTCCAACAAGTGCTACAAATTCCCCTTCCTCCACGGAGAAGGAGATATCTTTTATGGCACCGGTCTCCCCGGACAGTGTGTGATAGGAGTAACCTATATTTTTAAGTTCGATAAGAGCTCCCATAAAAAGGCATACTTCCTTAACATGAATATTTATAGTTATTGTATGAATTCCAGTGGAAAAAGTGTTTTCTGTAGCGGAAAGTGATGAAATTCACTGTATTGCATTAAAGTGTCGTTTGTGATATGATTAAATGCAATCAATGTCTATGAGAAATTTTATCTGATAGACTACCAACGTAAAAAGATGGGAGAATGACCATGGCACAGTTATGGGGAGGACGTTTTACGAAACAGACCGATCAGCTGGTATTTGATTTCAATGCGTCCATAACATTTGATAAAAGACTGTTTCACGAAGATGTTACCGGCAGTATCGTACATGCCACCATGTTGGCAAAGCAGGGGATCCTCACTGAAGAGGAGAGGAAGAGTATTGTCGAAGGACTGACTGGGATCTTAGAGGATGTGGATGACGGAACACTGGCAATTGATGAGACCCAGGAAGACATTCACAGTTTCGTGGAGGCTACCCTGATCGACCGGATCGGAGATGCCGGGAAAAAGCTTCACACCGGCAGAAGCCGTAACGACCAGGTGGCACTGGACATGCGTCTCTATACCAGGGCAAGAGTGGCAGAGATCGACGGACTGCTGAAAAAGCTTTTGGAAGCCATTCTTGATACCATGGAGAACAATTTAGATACCTACATGCCGGGCTTCACCCATTTACAGAAGGCACAGCCCATTACCCTGGCGCATCATTACGGTGCCTATTTTGAAATGTTCAAGAGAGACAGACAGCGTCTGTCAGATATCTATAAGCGTATGAATTATTGCCCTTTGGGAGCCGGAGCACTGGCAGGCACCACATATCCTTTGGATCGTGAATATACCGCGAGACTTCTTCACTTTGAAGGTCCGACGTTAAATAGCATTGATTCTGTGGCGGACAGAGATTACCTGATTGAATTCCTTTCCGCACTTTCTACGATCATGATGCATTTAAGCCGTTTCAGCGAAGAGATCATCATCTGGAATTCCAATGAATATCAGTTCGTAGAGCTGGATGATGCTTATTCCACCGGAAGCAGTATCATGCCCCAGAAGAAGAATCCTGATATCGCAGAGTTGGTAAGAGGCAAGACCGGAAGAGTCTATGGTGCTCTGATGGCGCTACTTACTACCATGAAGGGACTGCCCCTGGCTTACAATAAAGACATGCAGGAAGATAAGGAGATGGCGTTTGATGCCATGGATACCGCGGCAGACTGCATTACCTTATTTACCGGCATGATTCAGACCATGAAGTTCCGCAAGGACCGCATGGCGAAGAGTGCCATGAACGGATTCACCAATGCCACCGATGCTGCAGATTATCTGGTAGGTAAGGGTGTGCCTTTCCGGGATGCCCACGGTATTATCGGCAGGCTGGTATTGTACTGTATTGAGAAGGATACTTCTATTGATGCTTTAAGCTTAGAGGAACTGCGTTCCATCAGTGATAAGTTCGACGAAGATATCTATGATGCCATCTCACTGAAGACCTGTGTGGAGAAGCGTCTGACCATCGGTGCACCGGGTGAGAAAATGATGAAACAGGTCATTCAGAAAAATAAAGAATACCTGAAAAATGATGCCATAGAAGAGTATCAACAGTCTTTGGAAGACAGACTTTCGTAAAATCAGGAAAGAATGTCTTTTCAGATAAAAAGGAAATGCATAGAGCTGAGGAGGAAATGAAAAATGAGTGAAAAATTACGTGTAGGTATCCTGGGTGGAACCGGTATGGTAGGACAGAGATTTATCTCTCTGTTAGAGAACCATCCATGGTTCGAAGTAACGACTATCGCAGCCAGCCCCCGATCCGCAGGCAAGACGTATGAGGATGCAGTGGGTGATCGATGGAAGATGACGACTCCCATGCCTGAAGCTGTGAAAAAGCTGATTGTCATGAATGTCAACGAAGTGGAAAAAGTAGCCGCACAGGTAGATTTCGTATTTAGTGCCGTAGATATGTCCAAGGACGAGATCAAGGCAATCGAAGAAGCTTATGCCAGGACAGAGACCCCTGTAGTATCTAATAACAGTGCCCACAGATGGACTCCCGATGTTCCTATGGTAGTACCCGAGATCAATCCCGAGCATTTCCAGATCATTGAAGCACAGAAGAAGAGATTGGGAACCACCAGAGGATTTATCGCTGTAAAGCCCAATTGCTCCATTCAGAGCTATGCACCGGTACTGACCGCATGGAAGGAATTCGAGCCCTATGAAGTAGTAGCCACTACTTATCAGGCTATCTCCGGTGCCGGCAAGACTTTTAAGGACTGGCCCGAGATGGTAGGCAATATCATTCCTTACATCGGCGGTGAGGAAGAAAAGAGTGAGAAGGAGCCTTTACGTATCTGGGGTAAGATCGAAGGCGACAAAATCGTTCCTGCAACTTCTCCCGTGATCACATGCCAGTGTATCCGTGTTCCGGTACTGAACGGACATACAGCAGCCGTATTCGTAAAATTCCGTAAGAAGCCCACTAAGGAACAGCTGATCGAGAAGTTAACTTCTTTCAGCGGAGAACCTCAGAGACTGGGACTTCCCAGCGCACCGAAGCAGTTCATCCAGTATCTGGAGGAGGACAACAGACCTCAGGTAGCTTTGGATGTGGATTTTGAGAATGGTATGGGTATCAGTGTAGGCCGTCTGAGAGAAGATACCGTATATGACTTTAAGTTTGTAGGACTTTCACACAATACATTACGCGGAGCGGCTGGGGGAGCTTTGCTTTGCGCAGAACTTTTGAAAGCACAGGGTTACATCACCAAAAAATAAAGGGTGAGTGGGGTTATGAACGAGTTACACTATCAGCTGGATCTTATGCGCGCAATGAATCAGAAATTAAGCGACAGGGAGAAAATGTACCGCCTTTTGTGCGATACCATGGATTATGCTTATATCTACTATTCTTTTGAGAAAAATTCTGTCACGATGCTTGGAAAATGGGATGATTTTTTCGATTTCCAGATTCGGGACAGACGGGACTTTACTAAGCTTTTAGAGATGGTAGATGAGCCATATGTGCTGCCTCTTAGGGATATGCTGTTTTTGGAGAAGGGAGGTCAGGAAACTTCTTCTGTGGAATGCATGCAGAAGGGGAAGAAGACCTGGCTGCAGTTCTCCTGCAGGATATTCTATGAGGACGGCAGACCTGCGGATCAGATCATTGTGGTACAGAATATCACAAAACTGAAGACGCAGAACGAAGAACTTCTCTATATGGCGTATTATGACGGACTTACAGGACTGTACAACCGGAACTATTTTGTACGTCTCCTGACGGAGTTCCTACGGCGCGCGAAAGAAGATAACCGGCTGGTCAGTGTGCTGGTCATCGATATTGACGATTTCCGTAAGGTCAACGACGGACTGGGAATCGTGGCAGGAGACGAACTGGTACAGCAGTTCGGATCTTTCTTAAAGGAATTCAACAGTGACGATGTGATCGTCTGCCATCTGACCAGTGATGTCTACTGCATGGCAATCTATGATTCCTGCGGTGACAGAAGTGTGGAACATATTCATAAGGAGATCGTGAAGCGTACCAGAGAACCTTTTTATCTGGTGGGCGGACAGGTATTGAATATTACTGTAAGCGTAGGCGTTGCGGAATATCCGGAAGCGGCTACATCCGCACTGGAACTGATCAACTGTGCCGAGATCGTTATGTTTAAAGGAAAGTCCATGGGCAAGAACCGGATCCAGTATTTCGATACGCCGATCCTGAATGATTTCCTGAAAAATGTGGAACTGGACAGCAAATTAAAAGAAGCGGTATTTGATCATAACTTTATTCTGTATTATCAGCCCCAGTACTACGCGGGGAATCAGAAACTGCGCGGAATGGAAGCGCTGATCCGCTGGAAGGACGGCGACGGGAAAATGATCAGCCCGGCGAAGTTCATTCCGATTGCAGAGAAAAACGGCACGATTATCCCTATCGGCAACTGGGTACTGGAGCAGAGCATCCGGACATTTTCCGAATGGAGGAACCGGTACGGCGTTCCGTTTGTATTGTCTGTCAATATCTCCGCACTGCAGTACCAGAAGGAAGACTTCGTAGATTTGCTGTTGAATATTATCCGCAAATATGATGTGTCTCCGGAGGAAATCGAACTGGAGATCACAGAGAGCATACTGATCGATGACTTCCAGGCAGTGACTGAGAAAATGCAGCTGTTAAAAGAATATGGCATCCGCATTTCCTTAGATGATTTCGGAACGGGATTTTCCTCCCTGTCTTACTTGAAGAAGCTTCCGATCAATACGCTGAAGATCGATAAATCCTTTACGGATACGCTGCTTACGGATTCCGCTACCAGAATCATTACGGAATCCATTGTCAGTATGGTGAAATCCTTAGGATTTGAATCTATTGCCGAGGGAGTGGAGGAAGAACAGCAGTATAAATATCTGCGTGCCATCGGCTGCGATATCATTCAGGGATATCTGTTCGGAAAACCGCTGTCCCAGGAGGAGATCGAACAGCTATTACAGAAGATATACTGATCAGTTGTTGCAGAAAGAATGAGGCTGCCATGTTAACTGGAAGGGAACAGGAAACAGCTTTTTTGGAAAATCATTATAAGAGACCGGGGAGTCAGATACTGGTGGTATATGGACAGAGAGGCGTTGGTAAGACGGCTCTCTTAACCGCTTTTGCGGAAAAAAAACAGACCATACGATATACCGCTCCCAACTGCTCTTCCAGGGAAATGTGCTATCAGTGGGGACAGGAGCTTAGAGAACAGGGGAAAGAGATTTCACGGTACCCTTGCTGGGAAGAAGTATTACAGTGTGTATCCGGAGAAAAAAGTGATCGCAAAAAAGTTCTGATCATAGAAAATTTTCATTATCTGCTAAAGGGGGATACCTTTTTTTTACAGGAATTGATCCGTTATCTGAAAGAACACAGGGAGGTTTCTCTTCTTGTAATTCTTACGACCTATGCATCCGGATGGGTGGAGAACAGTATGATCTCTAAAATAGGGAACCTGGCATTTTCTGTCAGTGGTTTTCTGAAGGTCAAAGAGCTGCCTTTTTCAGTAATGCGCCGGATTTTCCCAGGTGGGACGCTTCAGAAGAGCATAGAACTCTATGCGGTGTTAGGCGGAATGCCGGGATTATGGAAACTGTTGGAACTGTCAGCTTCTGTGGAGGAGAATCTGACGACGCTTTTTTTAGAAAAAAACAGTTTTCTTCCGGAACTGATGATCAAATGGCTGTCGGAAGAACTGCGGGAGACTGCTGTCTACAATACCATCCTTGCCACCATAGCAGATGAGAAGAACGGCAAGCTGAATGCTATGTATGCCCGTACCGGATTCTCCCGGGCGAAGATCAGTGTCTATCTGAAGAATCTGATGGAACTGGAGCTGGTGGAAAAAGTACTGCCCGGAACCTATGAGATCAGCAATTCTTTTATACGGTTTTATTTCCGTTTTCTGTTTCCTCACCAGACTGCCTGGAGAAGAGATAATGGCAGAGCTTTTTATGAAACATATATCCGTGAGGATTACAGTAGCTTTGTGAGATCCGCATACCGGAGAATCTGTCAGGAGATACTGCAGGCAGATTTCCATACGGTGGAACTGAAGAAGGCGGCACAGGGTAGAACGTATTTTTTATGCAAAGATACTGCAGGAAAAAAGATCGCAGTGGATTATTCCGGTACGGTATGTTATACTTCGGAAGATTATGACGCACTGCAGACAGCGTTGAAAAGCATCCGGATGGAAACGGATGAGATAATAATATTTTGTGAGAATGGTTATGAAAATGCACTGGCGGAGAAAGTGTCCGGAAAGCTACAGTTTCGCAGCGTGGGTGTGTGATTTATGACAGGAAGACGGTAATACGTGGGTAAAAATTTATTTATTGCAGAGAAACCCAGCGTGGCAAGGGAATTTGCCAACGCTTTAAAATATAATATGCGTTCCAAAGACGGATATCTGGAGTCGGAAGAAGCCATTGTTACCTGGTGTGTGGGACATCTGGTGACCATGAGCTATCCGGAGGTGTACGATGAGAAATTTAAGAGATGGAGCTTCGAGACACTTCCTTTTCTCCCGGCAGAATTCAAATACGAAGTCATTGAAAATGCCAGGAAACAATATACCATCGTGAGTTCCCTGCTAAACAGAGAGGATGTCTCTACCATCTATGTCTGCACTGACTCCGGGCGGGAGGGAGAATATATCTATCGGCTCGTGGAGCAGATGGCGGGCGTGCAGGGCAAAGAGCGGAAGCGTGTATGGATCGATTCCCAGACGGAGGAGGAGATCTTACGTGGGATCAGGGAAGCCAAGGATCTCTCAGCGTATGATAATCTGGGGAATGCCGCTTATCTGCGTGCCAAGGAGGATTACCTGATGGGAATCAACTTCTCAAGGGCACTGACTTTGAAATACGGCAAGACTGTAAAGGATTACCTGAAGAGGGACCGTGCGGTGATCTCTGTGGGGCGTGTCATGACCTGCGTCCTGGGCATGATCGTGAACAGAGAACGGGAGATCCGGTCGTTTACCAAGACTCCTTTTTACCGGGTGATCGGCAATTTTAAGCTGCAGGAGAAGCCTTTTACCGCAGAGTGGAGAGCCGTGGAGGGTTCAAAATACTATAATTCTCCTGTATTGTATAAGGAGAACGGTTTTAAGAAAAAAGAGGATGCCGAGCGACTGATCGGGGAACTTTCTGCGGAACCTGCTGGACCGGCGACCGTCATCGGCATCGAGAAGAAAAAAGAGAACAAAAATGCGCCGCTTTTATATAATCTGGCAGAGCTGCAGAATGACTGTTCCAAATATTTTAAGATCAGTCCGGACGAGACGCTTAGGATCGTTCAGGAATTATATGAAAAAAAGATGACCACTTACCCCAGAACGGATGCCAGAGTTCTGTCTACGGCAGTGGCAAAGGAAATCCATAAAAATATCGGAGGACTTCGTAATTATGCCCTGGCAGCACCTTTCGCCAAAGAAGTATTAGAGCAGGGCGCCTATAAAAATATAGCAAAGACCCGGTATGTGAACGATAAGCAGATCACGGATCACTATGCCATTATCCCTACCGGACAGGGTCTGAACAATCTGGCGGGGCTGGCCCCTACTGCGGCAAAAGTATACGAGGTCATTGTACGTCGGTTTTTAAGTATTTTCTATCCGCCGGCAGTCTATCAGAAGTTCTCACTTACATTGCAAGTAAAGGAAGAAAGCTTTTTTGCCAGCTTCAAGGTGTTGATACAGGAAGGATATCTGAAGGTGACTGATTTCTCCTTCAAAAAGGAGAATACGGCCCCGAAGGAGGACAAAGAGAACGAGAACGAAAGTGCCGATGAAAAATGTGATGCAGAGCTTACCAATCTGCTGACACATCTGAAAAAAGGAGATACCTTATCCGTAGATACCTACGAGATCAAAGAAGGCGAGACTTCTCCACCCAAGCGATATACCTCAGGCAGCATCATCCTGACCATGGAAAATGCGGGACAATTCATAGAAGATGAGGAACTGCGGGCACAGATCAAGGGAAGTGGTATCGGCACCAGCGCTACGAGAGCGGAGATCCTGAAGAAACTGGTGAACATCGAGTATCTGGCACTGAATAAAAAGACCCAGGTACTGACGCCTACCCAAATGGGAGAGATGATCTACGATGTGGTATCGGATTCCATAAGACCGCTTTTGAATCCGGCATTGACAGCCAGCTGGGAAAAAGGACTTACCATGGTGGCAGACGGTGTCATCACACCGGATGATTACATGGGGAAGCTTACGGATTTCGTGGGCAGGAGAACCGTTGCCGTGCGTGGACTGAACAATCAGGGAGTGCTCTGGAGACAGTTCCAGGCTACGGAAGAGTTTTACCAGAAGAAACAAAAGCAATCCAATGCGAAAAATAAAGAATAAAGAAGAGGAGAAACTATTATGGAAAATATTACGATTGAAAATCTGTATGATCTGACAGAGACCATTGCGGCAGAACTGTTCACCGAGGCAGAGTATCCCTGGGAGGTGCTTCCCAGGATCCACGATTTTATTTTGGAACTGGGCAAGAGACTGCCGGAGGAAATCTATGAAAAAAGAGGCGAGGATATCTGGGTGGCTAAAAACGCAAAAGTTGCTCCTACTGCCTGCCTGAACGGACCGCTGATCATTGATGAGGAAGCGGAGATCCGTCACTGCGCATTTGTCCGTGGCAATGCCATTGTGGGAAAGGGTGCGGTAGTCGGCAATTCCACCGAACTGAAGAACGTGGTCCTGTTCAATAAAGTACAGGTGCCACATTATAATTATGTGGGAGACAGCGTGCTGGGCTTTAAGTCTCATATGGGAGCCGGTTCTATTACTTCCAATGTAAAAAGCGATAAGACACTGGTTGTTGTGAAGAACGGCGAGGAAAAGATCGAGACTGGACTGAAGAAAATGGGAGCCATGTTAGGTGACCATGTGGAAGTAGGCTGCAACAGCGTACTGAACCCGGGAACTGTCATCGGACGTAATTCCAATGTGTATCCTACCTCTTGCGTCAGAGGCGTGATCCCTGCCGGACATATCTTCAAGAGACCCGGTGAGGTTGTGAAAAAATCTGATATTTAAAAAATTGATCAATATTATCTAATGCATCGATGAAATCAGTTTGACGAATGCCCTTTTATGGTTTATGATATTTATCAGTGCAACGCTTTGACGGGTTAAAGCGTCTATGCATTACAGTAAGCGGATCGAAAGATCTGCAGAAAAGAGGGCATTTATTATGAAAAAGAAATTATTATCTGTAGTACTTACCGCAGTAATGGCAGCGACTGTTCTGACAGGCTGTGGCAGCACCGATAACGGAACTGCTTCTACCACAGCAGGTAGCGCAGCACAGACTGAAGCAGTAGCTTCCACAGACGGCAAGGTATATAACATCGGTATCTGCCAGCTGGTAGAGCATGAGGCTCTGGATGCAGCTACCCAGGGATTCCAGGATGCATTAAAAGATAAGCTTGGTGATAATGTAAAATTCGATCTGCAGAATGCACAGGGTGAGCAGACCACAGCAGCTACCATCTGTAATGGTTTTGTATCTGATGGTGTGGATCTGATCCTTGCAAATGCTACGTCTCCTTTACAGAGTGCAGCAGCAGCTACGACCTCGATCCCTATCTTAGGTACTTCCGTAACCGACTATGCTACCGCGTTAGAGATCTCTGACTGGTCCGGTGCTACCGGCAGAAATATTTCCGGTACTTCCGATCTGGCTCCCATTGAAGAGCAGGAAGCTATGTTAAAGGAACTGTTCCCGGACGTAAAGCAGGTTGGTCTGTTATATTGTTCTGCAGAAGCAAACTCACTGTATCAGATCCAGCTGTTTGAGGCTGCTCTGGACAAGGACGGTATTGCTTATAAAGAGTATGCAATCGCTGATACCAATGAAGTACAGTCTGTAACTACTGCAGCGGCAGGAGAGTGCGATGTTCTGTATATTCCTACCGACAACACGCTGGCATCTGTAACCGAGACCGTATACAACGTAGTAGCTCCCGCTAAAGTTCCTGTCATCGCAGGAGAAGAGGGTATCTGCAACGGTTGTGGCGTAGCTACCTTATCCATCAGTTACTATGATCTGGGATATGCTACCGGTGAGATGGCATACGAGATTCTGGCTGAGGGCGCAGACATCACTGCCATGGATGTTCGCTACGCTCCCAACGTTACCAAGAAATATAATGCGAAGATCTGTGAGGAACTTGGCATCACCGTTCCCGATGATTATGTAGCAATTCAGTAAGTATTCAGTCAATTAAGTACGGAAACAAAATATACTTCGATAGGGATAGCGCCAGATAAGCGGTATCCCTATCGGAAGTTTTAGGAGGAAAAAGAAATGTCTTACTTTATGTCACTGAATCCCCTTTCCCTGTTCAGGGCAATGCCGGGATCAATAGCGCAGGGAATGATCTGGGGAGTCATGGCACTGGGAGTGTATATTACGTTCCGCCTGCTGGATTTCGCTGATCTGACCGTGGATGGTTCCATTGCAACCGGTGCTGCGGTATCCGTTATGCTGATTCGTGTGGGAGTTTCTCCTATAGCTACGCTGCCCATTGCTTTCCTGGCCGGAGCATTGGCAGGCATGGTAACGGGACTGTTGAACACCGCACTGGGAATCCCCGGAATTCTGGCAAGTATTCTGACGCAGATATCCCTGTATTCCATTAATCTGAATATCATGGGCAAAGCAAACCAGCCGGTCAGCGTAGATAATTATCCGCTGGTGGTATCTTTGCGTTATGTGACGGACGGTTCGGTGAGCAGACTTCTCTTTTTCCTGGGAATGATCGTATTTTTACTGGCTCTGATCGCTGTGATGTATTGGTATTTTGGAACAGAACAGGGACATGCCATCCGTGCTACGGGCTGTAACAGCAATATGGCGAGAGCACAGGGCATCAATACTAACTTTATCAAGGTGCTGGCGCTGATGATCTCCAACGGTCTGGTAGGTCTGTGTGGTGCACTGTACGGACAGTTCCAGGGGGCGTCGGATGTCAATATGGGACGTGGAGCCATTGTCATCGGTCTGGCAGCTGTTATTATCGGTGAGGTACTGTTCGGTAAATTCGCCAGCAAGAGAAAACTTGCTTTTGCATTTACTCTGGCATCTGTAATTCTGGGTGCAGTGATCTACTACATGGTATATCAGTTTGTTCTGTGGCTGAAGATGCCTTCAGAGGATATGAAATTGTTCTCCGCTATTGTAGTTGCCATTTTCCTGGCAATTCCTTACTTGAAGGAGAAGAGAACACTTCGGAAAGGAGCGTCAAAATAATGGCTTACGCATTGGAGATACAGGATATACATAAAGTATTTAACAGAGGAACTATCAATGAAAAGGTGGCATTAAACGGGGTAAACTTAAATTTAAATCCCGGAGATTTCGTGACCATCATCGGAGGTAACGGCGCCGGTAAATCCACCACGCTGAATGCCATTGCCGGCGTATGGCCCATTGATTCCGGTAAGATTATTATCGACGGCACGGATATTACGAGCCTGCCGGAGCATAAGAGAGCAAAGTACCTGGGAAGAGTATTCCAGGATCCTATGACGGGAACCGCTGCCACCATGGATATCGAAGAGAACATGGCTATTGCCTTAAGACGTGGTGAGAAGAGAACTCTTCGCTGGGGCGTCTCCAGAGAGGACAGAGAACTGTTTCGTGAAAAGTTACAGACGCTCGGACTGGGACTGGAGGATCGTATGACCAGCAAGGTAGGTCTTCTGTCCGGTGGTCAGCGTCAGGCTATCACACTTTTGATGGCGGCCTTAAAGCAGCCGAAGCTTCTGCTGTTAGATGAACATACCGCAGCATTGGATCCCAAGACAGCAGCAAAAGTACTGGAGATCAGTGACAAGATCATCGCTGAGAATCAGCTGACTGCCATGATGGTAACTCATAATATGAAAGATGCCATCGCACACGGTAACCGTCTGATCATGATGCACGAAGGCAAAGTTATCTATGATGTGGCTGGAGAAGAGAAGAAGAATCTTCAGGTAAAAGATCTGCTTGCTAAGTTCGAAGAAGTCAGCGGTGGAGAATTCGCAAATGACCGTATGATGTTAAGTTAATCATCTGCGTTATAATTATGCCATCTTCATAATAAACTTTTTATAACCTTAAAAGGAAAGACGATAGGTTCAAATATGAGCTTATCGTCTTTCCTTAAATAATCTTTAGTTTGTCTGTTATA
>ENA-OOZA01000472-OOZA01000472.1-human-gut-metagenome-genome-assembly--contig:-NODE-472-length-23068-cov-2.910876_pt1 | contig 23068 bp, 17 predicted proteins | sample MGYA00241703_ERZ501378 | MGnify/ENA primary metagenome ERZ501378 (study PRJEB25962, sample SAMEA2042916) | human gut metagenome | biome: human gut; feature: human-associated habitat; material: faeces...
CACTATATGCATTTGTCATATATGTGGTATTTCCTTGTAAATATAATGTTATTGCAAGGATTTTGTTTTTGTATTCTATTTCTTCTAATTTTAAATTTGAACATATTTTAACTTGATTCAAATATATTTCATTGTTTATAAAACCATATTGATTTCCGGTTTTTGAAAAAATCAAATATTTCATTCTTCCAGAGCTTATCTCTCTTTCACCTATTGTTTGTACTTCATTGCCTTTTATATTTACTTCTTTAGTAATATATGCATTAAAATTCAAAAATTCTTCGCTAGATGTTAGACTAGTATCTAATATATTTATATTTCTATAAAAATAATTTGAAATTCTAGCTACTATTCCTACTGTTATTGTCATTGCAATCAAATATATGATTAATGATACTAATGATACACCTTTCTCAGATTTCATTATTTCCTCCTATTCTATCTGAATAAATTTGCCATACACATCATAAATATTACTAATATATTACTTGCTCCTAAATAAAATCCTAATGGTATTTTTTCAAATTTTATTGGAATATTTCCATTTTTATTTTTAGTAATTTTTCTAATTATAATATGTAATAATACTTCTACTATAAATAAACTTAGTGTAAATATTGATATTATTCCATCCATAAACATCAACATAATTGTATAATATAATAATAAATCAATATAGTAATCATCTTTAGCAAATCTTCTTAATATAAATGTACTTATTGATAATAAAATTATATATATTGCTAAATATATAGCACATCTATATATACTATTTGATTCTATTACATATAGATATATCATATATTTTTTTTGAGAATTAATCAACCATTAATTTTGTTTTTTTATACTTTTTTCACTCTTTTTCGGCAATTCCGGTAAATATGTTGTATCAGTGTACGGAGCCTTCTCTGATCTCAAAGTTTCCATATACTATCAATATCCCTCAGAATCATCCCCCTGATAATCACTGTTATCTTCTGTATAATCACCATATCCATCTGAATCATCTGAGTTTCCGTCGTCATATGATGAATCACTTTCTCCATCTTCTGAAGTTTCAGAACTCTGGTCATCTGCGGAACTTTCATCTCCTGAACCATCTCCCGACTCATCAGATGCCGCATCCAGAGATTCCTGTGTAGGCTTCGGTCCCACATGATTACCGGATTCGTCATACTCACCTGCTCCGGTATAATCCCCTTCCTCATCATAACCGCCATTCCAGTTCTCAATTGCTTCCTCAAGAGCAGTCTTCGGTTTTGCACCTACATAATTACCATCCTCGTCATACTCGCCGTCTCCGGTATAATTGCCATCTTCATCATAACCGCCATTCCAATTCTCAGCAGTAACTTCTTCCTGTTCCAGTTCTTCTTCAAAGGTATTGGACTCCGTAGCCACACTCTCCATATGAAGAATACCTTTTTTTCCCTGAATTTTGGGCAGAATCGCTATCACTCGGTTCATCTTCTCTTCCAGATCAGCATCTTTTCCAAGCTGAACAGTTATATCCCCATAGATGAGGCTGATAGAATAGCTGCTGTCAAACTGGATATGATCGGGGATCATATCATTTTTCTGAAAGATTGTAGACAATGCTACAGCTGTATTCAGTACAGTATCTCCTTTAATATCCAGTTTCTCATCCATCACGATGCTGTTCACCTGAATTCCGTCAAAATACGGAACCGTCTCATCTCTGTTCTGAGAACCCTCCACAAAAATGCCATTTCTGTCAAAATAAATGTAACTGTCAAGATATCGGATGCATCCGACTGTTTTTTTCTCTTTTACGCTGATACAGATGGTATTTCGGTTCAGCTGGGTAACTTTAAATGCATCTACATATGCAATGTCCTCTGTATTTGTAGTGCTGTAGAGCAGTGGTGCAAGGACCGAATTGGAAGCCATCGGTCCCCGAAGCACCATATTCTTTACTTCTTCGTCTGTATAATGGGAAGTGCCCCTCACCTCAACAGTATCTACTTTATAATAGGAAAAAAATACTATCACAGCGACCATAACTCCGGCGCCTATCATACCTGCCAGCATCTTCTTCGTCCTTTTACTCATAGGAGGTCTTTTCCCATAATTACTTTCTCTCATAAATCCTCAAATCCTCTGTCCCCGGCTGCCATATTCTGCAGCCCAAAGTCCGTAAATCTTCACAGATATGCTCATAGCCCCTGCTGATAAACCCGGCTCCTGTAACACAGGTTTCTCCCTCTGCCATAAGTGCGGCAATGAGCAGGGCTGCACCACCTCTGAGATCTCCTGCCTGTACCTGTGTTCCCTTAAGAGTTTTTCCCCCTCTTATGATTGCCTGGTTTCCGCTTACGGAAATATCTGCACCCATTTTTTTCATCTGAAAAGCACTGCCAAATCTCCGGTCAAAAATATTTTCCCGTATGGTACTCTGTCCCTGCGCACCTGTCAGTACTGCCATCAACGGAGCCTGCAGATCTGTGGGAAAACCCGGATAAATTTCCGTTTCTACTAAAACAGCCGGTCTGACAGCATTCTTTCCATTGACCTCTAGTGTACCACCATTTACTTGATATTGTCCACCTATTTTCCGATATACTTCCATAAACGACTGCAACTCCTCCACAGGTACATCATGAAGAATAATCTTACTTCTTGCTGCCGCAGCCGCACACAGATAGGTACCTGCAACAATACGATCCGGAGGAATACGGTAGTCTCCGCCTTTCAGTTCATCCACTCCTCTGATCGTAATTTCACCGGTTTCTTCTCCTTCTATCAGTGCTCCCATTGTTTTCAGATATCTGCAGAGCCAGAAAACCTCCGGTTCTTTCGCACAATTATAAAGATGTGTTACACCTTTTGCAAGAACTGCTGCCAGTATTGCCTGTTGAGCAGCTCCCACACTCGATTTCGGAAACACAATATCCTGCCCTTCAAATCTGACACATTCTCCATCCAGGCCTGATGCATTTTCCCGGACATCCGCGCCAAGTGCTCTCAGTGCCATAAGATGGAAATCTATTGGTCTTTTCCCGATTGTACATCCGCCCGGATACCCTATCCTGCATTTTCTGTTTCTTGCAAGCACCGCACCTGCCAGAATGATCGAAGAACGCATTCTGCCTGTATAGACTGCAGGAATTTCTGTTCCGTCTGCGCAGGAACAATCCAGATAAAGATCGTGATCGTCCCACCAGGTCACTGCACCAAGACTTTTCAAAATCTCTTCCATACAAAAAACATCTGAAATTCTGGGACATCCCCTCAGAATGCTTAGTCCTCTGTGCATCAGAGATGCGGCTATCATTGGAAGTGCTGCATTTTTAGATCCCTGTATAAAAATCTCCCCGCTGAGAGATGCTTTACCTGTCACATGGATTTCATCCAACCTTTTGCTCCCAAAGAGTCTCTTACTTTACAGTTTATGGCTTTTTCTATTATATGTTACGCCATTCTGAAACCTGTAATTCAATTTATCCTGTCACATTTCCCAACATTCATCGCAAGTCCCATTTCCCCAAGAAGAAACACTGCCGAAGTTCCTCCATAGCTGATAAAAGGCAGCGTAATGCCTGTATTGGGGATTGTATTGGTCACCACTGCAATATTCAAAATAACCTGAAGAGCCAGATGCCCCATAATTCCACAACAGATAAGAGCTCCGGCCAGATCTTTTGCATGCATGGCAGCCACACCCAGCCGCCACAAAAGCATTGCAAACAGAAAAATCAGAAAGATAGCTCCGGCTGCTCCCATTTCCTCACATATAATCGGAAAAATCATATCATTCTGCGCTTCCGGAACAAATCCAAGTTTCTGCAGACTGTTTCCAAATCCTCTGCCGAATATTCCGCCGCTGCCGATGGCATACAGTCCCTGGATCGTCTGAAATCCTTTTTCATATTTCTCCGGATTTCTCCAGATTGCAAGACGTTCCAGACGATAACTCTCTGCAGCAAGAAAAACAGCTATAAAACCTGCACCTGCGCTGCCAAGCCCGATAAATTCCAGATATCCCGGATTGGATACAAAAATCAGGATTCCACCGATACCCAGAATAATGATCGCTGTACTCAGATTATTTGAACCTACAAGACCAATGACCGGCAGCAGGGTCAATATTGTCCTGCACATAAATCCAAAGCCCATGGTTGCTTTTTTTGTACGCTCGATCTGCCATGCAAGAAAAAGGATTACAGCAACTTTCGCAAACTCTGAAGGCTGAAAAGATAAAGGTCCAAGATTCAGCCATCTTTTTGAGCCGTTGATCTCCTGACCTACAAAAAGTACTGCGCCGGACAAAAACATTGAAATCAGATATGCCACTGGTCCCAGCCTCAGAAAAAAATGATAATCAATGGAAGAAACCATATACATCACTCCCATACCCAATGCTGTGGCAAATAACTGTTTCTTAAAATAACAGGCAGAGTCGCCGAAACGTACTCTGCCATTATATTCACTGGAGCTGAATAATACTGCCAGGCCAAAAATCACAAGCAGTACTATCAGTACCAGCATCGTCATATCTGTTTTTGATAAATCTGTCGCTCTTTTTCGCGCCATCTGTTTCTCCGCAAAATTATCTATAGCCGGTCACTGCAGCTTCGTCTTTCTCTGCCGGACAGCTATAATTCTTACTTATAGATATTCTACAGATTTCTTACATATTCCTTGAACATATCTCCACGCTGTTCATAGTTATCAAACTGTCCCCAGCTTGCACATGCGGGAGAAAGCAAAACAGCATCTCCAGGCTGTGCTTTCTCCTCACATACCTTTACTGCCTCTTTCAGATCTTCGCAGAGGATGATGTCATGGAAACCATGTTTCTCAGCAGCTTCTTTGATTTTCTCCTTTGTCTGACCGATCAGCACCAGATAACGTACCTTTCCGTCAAATGCCTCAATCCATTCATCATAACCGGACTGTTTATCATAACCGCCGCCGATCAGAAGTGTCGGACGGTTCATTGCCTGGATTCCTTTAATTGCCGCATCCGGGTTAGTTCCTTTGGAATCATTATAATATACAACGCCTTTTTTCTCTGTCACATATTCGATTCTGTGTGCAACAGCTGTAAATTCACAGATGCTCTTACGGATGCTGTCCAAGGATACTCCATCGTAGTAAGCCATTGCAACTGCGGCCATAACATTCTCAAAATTGTGTTTTCCAAGAAGCTTCAGATCTTCTGTCTTAACTACTTCGATTTCTTTTTCTCCGTCCTTCAGGATGATTTTATTTCCATCCAGATAAATTCCCTCATCCAGTTTACGTCCGCTGGAGAAATATACCACTCGTGGAGTCAGATGTTTTCCAAACTCACGCAGAACCTCATCTTCATAATTCAGCACGCATACATCTTCTGTACCCTGATTCTCAGTGATCAGTTCTTTCACACGTATATACTCTTCCATTGTATGATGACGGTTCAGATGGTCCTCTGTAATATTCAGGATTGCAGATACCTTTGGTGCAAACTCATCAATCGTTTCCAGCTGAAAACTGCTGATTTCTGCAACAGTTACAGAGTTTGGCTTCATCTCCAGTGCTTTGGAAGTATATGGGGTTCCGATATTGCCGACTACAAAAACAGACTCACGTGCATCCTGCATAATTTTTCCAAGAAGTGCTGTTGTAGTAGTTTTTCCGTTTGTTCCTGTGATGGCAAGCACTTCACCGTCACCTACTCTGTATGCCAGTTCCACCTCTCCCCATACCGGAAGCCCCTGCTCATAAAAACTCTTTACAAGTGGAAGATCTGTCGGCACTCCGGGGCTTAAAACTACCAGATCAAGACTGTCCTGTACTTCTTTCGGAAGTTCTCCTGCATATACAGTGACCGGATATGTCCCATCTGTTTTATGTACAACTGCGTCTTTATCTGTTTCGGCATTTCCGTCATAGATAACCGGAAATGCTCCTACCTTTGCCAGAAGGTCAGATGCTCCGATTCCGCTTTTTCCGGAACCGAATACAAGTACCTTTTTTCCCTGTAATTCCATAATAATTTTCCTCCCTTTTATCAGCATAACGCTGAAATCTGCTTAGCCAAAATCTTACAGTGCCAGCAGTGCGACCATACACATAACCGCTGTAATAACTGAGAATACCGCAACTACACGTGTTTCAGACCATCCGCATAACTCAAAATGATGATGGATCGGTGCCATCTTAAAAATACGCTTTCCATGTGTTGCCTTGAAATAAGTTACCTGAATGATAACGGAAAGTACTTCTATCAGATAGATCAGACCCACGATCAGGATAAATAACGGCATCTGCATCACATAAGCCGTACCTGCAACAAAACCACCCAGTGCCAGAGAACCTGTGTCTCCCATAAACACTTTTGCCGGATATACATTAAACAACAGAAATCCCATCAGACCTCCCACAACTGCACCTGTGATCGGCTCGATCCCCGATTTCATTCCAATAGAAACTACTGTAAAAAATACTGCAACGATCAGAGTCACACTGGAAGCAAGACCATCCAGACCATCCGTAAAATTAACTCCATTCACAGTACCGATCACAGCAAAGAAAAGAACCGGAACTGCCAGCCATCCAAGATTCAGGAAATGTCCGCTCCAGAATGGGATTCTCATAGTCAGTGAGATATCTGTATACTTAACAATATAAAATACAAAAATCGCAGTCAGAACTACCTGAAGTAAAAATTTCTGCCATGGCAGCAGTCCGTCTGAGCGTTTCAGCACAACCTTCAGATAATCATCCAGAAATCCGATAATTCCAAATCCAAGAGTCAGGAACAGTACCGGAATGATCTTCGGATAATCCCCTACATAAAATAATGCAGTTATCGCTGTGGCGATCAGAAAGATCACTCCACCCATTGTAGGTGTTCCTGCTTTCTTTAAATGGGACTGTACGCCCTCTGTTCTTTCTGTCTGGCCCATCTTCAGTCTCCGAAGAAAAGGAATGATGACCGGTCCTAATACAACGCTGATTGCAAAAGAAATCAGCACAGGGATTACAACTTGAAATTCCATCTTACACCTCATTCATTCTTTCGTTTTTTCCTGAAAGTTTTTTACTTTCAGATTTCTTTTAGTATAAGGCTTTTTTGCTTATTTATCAACCCTGCCTGCGGAATTTCCCTAATTGCCTTCTGCAGAAAAATCAGAAACATCACTTTTTTCAATTCCAAGATATGGCAGGATATTCTCAAAAATACCACGTATCACAGGTGCAGCTACTGTCCCTCCATAATAGATTCCTTTCGGATCATGAATAATACACAGTCCCAGTATCTGCGGATCTTCTGCAGGTGCAAATCCCAAAAAAGAGGAAATATAACGATTTGCACTTCTTGGCAGTGTCTGAGAAGTGGCAGTTTTCCCACCGATGGCATATCCTTCAATTTTTGCATTTTTTCCGGAGCCCTGAGATACTACTGTTTCCAGGATTTCTCTTATTTCCTTCGAAGTCTCTTCAGAGACAATTCCTTCCTTTACCGGAAAAATCAGTTTCTCACCCTCTGTTCTGTCAGGATTTAACACTGCGACTCCAAAATGCGGTGTCACCCGTCTGCCTCCGTTTATAAGTGAACTTACTGTTGCAGCCAGCTGAACAGGCGTAATCTGAAAAGACTGTCCAAAAGAAACCGTTGCCAGTTCCACTTCTCCCATATTTTTCTTCTGATGCATAATAGTTCCTGCCTCTCCCGGAAGATCTGTCCCGGTTTTATCCAGAAGTCCAAACTGTCTGAAATACTTATAATAACGTTCTACCCCAAGGCGAAGCCCCACCTCTATAAACACAGGGTTACAGGAATTCTGTGCACCTTCCACAAAATTCTGGGATCCATGTCCTGTTCTTTTTGCACAGTGGATTCTGCGATCCTCCACCACTTTATATCCGGGACAATAAAAACGGTCCCCAGGTGAAACAACACCAGCCTCCAGTCCGGCTGCCATGGTGATGATTTTAAATGTGGAGCCCGGTTCATAAGTATCATTCAGGCAGGGATTTCTCCACATCTGATTCAGTAATTCCTGCTTTCTTTCTGTATTTGTTTTTCCTGATGCTGTCTGCACTGCCAGTTCACTTTGTTCATTGTGATCTTCCGACGGTATTGTTATCCCGGATTCATTTAACTGCATATTCAGATCATCTGTCAGGGTAAAAGGATCATTCAGGTCAAATTCCGGCACATTGACACATGCATATATTTCGCCGTTCTGTGGATTCATCAGCAGGATAGATACACGTTCTGCCTGCTTTTCCTCCATTACTTTCAAAGCTGACTGCTGCGCAAATTCCTGAATATTTACATCAAGGCTGATCATCAGGCTTTTCCCCTCTATCGGTTTTTCCCTTGTCTCACCCAATTTATCAATTTCCACACCCCTGGCATCTGTTGTTGTCAGGATTTTACCCGGCTGTCCCCTCAGGATTTCTTCATATTTCACTTCCAGACCGATAATTCCCTGATTATCACCTCCCGTAAAGCCAATGACTTTTGAAGCCAGACTTCCACATGGATAGTAACGCTTATAATCCTCATCAACTTTCACCCCTGCCAGACTGCACTCTCTTATCTCATCACCTGTACTTTTTTCCACATTTGTCTTTACTATTTCTATGGAAGAGATTTTCTCCACTCTTTTTCTCACTTCTGCCTCATCTATTTTCAGTTTTTCAGACAGCAGGGCGATTACTTTTTCAGGTTCTTTAATCTGACTGTGGATCACAGAGATTGTACATACCGTCCTGTTTGATGCCAGAACTTTTCCCCTTGCATCCAGAATCTCCCCTCTGGCCGCTTTGATCTCTCTCTCTCTTTCGTGAAGTTCTTTTGCTTTCTTATAATAATAGTCTGATCTGAAACACATAAGATATACCAGTCTTCCGATAAGGCCTGTCATCATTAAAATACAGCAGAGTAATACCACCCATATTTTTCTCTTGTGAAACGTCATATTTTTTTTCATAAAAAAAGCTCCCCCGGCTTTTACTATCAGTTTATGCCGGAAGAACTTTCTTTAAAACACGTTTCAGTAGCAATCATCGAAACAAAACCATAGAAAACCACAGAATTGTATTTCCACCCAGATTATATTCCATAGATTCACGCTCTACAATCTCATTTACTACTACACCATGACTTTCCAGACATGGATGCATCCGGTCAGGATATCTGCATGGTTTTCCCTCTTTATAGGCACATTTTTCACAGATATCACAGGATTCTGTAGACAGGATATAAGTTTCATACCCTTCTTTATTCAGATATTTTCCCACCTCTGTAGTCAGATCCTCGTGTGCCCGTCTTGTAGAAAGCATTTCTTCCATGTTCATGATATCCGAAACTTCCGCTACACTGGAAAAGAAAACAGCCTGAGGATAACTTTTTATTTTTTTTTCACATTCCTGCAGGGTTCCTACTGCGGGGGGACAGGCCCAGGTAGAATCATAACGTTCGCATTCTTCTTGGCAGATCGTGCGTACGCGTTCCTGAATTGTAATATCTTTTGTGTCCAGTATGCGGTATTCAAAAATCGGGTACTGTGAAATAAATTCTTCAAATTTTTCTGTGTTCATAGTTTTCTTCTTTCTTTTGGGCTTGTTGGTACATTCGTTTATTTATGATAGGGTTCGTGATTCATAATGCGGTAGCTTCTGTATATCTGTTCCAAAAGGATCATCTGCATCAGCTGATGCGGAAAAGTCATTCTGGAAAAGCTGAGCTTATAATCTGCACGTTTCAGAACACTCTCACTCAGTCCTAAGGAACCTCCGATCACAAATGCAATGGAACTGATACCGGAAACTCCCAGTTTCTCAATTTTTTGAGAGAGTTCTACAGAATCCGGCGTTTTTCCGTCAATTGCCAGTGCGATGACATAATCCTGTTCGCGTATATGTTTCATCAGACGTTCGCCTTCTGTATTTTTAATCTGTGTGTTCAGTGCTTCTGACGCTTTATCCGGTGTTTTTTCATCTGCTACCTGACAGAAAGTCAGCTTGCAGTATCTGCTCAGCCGTTTGGCATATTCTGCGATTCCGTCACACAGATATTTTTCTTTGATCTTTCCAACTGTAACAATACGGATTTCCATGATCTTCTTCCTTCTATTTTAATAAAATCAGCGATAAAATCACAGTATTTTTAGTACTGCAGATAATATTCCATAGCAGTCATTTTACTGGTCTTGCCATTTGCTGCAACAAGAATAACATTCAGCCTATGGTAACCCACAGGCATGGAGATTGGCTGTTCATAAACAGTACTGTTAAGATCCGGTTCAGAATCAAATGCATAATATGCTTTACATCCATCCGGGACAGTGATCTTAATCTCTGTTTTTTTATTGTAATCCCCTGATTTAGGTGTTACCTTAGGGGCTTTCGGTGCATTTAAAACAATCACATACTTTCTGCTGATCACATCACTTTCGATGTTTTTATCATTTACACCAAAGGCTTTTAATTTAGTTGTGCCTTCCCTCAGAATAATAGGTTCTGTATATACTTTACTCTTTCTGGTAGGTGTGCTTCCATCTAATGTGTAATAAATCTTTTGGCAGTTACCTTCCAGTTTCAGAGTCTGCGTTGTAGTATAGGTTCCGGGGGCAGGATTTGATACAGGTGTTTCGCAGATATATTCTGCGCAGGCATTCTGCACCTCTCTGTCAGCAGATTTCAGGATCAGTCTGACTTCGTTGGTCTTTCCCTCCTGTGTAAGAAGCTTCACATACTCTTTATATATTCCTGTTCCCGCAGTTTTGTTCTGGATAAACGGGCGCAAAACAAGAAGTGCAGATCGTTTATCGCCTGATTTCTCCATACTTTTGGCCAGAAGAAGATTGGCGGCTTCATTTTTGGGATTTTTATCCAGAGCATTTTCTGCAATCCGCTGTGCTTCTTCATAGTTTTGCTGTGCATATTGTTTTTTTGCTCTGGAATATAAGGCAGAAAAAGTATTTAACTGCCGATAACAAAAGAACCCCAGCAGTGTCGCCGCACACAGAAGCAGACATAGAAGCTGTTTTCTGCTGAATTTCAGCTTTCTTCTTTTTGGATGTTTGAAATATTTTATAATTTCTGTTTTCTGTTTTTTTTCGGATGGGCGGTTCTGCTGCTCCTTTTTCATCAGAGTTTCCACTGTGCTGAATTCTCTTACCCAGGGTATCTCCGCAAGGCAGTAGGGGCAGTACAGAGAGCCTTTTTCCACCTCTTTATGACATTTAGGACATTTCATAGACAGTCCTCACTTACTGATTTTCCAGATAATTCTGAAACTCCTCCATAGACATAAGAACTTTTCTCGGTTTTGTTCCCTCTTCCGGTCCCACTACACCTGCGTCGCAGAGCTGATCCATGATTCTTGCCGCTCTGTTGAAACCAATCTTAAACATTCTCTGCAGCATACCAATAGAAGCTTTCTCTTTCTCTATGATAAACTTACCTGCTTCTTCAAAATGGATGTCCCTTTCATCTCCGGACATACCTGTTGTTACAGGAGAATTTACCTGCTGCTCGATCTGTTGGTTATACTGGACACCCGGATTTTTATCTGCAAGAAATTCAACCACAGCACTTACCTCATCATCAGATACAAATGCACCCTGAAGTCTTGCAGGCTTCTGATATCCCTGAGGATAAAAGAGCATATCACCTTTTCCAAGAAGCTTCTCGGCTCCGTTCATATCCAGAATTGTCCTGGAATCCACACCGGAAGATACAGAGAAAGCAATTCTGGAAGGCATATTCGCCTTGATCAGACCGGTGATAACATTTACAGACGGCCTCTGTGTGGCAATGATCAGATGGATACCTGCCGCACGTGCAAGCTGGGCCAGGCGACAGATAGCATCCTCCACCTCTCCGGGCGCAACCATCATAAGGTCTGCAAGCTCATCCACGATGATCACAATCTGCGGCATTTTCACAGGTTCTTCTTCAGCTCCTGCCGCCTTGATCTGCTCTGCTTTTTTATTATATTCATCCAGATTACGGACACCGTACTCCGCAAATGTATTGTAACGGTTTGTCATCTCCTGTACTGCCCAGTTTAATGCGCCTGCTGCTTTCTTCGGATCTGTCACAACCGGAATAAACAAATGTGGAATTCCGTTATACACACTGAGCTCTACTACTTTAGGATCGATCATGATAAGCTTTACTTCATCCGGATTTGCCTTGTACAGGATACTGATGATAAGTGTATTGATACATACTGATTTACCTGAACCGGTTGCACCTGCGATGAGAAGATGTGGCATTTTGGCAATATCCGCAACTACAGTCTTACCTGCAATATCCTTTCCTACTGCAAAAGAAAGTTTGGATTTTGCCTTCTGAAATTCTTCTGACTGGAGCAGATCTCTGAGCATAACCGTACTGTTCTCTTTATTGGGAACCTCAATGCCCACTGCTGCTTTGCCGGGGATCGGTGCTTCAATACGGATATCAGGAGTGGCAAGATTCAGTTTGATGTCATCTGCAAGACCTACAATTTTGCTGACCTTCACTCCCATCTCGGGCTGAAGTTCATAACGGGTAACTGTTGGTCCGCAGCTCACATTAGTGACAGTCACGTTCACGCCGAAATTGTGAAGTACTTCCTGGAGTTTTTTTGCAGTCTTACGCAGATAGGCATCAGAATCCCCCTGAGCTTTGCTGCTTCCTTTCTTCAGCAGATTTAAGGCTGGAAATTTATATTCTTTTTTTACGGCTGCTTCCTGTCGGGTGATCTCATGCTGAATGTTTACAATTCCGCTCTGTATCTCTTTTTCAGAAGATTTGGGGTTTTTCGAAGGCGGCCGCACTGCCTTCTCATCCTGAAAAGGGGGCAGATCTTCCTCCGGTTCTGAAACCACAGATTTCTTCCGGTCAGTGACAGCATCTTCAAATGGAAGGTCTTCCTGCTGTTGTGATTCATTATCTGCCTCGTATGTATCCGGGGATGTATCCGCTCTGTGAATCTCAAAATTCATCGGAGCATCGATGTATGGTTTATTATCCGCATCATCAGAGGATTTAATCCCTGTGTTCTCGGTATTCTCCGCAGCTTCGGCTGCTGCTTTATCTGTATCTGCTGCTTTTTTCAGAAGTTTCCCCTTTTTCTTTGGCTTCTGTTCAGAATAGCCTGTCAGCTTGGTTCCTTCCAGAAAGCCGCCTTTTTTCATTTTTTTTGCTTCCGAAGGATCCATGAGAAAGTCATCATCTGAAAATTCATCATCGCCAATTTCTTCCTCCAGTCTGCGGACTCTTTCTTCACGCCGCTGTTCTCTTATAAGCTGACGTTCTCTGGCACGTTCTTCTCTATATCGCTCACGTTCAGGCTGCCCCTGCATATAGCGCATATGTCTGTCTTTTACAAAATCACACACCTTTATAACCAGCCGCGTTACAAAATCAAGCAGAGAGCGCTGTGTGATAATGATCATACATACAACAAATGCCAGTATAATGATCACATATCCGCCGATAGTTCCAAAAGCAGATGTGACAGAAATACAGATCGCTCCTCCGATCAGACCACCGCCTGTTTTATAATCTGCGCTTAAAGCATAATAATCCAGCAAAGTTGTACTCTGCATATATCCATCTGTGAGAAGCTGCGCTGCCCCACACAGAAACAGAAACATCACAAACGCCGCTGCAAGTTTCTTATATGCCAGCCGGTTTGTTTTATTGATCAGAATAAATGCTGATTCAAGGAAAAATACGATTGGAAACAGATATGCCATCAGTCCCATCAGTCCGAAACAGAAATTACTGATCGCATCTCCCACAAAACCACCTGCTCCAAAATTGCTTGCCATCAGGATTACACATGCGGCCAAAATCACAAATAATATGATTTCTGTCTGAAATCTGCCGACTTCCTGTTCCATTGCTGTCTTCTTTTTTGTATTTCTTCCCGAATGCCCGGTATTCTTACTCTTTGATGCTGCCATTCTAAGGCTCCCTTCCTTGATCTTCTCGTAAATATCTTCCCTTTACAGGGCAAAATTTAATGCCAGTGTAATAATACCGACTATAAATGAATAATATGCAAAATAGCGTAATTTTATATTCTGAGTCATGGCTATTGTATTTCGGATAACAAGACATCCCGCAAAACCGGCGATGATCATTGCAAATACATAGGTAAACCCAAGTCCTGCCGTCATTTCAGAAGCACCAAAATTTCCGATTTCCGTAAAAAAAGCACCTATGATAGCAGGCAGACTCATAAAAACAGAAAAACGAACCGCAAATTTGCGGTTATATCCGCATAACAGTGCAGCACATAACGTAAATCCCATTCTGGAAATCCCCGGAAAGACAGCAATCCCCTGACAAATTCCAATCCACATGGCGCTGTCATAAGAAGCCTCTCTCGGTCCCTTTTTTCCACCGGATTTATTCAGATCTGTTACCAGAAGAAATACGCCTGTAAGTAAAAATCCGATTCCCGGAACAATCTGAGAGTCTGCGGCCAGAAGAGCCAGCCGTTTTCCTGTAAGTCCCAGAAGTGCTGTTGGAATCATGGAAATCACAAGAAGTGCACCTGTTTTCCGATATGTTCCGGTGACTATTCTGGCATAGCCCAAACTTTCCCCTGTCTTCTTGTTATGGATATATAGATTCAGATTACCGATCATATCCATAAACATCCCCAGAAGTCCCAGTCCGATTTTTTTTAAATCTTTGCGGAACAAAAATATAATTGCTGCTGCACTTCCAAGATGGAGCATCGTTTCTGACAGCAATTCGGTTTCGTGGCCGATTCCCATATATTGTTCCAATATGCATAAATGTCCCAGGCTGCTGACAGGAAGAAATTCCGTCACAGCCTGAATGACAGCCAAAAATATCAAATATACAACGATCATAGAACTGATTCCTTTTTGTTTCTCCAAAATTATGGTTTATTATAGCACACTCAGAAAGGCTTTACAATAAAAAGCCCCCTGACTGTCATGTTCACAACGTAGCCAAAATTCATTCATTTTCCTGCTGCTTTTTTTCTTTTTCATGTGCCAGCAGTTCCTGTACCGATTTATGTGCAATCCGGAATTCTTTTTCAAAATAAGCATTGATCTCTGCACCGTATAACAGAAGATTCATACAGATATACAACCATACCATGACCATGATGATCGTCGCAAGGTTTCCGTACATATTACTGAACCCCGGAAAAATCTCAAAATAAAAAGAGAATCCGTATGAAAATATCGACCATGCAACTGCTATGATCAAGGCTCCGGGAATCTGGCTTTTGAATGTGGCTTTTCTGTTCGGAAGAACCTTATACAACATAAGAAAAACCAGAAACAACACACCAAATACCAACAGTGCTCTTGCCCCCAGTATTTTTCCCAGAACTCTTCCAAGAAAAGGAATATATCTTGATACAACTTTCTGTATTTCGTTTCCGAGTACAAGCATAAGCAGAGACACGATTACCGCAATCACCAGTGATAAAGTATAGAATACTGCATAAATTCTGGTTAACAGCCAGTTACGGGTTTCTTTTACGTGATAAATGGTATTTAATCCATTGATGATAGACTGCATTCCTTTTCCGGCAGACCACAGTGCCACAATTGCTGACAAAGGGACAATTGCAGTACTTCTTTTGTATACATCTACCACGATCCCCAGAACAAAACTCTGCAGATTCTCCGGAATAAAAGCAACGATCGCATCCCTGACTACATTATAGGTCAGAGGTGTATACCGTACCAGTGTAGTCAGAAACAGAATGCAGGGAATAAAAGACATGATCAGAAAATACGCTGCCTGTGTCGCATAAGCTCCTACGTGATCTCCGGATACACGTTCCATAAACCCGAATAAAAGCCCTGTAACAGACCGGGTTTTATTTTTCTTTTTCATATATGTCTCCATTCTGTTATTTTACAGCAGTCATTTCTGATAATGCATTTATGGTGATTGCTGTAATTATAAAGATAACTGTTTCGAATATCTCTGTTTACTATCATACCATGAAACTGCCGTTATGACAAACATGAATTATGGATAATAAAATCCGGTTCTTTTCATGCTGGAATGCTGTAGATATGAAAAAAACCGGATCAATATGTAATTAGTTTTATGGTCAGATTTTTACTTTCTGATGTAGAAATGATAAGCAGTCACAGAATCATACTGTTCACCTGCATTAAGAATCGGGGAGTGGAAATCTTCAACATTGACCGCATTCGGTTCAACCTGCGTTTCCAGACAGAAAGCATCCCGCTTATTGTAAGTATGACCATTTTTACCATGTTCATTTTCGACAAAATTTGCTGCGTAAAACTGTACACATGGACAGTCAGAAGTGACATCCATGGCAATTCCGGTTTTATCACTGTATGCGGTTGCGATCAGTCTTCTGTTTCCTTTTGCATAATTGTCTGTCACATAATTGTGGTCATATCCGCCTGTGAATTTCAGCTGGTCAAATTCTGCTTCAATATCCTGCCCGATCTTTTTGGCAGTTCTGAAATCCATGGGAGTCCCTGCAACTTCCCCATACACTCCTGTAGGAATGGAATGACTGTCGGCTACAGGTGTATAATATTTTGCATGGATTGTAAGATACTGATCCATGGCGGTTCCGCTTCCCTCACCATTCAGATTGAAATAAGAATGATTTGTCATATTGGCAACTGTCGGTTCATCGCAGATTCCCTGATAATGGATCCTCAGTTCGTTGTCTTCCGTAAACTCATATTTTACAGACACATCAAATTCTCCCGGGAAACCATTCTCGCCATCCGGACTTATACGGTTAAATATAACACTGTTTTTATCATCGGAAATCTCAGCCACTTTCCAGAGCTTTTTTTCAAATCCGTCAGGACCGCTGTGAAGATTATTGTCATTCTCATTCTGAGCAAGAACTACTTCTTTGCCATTGACAGAGAATTTCGCACCGCCGATGCGGTTTCCGTTTCTGCCGATGGTTGAACCGAAAAAGCATCCATTTACTTCATAAGATGCCAGATCATCATATCCAAGTACTACGTCTGTTAAAGTACCATCTTTATCAGGTACGCAGACCTTAACCAGGATTGCTCCAAAATCTGTCACTTCCGCATATGCCCCGGATTTGTTTTCCAGATGAAAAATTTTTACTGTTTCCCCAGTCTGTAATACACCGAACTTTCTTTCAGAAACACTCATTGTTTCCAACCTCCCGTATCATAAAATAATATTAAATCCAAAAGATAATAAAAAAGAGCCTCTCTACGGCTCATTTTTACAGTTCCCGAAATGCCGTTCCCTTCCCATTGACGCCTAGCCGCAGCTAGGTGGGTATCCTCAACAGACCTTCTGTCTTCCGCTGCATAATGACGGCCTGACATCCGGCCTGCGATGTTGGGTTCCCGTTAAAGTCGATGTAGGTTCAAAAAAAGAAGGGGCCTCGTACATTTCAGGATATTCACTGTTTTTAACTGATTTTTATTATACTCCAGTATATGTTCTTTTTCAACATAAAATGTAGAATTAATTATATTTTTTTATAATATGGAGATTATCGGATTCCAAGGATATCTTTTACTGCCTTTGGCATATCCGGCGCATCTACCACCCGGTTATGAAGTACCGGTGCTGTGCGGATCGTCTCAACTGCCTGTGGAAGTTTCACTCCGGAAAGCGCACTCAGTTCATCAGCCAGTGCAAAATCATCCTTACCGTCTGTATCTGCTCCAAGTGCTTCCATTACACTTCTTGTAAATTTATATGGGCTTGCTGTGGATGCAATGACAGTTGGTGTGGTATCATTGGTATCTTTTACATATTTGTCATAAACACCTGCTGCAACTGCAGTATGGGTATCTATCACATAATGACTGTCTTTGAAGATTTCTGCGATTGTTTTTGCTGTTTCGTCTTCTGTACAGTAATTGCCATAGAAGTCTGCAAGCTGTGCCTTCATGTCTTCTGTGATGGTATACTCGCCGCCAGCAGTAAGAGACTGCATCAGCTCTGCACATTTTTTTGCATCACCGCCTGCGATACGGTAGATCAGACGTTCCAGATTGCTGGAGATCAGAATATCCATGGACGGTGAGGTTGTAAGGATAAAGTCACGCTTTCTGTCATAAGTTCCTGTGCGGAAGAAATCATACAGAACCTTGTTATCATTGGAGGCACAGATAAGTTTGTGAACCGGAAGTCCCATCTGTTTTGCATAATAAGCAGCCAGGATATTTCCAAAGTTTCCGGTAGGTACTACCACATTGATCTCCTGACCGTCTTTGATCTTGCCCTGACGTACAAGTGATGCATATGCATATACATAATAAACAATCTGCGGTACCAGACGTCCAATATTGATAGAGTTCGCAGATGAGAACTGATATCCTGCAGCATCAAGTTCTGCTTCCAGTTCCTTATCATTGAACATTTTCTTTACGGCAGTCTGTGCATCGTCAAAGTTTCCGGTAATTCCCACAACATATGTATTGTTGCCTTTCTGAGTTACCATCTGTTTCTCCTGGATAGGACTTACACCATGTTTCGGATAGAAAACGATGATCTTGGTTCCCGGAACATCTGCAAATCCGGCCATTGCCGCTTTACCTGTATCTCCGGAAGTAGCGGTAAGAATAACAATCTCATTTTTTACCTGATTCTTCTTAGCAGCTGTAGTCATAAGATGTGGAAGAATTGATAATGCCATATCCTTAAACGCAATGGTCGCACCATGATACAGCTCAAGGAAATAAGCTCCGTCTGCTTCATGAAGCGGTGCAATCTCTTTTGTATCAAATTTTTCATCATAGGCATTGTTGATGCAGTTCTTTAATTCTTCTTCTGTAAAATCAGTAAGGAAACATTTCATTACTTCATATGCTGTCTCCTGATAGCTCATCTTTGCCAGCTCATCCATTGGGACATCCAGCTTCGGAATCTCTGTCGGCACAAATAAGCCGCCATCCTCAGAAAGCCCCTTTAAAATAGCCATAGAAGCTGTTACGGTTTCTTCTTTTCCTCTTGTGCTTTTGTATAATACCTGCATGATATTTCCTGCCTTTCCAAAGTTATTCGTAACTGTTCAGTATATTGGCAGTAATAATAAACCGCTGAACAGTTACAGTTATTCATTTCGCCAATTGAGCACATTATAGCATATACTTTAGCAAAATACTATCCTAAATTATTTCTCTTTTTTCTGTCTTTTTATGATTGATTACTATAAATCAAAAATATGGACATATTCTTTTGTTCCCGAAGAATATGTCCATATTTTGAGCAGTATTACCGCAATCCTGTTAAATGAGTTATATGAAGAGTATCGTTTATTACGATCCTGTGGAACTTTCTGCTGAATCCGGATAGGTATAAAATTCATGTACGCCGTATTTAAACAGCCTTTTCAGATCTTTCTCAAACCAGGAGACATTCTGGCTTTCAGCTTCAGACTTCTGGATAAAAAACAGTGCTCCTTCTGAATAATCCACACCTTCAAGAGCCTGTCTGACGGCTTCTCTTGTCTCATCTGTAACAGTTACTTCATTGATACGTCCGTCATAAGTCGGCGAAAACTGCGGAACACCATTGGTATTCTGCCATACCACTTCTGTGACTGTATCGGGAAATTCCTTATTCTTTATACGGTTCATGATCACATTGGCAACCAGAATGCGTCCCTTGACATCCTCAGTACCTGCTTCAGCTTCTACAATATGAAGCAATGTATCATAGTCCTCATCCGACATCATCCGGGCACTCTCTGCAAGAGCCGCTGTCCTTGCATCTAACTCATTGATGCTGCTCTCCATAGAAGAGCTGACATCGAATTCTGCCATATTATCTTCAATAACTTTGATTCTCTGACCGACCATTACCTGTTCACAGGAAGTTCCGATACGTGTGACTGATTTTTTGGGAGAAGCTGTATCATTCATTCCGGATACTACTCCTGCAATTCCTGTTGGCAGTACATCTGTTTCGTCAGCATCAGAGGAAAAAGTTTTCTCCCTATTTTCAGAAGCTGCATATACTTTGTTTTTTCCATTAAAATCTGCTATTCTGCCGCCTGCTGCAAACGCAATCGCCGTACAGGTACACACTGTAACCAGTATCAGACTCCGCGCCGGATTGCCGGACTGTTTTGACTCTTTTTTCTGAACTTTCATACTTATCATTCCTTGAGTTTTTTTAATTACAGGTTTTTATGGTTGTAACATTTCTGTAACTTATAAGAAAATTATATTTAATATAATTGATTTTGTCAAGCTTTTTTCATATTTTTGTAACATTTTAGCTTGCAAAAAAGAAAAAAGGAAGGTTCCATCAATGAAATCTCCCTTTAATATATGCTTCATTTTTCTCAATTATTACATTTATTTTTTTCGCCGCAGATCAGGAACATAGGGGTTGGATTATAAAACTCATCTTTCTTTGTATAAATTCTGCTGCTGATACCCAGATCAATGGAGAATCTGTTGATACCCAGTTTTCCCAGTGTCTCCAGATCCCAGGCAGGGCGTACATAGGAACTGATAGGAAGCTGGCGTTTAATTTCCTCGCATTCCTGCATCATGGCATCGCCTACTGTAAAATGAGCATGATTGGCAGGCAGATCAGCAGTATCTGAGAAATCATCTGCACCATAATTGGCATCTGCGTTGATCAGGATTCCTCCCGTTTTCAGCACACGAATCCATTCTTTATATGCTCTTGCTGCATCCGGAAGTGTCCAGGTAAGATTTCTGGACACGATCACATCAAAGGTACCATCAGGAAAATCCGGATTTTCCGCATCCATTACTTCAAACGTACAGGAGGCGTTCTCTTCTTTTGCCAGTTCCCTGGAATGAATGATCATATCCGGTGTCAGATCGATTCCTGTAACTTCATGTCCCAGTTTTGCTAAAAGAATGGAAAAGAAGCCTGCACCGCATCCCACATCCAGAATCCTTAATTTTCCATCAGGAAGAAAAGTCCCGATCTCTTTCAGCCATTTATCAGCCATATCACTGTGAAGCTCAGCTCTTCTCTGTTCCATAAAACTGTCGCTTCTTTTCGCCCAGTAATTTGTGATCTTTTCCTTGCGTTCATCCTTTCTTCTGCTGAAACTGCCATATGCGATCATCGGACCATCCTTAATAACCTGAAGACTTCCCGCCTGATATAGAACCACTCCATTTAAATCGGATAAACTTGTCTCCAGAATATTTCCCTCATAATCCTTAACACAGCCAAGATACTCTCCAACCTTAATGATATCTCCCGGTTTTTTGGCAGGATACCACAGCCCGGATACACTGGCAGACTGATAACGCACATCTTCAATTTCCATGGGATAATAATTACTGTAACTTCTCATGCCATCGTAAACACCCAGCGCACACAGAATATTACGCACATCTTTTCTTGTAGAATGAACCTCCTCCGGACTCCAGCCTCCCATCTGGCCACGTTCGATCAGAACACTGGGAATGCCACATGCGGCAGCATAATTGTAAGAACCACCGGATGCCACATTAGACTTTACCATATAGGGAACATCTGCCTGCTCTGCCATCTTCCTTGACATCTGAACCACATCTTCATCTGCACATCCGGCATAGTAAATATAAGGCGTAAGCTGCTCATAATCATCCCCGCTGTGAAGATCAATATAATAATCTGCTGCACTGTGAAGCTTCTGAACCACCTCATACGCCAGACGGTCCATCCTGGTTCCCTGCGGATTTCCCGGAAATACACGATTCAGATTCTTCTCATCCTCCGGGCAGACACTGCCGCTCCTCTCCTCAAATTCCTTCCTGCACACAGTCTTAACCAAGATCACTCTTCCATGGATCTTCTCCGGTTTCAGCTTATCCGCAAGCTCAACAGCAGCCTGGATTCCCACATATTCTCCTCCGTGGACCGCAGCGGTGATCAGGACTGTCTTTCCGGGATGAGAACCGCAGATTACTGTATAAGGAAGCGAAAACTCACCTCCGCCCAGTCTCAGAAATCCACTCTTTTTCATACCCGGAGCAGTACACAACGCAGCATCCTCCAAATCTCTTTCCCTGTCATATCTGCTATCAGAATCATCCGTTCCGTCATTCTCGGACCAGATATCTTTCTCTTTCTTCACAGCGCTGATCATAAACATCGGCGTAGAATGATAATTCAGCTTCTCTTCCTGACTCCACACCCGCTGCCAGATCCCGGTATCCACTGCCACAGATTCAAACCCGTTCTCCTTCAGAAACTTCCTGTCCCAGGACGGTCTGTTGATAGAAGAAAGAGGCATCTGCAGTGCAATCTTCTCCATTCTGTCAATATCCGTACAGAGGTAATGATCATCCAGATGCTCACTCTCCACACTCTTTCGGTCTTCCTCATAAGACAGGCGTTTCTCCTCATCATAAAGATAACCGTACCAGTTTGCATCGAAATTAAGAAGCTTTCCGCCCGGTTTCAGTACACGACACCACTCTTCATAAGCTCTCTTAGGATCCTTCAGATTCCATGTCAGATTCCTGCTGATCACAACATCAAACACATCATCCTCAAATTCCAGATTCTGAGCATCCATCTTATAAAAAGAAATCCGTTCACAAAGATTACCGGCATTCCTCTTCGCAGTATCCAACATCTCCTGTGTATAATCAACAGCAGTCACCTTATATCCCGCCTCAGCCAGAATAACAGGAAAAAATCCAGGTCCTGTTCCGATATCCAAAATCTTAATCTCATCCTTCGCTTTCTCCGGGAACTGCCCTTTCAACACCTCAAGCCATGCCCCCTTCTGCATCCCATTCAATTCCTTATGATTAACTTCAGAATACCCCTCAGCCCGGGTAGTCCAGTAACTCTCAATCTCCGATAATAAATCCTTCACCTTATGCCAACCTCCATGCATGCAATTTATAATCATATATGACCAAAATTATATCAAATCCACCCTCCCCCCAACAAGCCCTCCCGGGGGATATATTTCACGTCTCAATTCATTTTTGCATAAACAAAGTCCTTCTTAAAACTTTTTCACACTCCGCCTTGTATTTATATCTTAACCAAAACCAGCGAAGCAGGCGTATAGTTGTACCGGATGCATTTGCAGGCATCTTAGAGATTCTTAGTCCTCGGAAAT